>JAEEGF010766801.1_pt1 | contig 11260 bp, 8 predicted proteins | sample 9134171 | NCBI WGS metagenome assembly JAEEGF01 (sample SAMN16246542, study PRJNA631951) | gut metagenome | biome: gut microbiome; feature: rumen; material: AP-attached | host: Bos | place: Iran: Karaj | collected 2018-10
CGTTGTTGAGCAGCAGGATGCGCAGGTTGCCGCCGATGTTCTGATTCCACAAGGCGTTTTGGTCGTAGAAGAAGCTGAGGTCGCCGATGACGCAGTAGACGAGGTCATCGGGCTTGGCAGCACTGAAGCCGGCAGCGGTGCTGAGCGAGCCCTCGATGCCGTTCACGCCCCGATTGCACCACACCGTGTGTCCCACGGCATAGCGGTTGGCCAAGCGGATGGCGGTGGAATTGGCATAGTGGACGTGGAACGTTGAACGAGGAACGTTGAACATTGAATTTTGGATGTTGAGTTCAAAGAGTCGCACGGCGGCCTCTTCGTCATAGTGCAGGGGGGCCGCATTGACTTGCTGTTTGGCTTGTGCCAGCAGGTGCAGCCATTGGCGGCGGTAGTCAACGGCTGCATGTGTCAGCCGGTGCTTAGACAGCTTGTTGCTCAGCGATTGCAAGATGGCCTCGGCATCGCCCACCACTAAGCCGCGTAGGTTTTGGAAAGTGTCTTCCACCTGTCCCGTGAGGTTGATGCGCCAGCAGCGGGCGTCCTCGGCTTGGCGCAGCAACTGCTTCAGCCGTTTGCTCACGATGGCGTCGCCAACATAGAGGATGAAGTCGGGCAGGAGAGGCGAGGGGTGAGGGGTAAGGGGTGAGAGGTTGGATAGCACTTCCTCGATATGGCTGATGCTGGTGAGGGGCGACAGTGCTTCGTGGAGCACGATGACATGGCTGAAGAGATGATCCATGCCCTCGTAGTGGAAACGCATGGGCGACAACTGGCCAAAGACAATCATTGGCCTTTGGGCCTGTAGCAGGTCGTCGAGCAGCGGCTGGGGCAGACAGTCGTAGTCGACGGCAGGGGCATAGCGGCGGATAACGCGCTCGTGTGGCAATTGCGGTGTGGTGAACTGAAAGAGTGGCTCGCTGAGCGGCACGTTGATGTGAACGCACGGTCGGTGGTCGGCGGTGGCCTCCATCAGTGCCTCGTTTACTAGGCGGTTGCAGAAAAGCCCCTCTCGCTCCCCCAAAAGGGGGGATGAAGGTAGGTCGGTCTTCCCCCCCCTTGGGGGATTGAGGGGGGCTATGTTCACGCTCTTGCTCACCCACGGAGCCAGGGCACCAGGCTGTGGCAACGTCTGACCGTCGAGCTGTCCAATCCACTCGGCGGGACGGTCGGCCGAGATGACGATGAGCGACTGGTGCTGATAGCTGGCCTCGGCCACGGCGGGAGCCAGGTTAAGCAAAGCCGTGCCGCTGGTGACACAAACGGCCACGGGCAGGTCGGTGGCCTGGGCAATGCCGAGGGCGAAGAAGCCTGCCGAGCGCTCGTCGGTGACGGGGAAGCACTGGATGTGGGGGCACTCGTTCAGATTGTGCACGATGGGGGCGTTCCTGCTGCCTGGGCACACCACGGCGTGCTTCACTCCGTGGGCCACCAGCAGGGCGGTGAGCGTGTTGACGCTATGTTTATCCGAATACATTCTCAATCTTAAGTGAAAAGTCTCTTTTAAGTGAAGAGTGAAAAGTGAAGAGTGAAGAATTTCTTTCAGTCGCTGCGCTTAGTGAAAGCGTCCCTTCGGGCCGAGCGGCTACCGCATTTCTATCCTCCTTCCTCCCTCCACCTTCCACCCTCCACCTTCAACGTTCAACGTCCAATAGCCTTCGCATGGTTTCCATCTTGGCTTCGGTCTCCAGCCATTCTGTCTGCTCTTCGCTCTCTGGCAACAGTCCTCCGCCAGCGTAGAGGCAATCATCGTGCTGGGTGATTTGCATGCAGCGCAGCGACACGTAGAGGTGTGTCTGTGGCCCGTCGCCCTCGTTGATGGCCACGGGACCCATGAAGCCGCTGTAGTAGGTGCGTGGCGCATGCTCATGCTCGACGATGAAGTGCAGCGCCTCGGCCTTGGGCAGTCCGCAGACGGCGGGGGTGGGATGCAGGGCTTCCACCACGCTGCCCAGCTGTTCGCCGTCGTTCAGCTTGAAAGTGAAGTCGGTGCGCAGGTGCAGCAGATGGGCGGCCCCCACGGTGTAAGGCCCCTCCTGCACAATGTCGTGTGCTCGGTGCTTCAGACATTCGGCAATGTAGGTGGCCACGTGCCGCTGCTCCTTCATGTCCTTGTGCGTCCAGTCCTGCTGCTGCCCTTCGCGCTTCGTGCCAGCCAAGGCGATGGTGTGCCAATGGTCGGCGTTGCGCTCTATCAGTATTTCGGGCGAGGCGATGAGCCACGTGCCGGTTATAGGGGTGCTGACGAGGGCGATGAACATGCGCGGATAGAGGCGGCAAGCCAGCTGGAACACGTCGGCGGGATGGCGTTCTGGCCTTTTGGGCACGCTGCATTGGCGTGCCAGCACCAGTTTCTGAAACTCTCCTTTGTCCAAGGCGCGATGGAAGGTGGCGAAGTCGGCGGCATAGGTGGGAAGCCCCTCTCCCAGCTTCTCCCCAAGAGGGAGATGGGTAAACAGATTCGTTGGTAAAGCTATCTGCTCCCCTTCCTGCACTGAGCGTGCGGGCCTGTCGGGGCGTATGACCACGATGGGCGTCTGTGGGGAGGCGACGAAGGGGGCGACGATGAATCCGGTGAGGGTGTGAAGCGTGGCCAGCGATGGCAGCGTCACGGCTTCGCCCTCCACCAGCGTGCAGCACTGGGCGTGGGGCATGCGATAGATGGCGAAACTGTTCATTTGCCTTTCACGATATAGTTGGTGACGCGCACGCTGCTGATGAGGTCGCCGCTGGTGTCGTTGATGTCCACTTGCCACACGTGCAACGTTGTTCCCTTGTGGAGCAGCCGTGCATGGGCGGTCACGGTGTCGCCTTCGGCCACGGCCTTCACATGGCTGCCGCTCACCTCAATACCCACACAGGCGCTGCCGGGGCACAGTGCCGACGACCCCACGCCTGCCACGTTCTCGGCCAATGCCAGCGACGCTCCACCGCTCAGGAATCCAAAGGGCTGTCGGTTGCGCTCGTCCACGTGCATGCGGGCCATGCAGGTGTCGGGGTTGGGCGTTGACAGGAATTCCATGCCCAGTGCCGTGCTCAGGTTGGGCTTGCTGTTGATGATTTTGTTAATGTCGTCTACATTCATTCTTCACCTACTTCTTCTCATACCATTGTTTCAGCACGTAGAAAGCTTTTTTCTTCTCGCCATTGTCGGAGAAAAGGCCCTTGCGGTTGTAGTAGTCCTGAATGCCGTCGAGCACGCGGCGCGGCGAGCGGAAGTCCTTCAGAATCCAGGGCGTGGTGCCGCAGAGGCCTTCGATCTTGTCGAGCATGGCGGTGTTCTCTATGTAGAGGTTCTCTTGGAACTCCTCTGTCCAGCGCTGGTTCTTCTCTCCATGAAGTCCGTACTTGGCGCCGCCGCCAAACTCCGAAACAATGGCGGGCTTGTCGTAGGGAATCTCCCACTCCATCTTCGGGGCGTCGTTCACGTCGCGATACCAGCCGATGTACTGGTTGAAGCTGACCACATCGACATACTGGTGCATGTTGTCCTGCAGACGGTTCTTGTAGTTCGAGGCCCCTGTCACCTCCATCGCCATCGAGATGAGACGTGAGGTGTCGAGGCTGCGGGAATGGTGTGCCAGCCGGCTCAGGAAGTTGTCGCGCTCGGCAGAGTGGGGCGTCTCGTTGGCGATGCTCCAGATGATGATGTTGGCGCGGTTCTCGTCGCGGCGAATCATGTCGGTGAGCTGGCGCTCAGCGTTGGCATAGGTGCCCGGATTCTTCCAGGCGATGGTCCAGTAGCAGGGAATCTCGCTCCACACCATGATGCCCATGCGCTCGGCCTCGCGCACGGCATACTCGTTGTGTGGATAGTGGGCCAGTCGCACAAAGTTGCAGCCCAGCTCCTTCGCCCAGCTCAGCAGCTCGTGGGCATCGGCGGTGCTGTTGGCGCGGCCGCCGCCGTGGGCTTTCTCCTCGTGGATACTGATACCTTTCAGGAAAATGGGCTGGCCGTTGAGCAGAATCTGCTTGCCGCGGGCTTCGACGGTGCGGAAGCCGATGCTGTCGGTGACGATGTCGCTGACCACAGGACCAGCGGGGTCGACGAGCAGCAGCTCCACATGGTAGCGCTTGGGATTGTCGGGACTCCACAGCTGCAGTTTCTTGGCTGGCACATTGACTTGGAGCACGTCACGACCTTCATCATTGGTCATCAAGGGCAAAGAGACTTTCAACTCAGGGATTTTCAGTGTCAGGATACGTCCTTTAATCGGCTTGTTGAGCTTAACAGAGACATTGATGTCGCGTTGCTTGGCCTTGGCATCGGCTTTCTGCAGTTTCATGGAGAAATGCTCGATGTAGACATCGGGCACCTCCACCAGGAACACGTCGCGGGTGATGCCGCCGTAGTTCCACCAGTCGAAGATTTGCGTGGGCACGGCTTCGGCTTTGCGCTTGTTGTCCACCTTGACGATGACCACGTTCTCGCCTTCGCGCAGCTGGTCGGTGACGTCGGCATTGAACGGTGTGAAGCCGCCAATGTGGTGGCAAACCTCCTGCCCATTCACCCAGACGTAGGTCTCATAGTTCGCAGCGCCAAAGTAGAGTAGCACACGGCCCTTGGGCTTGCCGTAGTTGAACGATTTCTTGAACCAGACGGTTCCCTCGTAGAAGAAGAGACGCTCGTCTTGTGTATTCCAGTCGCCGGGGATCTGCATTGTGGCGGCCTTGTCGAAGTCGTACTCGATGAGGTCTTCGGGCCGTTGAGGCTTGGCGTTGCGGAAGAATCCCCAGCGGGTGGGGTTCATGCGATAGTCGTAGTAGCCTTCTTCCTGCACGTCGACGATGTAGTGCCAGGGGCCGTTGAGCGATGTGGTTTTTCGTGCCATGGCGTTCTGCAGCAGGGGCACTTCGGCTGCTTGCGTGGCGAGGGTGACCAGCAGCATCAGGGTTGATAACAGTTTCTTCATCGTTATTTGCGTTTTTTCATTTATCATTTTTATTTAGGCCGAAGGCCGCATCAAGTATGCTCAGCCGCTTCAGTTCTTGCTGCGGAGCCATCACGTTGTTCACCTCTTCGGTGTATTCGCCCACCTTGGCGGTGGCGGTGGCACGCACCTCGCGGCTGTTGGCGGCGAAGCTGAAGGTGTAGACACCGGCCTCGGTGAGCCAGCGGCAGCCGTTCTCGTCGAACGAGGCCAGGTCGCGGCGCTGCAGCTGCATGGTGAGCGTCTGGCTCTCGCCGGGCTGCAGCTGGCGCGTCTTTGCGAATGCTTTCAACTCGTGGACAGGCTTCTCGATGTGGCCGCGTGGGGCGCTGACGTACACCTGCACCACCTCCTTGCCAGCCACGCTGCCCGTGTTGCTCACGGTGATGGAGAGCGTGATGACATCGCCCTGCACCTTCACCACCGGCTTCTGATATTGGAACGTGGTGTAGCTGAGGCCATAGCCGAAGGGGTAGGCCACGGCGCGCTGGAAGGTGTCGAAGAAACGGTAGCCCACGTAGATGTCCTCCTCGTGGTTGACGTAGTCGACGAAGGGGATGGGCATTCCCCACGACTCCATGCTGGTGTAGGAGTACATGTCGTAGCCCGTGGGGAAGTTTTTCGTAGAGGGATGGTCGGTGGCAGCGATGGGCCACGTCATGGTGAGACGTCCGCTGGGGTTGGCTCGCCCAGTGAGCACGTCGGCCACGCTGTTGCCGCCTTCCATGCCCGGTTGCCATGCCACCAGGATGGCGTCGGCGCGGTCGCGCCACGAGGCGGTCTCTATCACGCTGCCGCTGTTGATGATGACGATGACGGGCTTGCCCTGGGCATGGAACTGGTCGCTGACGCGGAATATCATGTCCCTCTCGGTGGGGCTCAGGTTGAACTCGCCCTCAATCATGCGGTCGATGCCCTCGCCGGCTTGCCTGCCGATGGTGATGATGGCGGCGTCGGCCTCCTGCACCTCGTGTTGCACACAGCGCTCGCTGATTTCAATCTCGTCGAGCTTGGGCTTGCCCGTGTTCAGGAACCACATCATCGGGTTCATGTCGGCCTTGAGCTTCACGCTGGCATACTTCACGTAGCTTTGGTAGATTTCGGTAAGCAGCGGCGTGGTGCCGATACCCACGTTCTTCAAGCCCTGAACCATGTCGACGACATAAGGTACGTTGACGGCACCCGAACCCAGTCCGCCGAAAAAGAAGTCGTAGCTGTTGACACCGAAGAGGGCCACGTTGAAACCACTCTTTGCCCCTTCCTTGCTTGTGGAGTTGGGGTTCAGTGGCAGACAACCGTTGTTTTTCAGCAGCACCATGCCCTCGGTGGCGCTCATGCGGGTGATGGCGGCGTGGGCCTTCAGGTCGGGCTTGTTAGAGAACTTGTAGCCCTTGAAGCGAGGTGTCTTCACGATGTATTCCAATATGCGGCGCACGTTGCGGTCAACGTCGGCCATGTTCAGCCGCCCCTCTTTCACGTCGCGCACGATGTCTTCCACCTGTGCCGGATAGCCGGGCATCAGCATGTCGTTGCCGGCGCTCACCTCCTGAGCCACGGGCAGTCCCTCGCGCTTGCCTATCCAGTCGGTCTCCACAATGCCCTTGTAGCCCCACTCATCGCGCAGGATGGTGGTCAGCATGTCGTGGTTGCCTTGCGCATAGACGCCGTTGATGATGTTGTAGCTCGACATGATGGTCCAGGGCTGACTCTGCCGCACCATCATCTCGAAGCCGCGCAGATAGAGCTCGCGCAGTGCGCGCTGGCTCACCCGCTCGTCGACGCGTGTGCGGTCGTTCTCCTGCGAGTTCACGGCAAAGTGCTTGGGACTGGTGCCCACGCCCTGGCTCTGTATGCCTTTCACCATGGCGGTGCCGATGATGCCCGTGACGATGGGGTCCTCGCTGTAGTACTCGAAGTTGCGGCCGCAGAGTGGATTGCGGTGCAGGTTCATGCCGGGGCCGAGGATGACGTCGCAGCCATACTCCAGCGTCTCGTTGCCGATGGCCTGGCCCACCTGCTCCACCAGCTCGGTGTTCCACGTGCATGCCAGACAGGTGCCCACGGGGAAGCCCGTGGCGGCATAGCTGGCGGGGTCGCCCTCGCGCTTGGCATCGATATGCACGCCTGCCGGACCATCGGTCATCACGGTGGCGGGGATGCCCAGGCGGGGTATGGCCACGGTGATGCCGGCGGCACCCGGCACCAGCTTCTTCTGGTTGCCCAGCATGGCACCGCTGCCCACAAAGTCGTTGTGGCCGCCGCCCACCAGCAGCTGTGCTTTCTCCTCGAGGGTCATGGCCTTCACGACAGCGTCGATGTTGGTGGCGCTGAGTTGTGGCGCATTGTCGTTGATGCCAGAAGTGCCTTGGTCGGCCATGCTGGCCATGGGCATGAGCGCAAAGCCCAATGCCGCGATGTGGTGTATTTTCTTCATGGGGGGTTGATGGAGTTAATGGGGTTGATATGGCTATTTCAATTCTAATTCCTTTTGCAGACGGATGATTTCGTCGCGATACTGGGCTGCCTGCAGGAAGTCGAGCTGCTTGGCGGCCTCCTTCATGCGGCGGGTGGTCTCGGCGATGAGCTTCTCTATCTGCTGACGTGTCATCTGCTCCACGATGGGGTCGGCGGCAACGTCGATGGTTGATGGTTCGGCGTTGAATGCCGAGCGCTGCAGCTCGCGGATGTCAGGACGGTCATTGCGGTTGAGGGCGCCAGTAGCCAGCTCCTTCACTATCTGTGTGGGTGTGATGCCGTGCTGCTCGTTGTAGAGCAGCTGCTTGGTGCGGCGGCGGTTGGTCTCGTCGATGGTCTCCTGCATGGAGCCGGTGATGGTGTCGGCATACATGATGACGCGCCCATTGACGTTGCGGGCGGCACGACCGGCCGTCTGCACCAGACTGCGGCGGCTGCGCAAAAAGCCCTCCTTGTCGGCATCGAGGATAGCCACCAGCGACACCTCGGGCAGGTCGAGGCCCTCGCGCAGCAGGTTCACGCCCACCAGCACATCGTATTCTCCGCTGCGCAGTCCCGCCAGAATCTTCACGCGGTCCAGCGTGCCCACGTCGCTGTGGATGTAGGCCGTGGGCACGTCGTGGGCCAACAGGTATTCGCTCAGCTCCTCGGCCATGCGCTTGGTGAGGGTGGTCACCAGCACACGCTCGTGGCGCTCGCGCCGCTGGCGTATCTCTTCCATCAGGTCGTCGATTTGATGCTCCGAGGGGCGCACCTCTATCTCTGGGTCGAGCAGACCCGTGGGGCGTATCAGCTGCTCCACCACCACGCCCTCGGCCTCGGCCAGCTCATAGTCGGCGGGCGTGGCCGAGACGTAGATGACCTGGTGCACCATCTGCTGGAACTCCTGGAAGGTGAGGGGACGGTTGTCGAAGGCGGCGGGCAGGCGGAAGCCATACTCCACCAGATTGGTCTTGCGGGCACGGTCGCCGCCATACATGGCACCTATCTGCGGCACCGAGACGTGGCTCTCGTCGATGAAAAGCAGGAAGTCGCGGGGGAAGAAGTCGAGCAGACAATAGGGGCGCTCACCTGCCTTGCGCCCGTCGAAATAGCGCGAGTAGTTCTCGATGCCCGAGCAGTGGCCCAGCTCCTTGATCATCTCCATGTCGTACTCCACGCGCTCTTTGATGCGAGCGGCCTTCAGCTCGTCGCCCAGCTCTTGGAAGAAGGCCACCTGCTTCACCAGGTCGTCCTGAATGTCGTGGATGGCCTTCTGCGTCTGCTCCTCGGTGGTCATGAAGAGGTTGGCAGGGTAGAGCTTGTAGTCGGCATAGCGGCCCAGGCGGTCCATCGTCACGGGGTCCAGCTCCTCGATGCTGTCAATCTCGTCGTCCCAGAACGTCACGCGCAGCACCATCTCGTTGTAGGCCATGTAGATGTCTACCGTGTCGCCCTTCACGCGGAAGTTGCCGCGCTCCAGCGTCAGGTCGTTGCGCACATAGAGCGACTGCACCAGTTTGCGCAGCAGCACGTTGCGGTCGATGCTCTGCCCTTGGCGAATCTCTATCACGTTCTCCGACAGCGCGTTGGGGCTGCCCATGCCGTAGATGCACGAGATAGACGACACCACGACCACGTCTCTGCGCCCCGAAAGCAGCGCCGAAACGGCGCTCAGGCGCAATCGGTCTATCTCCTGGTTGATGGCCAGGTCTTTCTCGATATAGGTGTCGGTGTGGGGCAGGTAGGCCTCGGGCTGGTAGTAGTCGTAGTAGCTCACGTAGTACTCCACGGCGTTCTCGGGGAAGAACCCGCGCATCTCCTCATAGAGCTGCGCCGCCAGCGTCTTGTTGTGGCTCAGGATAAGGGTGGGGCGGTTCACCTGGGCGATGACGTTGGCCATGGTGAACGTCTTGCCCGAACCGGTGACACCCAACAGCACCTGCGAGCGGTCGCCGCGCAGCACGCCGTCGGTGAGCTGGCGGATGGCTTCAGGCTGGTCGCCCGTGGGCTGGTATTTCGATGTGAGCTTGAATTTCATTTCGTGCGCAAAGGTGCAAGAATACGATGGCCTGTCGAGTGGCGCTATTCCAATGGAATGTCGGGGTGCTGGACAGCCAGCGGCAGGTCTTTCTGCGAGAGGTAGAACATGTAGAGGACGACGGGCTTTGTGCCGCGATTCTCGCCGTGGTGAACCGTTCCCACCATCTCGACGACAGCCTCGCCCTCGTGGACTACTTTCTCCTGGCCGTCCAATCCGATAATTGTCAGCTCGCCCTGCACCAGCACACCGTAGTTCATTGCCACATGATGGTGCCATCCCAGTTTCTCACCGGCGGGAAACACGTATTTCACAGCCACCAGTTCCGGGCGCCCCTGCGGATAGTCGGGCAATTCTGCGCCGTCCCAGCTCTGGCTGGTGCGTATCAGTTCGGTAGCCTCGACTTGCTGTTGCGCCGCAACGCCGTTCTCGGTCCGTCCAAGTGTTTCCTCCGTCGCCGGGATGTTGGTGCTGGATTTCTTGCACGAAGTCAGCGCATTCTGGCCAAGGATGATGAGAGTGGCGGTCAGCACACAATAGAGAATCCTTTTCATTGTCTTTTCTGTTTTTATGGTATCGTTTTCGAATCGATGCAATTGTGGTGCAAAGATAGCCAAAAAAAGTGGTATAGGCAAGAATATGTCTGCTTTTTTATGGATTGACGAGCAGAATGAGTCCATTTTCCGATGCTATACGTCCCGTAATTGTTCTGCGAATCCATTATCTGCCATCAGCATCAGATGCACTTCGATGCGGATAATCATCTATGAAAGAATGTTAAGTTGGAGGTGAAAATGAATAATCAACCACCTCCAAAACTCGTTTATTTTCAACGAGCATACTTTTGGCTGAAAATACGCGAGTTTTGAGAGGGTTTGCTAAACGGCTGAGCAAAAGAAGGTTAAGGCTGAATAGGAGAAAAATACGCTCTTCTGGCTTTCAAAAGTCAACGCCAAATTTTTATACGGCGTTGCCTTTTTAAAAAATGGCGTGCTTAAAAATACGAGTAACAGGGCGAAAAACGTAGAAAAGATTGCACAAAACCACCCAGTCTGTGCAAATTTTGGCCTTCTCAATCCCTTTTTCGCGTTTGACGCCCTTGCCAAAAAGGTCAAAAACGGCAAAAACCAGCCGTCCCTTATTCCAGAATGCGTTCCTCTCGTGAACTTTTTGAGTGGGGAAATATTGAACACCATTTGCCATCTAAAGCGTCAGTCGTTTGTTCTGGTGTATAAGCCGAATGGGGCAAACGCTATGTCAAGATATGAAAAAGCGCAACGCTCGCCAATGAATCTTGAAGAATTCCCAGAAAGCCAAAGAATCCGAGTGCTTTTAGCGTCTTTTATCCTCTAACAGACAGATTCTGGTTAGAACTGGTCGTAAATGGTCATAACCGAGCATAATTGGTCATTTCTAAGCGGCTTTAGTTCCTTTTTAGTCGGATTTAGTCGGATTTAGTACTTTTTAGTCGGATTCTTCACCTCGTACCATGACAATCCTTTCAAAGAAACAGCCCCTTCCTTTTTTAATTCTTTAAGGAGGTTTCCCAACAAACGGAGATTCATGCGCTCGTCGGTGTAGGCAGGGCTGCCTGCATGGAACATGCCCTCCAGGACGGGGTCGTCCATCTGGAGCAGGTCCTCCATCTTCCAGCCGTTGGCCTCGATGGTCTTCATGTAGCCACCCACGGTCTCCTTGTTGATTGGTAACTGGCGGGCTATGCCGCGGTTCGACTCTCCACGCTGCTTCAACTGCAGCACTTGCTTGATTAGGCTCATTTCCTTTACTGTCCCTGCCATGTCTGTACTGGTATTTGTTGATTTCCCAGTACAAAGAT
>JAEEGF011499150.1_pt1 | contig 11260 bp, 9 predicted proteins | sample 9134171 | NCBI WGS metagenome assembly JAEEGF01 (sample SAMN16246542, study PRJNA631951) | gut metagenome | biome: gut microbiome; feature: rumen; material: AP-attached | host: Bos | place: Iran: Karaj | collected 2018-10
CGGCGGCGAGTAGTTGAAGCCGTGGAAGACCGTATGGTTCACGACGGAGCTGGCACTTTGGTCGCCGCCGATATTCAACTGCTGCAGGGTCATGTTAAAGACCGTGTAGGTGTTAGTCATCTCCTCGCAGCTCACGAGGGGCTTCCCGGCCAGGTGCGCCGCCGACGACACATATTTATTGACCATCGTATAAGCCCTACCCTTCCGGTAATCCTTCTCCGACATCTCCTCGCCTAACTTGTGGCGGGTCCAGGTCATGGTCCAGGATTCGCACTCGGGGATGTCCACCATGAGGCTGCTTTCCAGCGGGAAAAGGTTGCGCCCGTAGGCCTGGGCGCGTGAGCGGACGCCGTGCGCGTGACACCAAGCGTTGAAATCCCGCAACATCACCAAAAGTTTCTCCGCCTTCAACTGCTCGAAATCATACCGCACGCGCTCCACCGTATCTTGCTGGGCTTCACCCACTTCTACCGGCGGCAGATAGTTCACCGGATCGCCCATGCCTTTGGTTTTGCGCAGAAAAAACGGAAGATAGGGCGTCACATCATAATGATAACGACTTTGGAAGTCTTCGGCAAAACGGTCGTTCCAGTTGGCGCCTTCCAATTCAAAACTATCAATAAACAAAGCCCTTAAATGTGCGGACAATGATTTGCCAAGATGCTTTTCGATAGCGGAAGACATGTGTTCGAAGTAGTTGCGCACGGCCTGCCGGTTGTAGTGATCGACCACGGGGCCCGATGCGCCGGGGGCACCGTTCATCACGGCCATGAAGCCTCGGATGACCACCAGAGCCGAAATCGTGTAACTGCCCGCTGGCACATTGAAACGATAGACACCATCCGCGTCACGGGTGGATGCGAGCGAGCGCACGTCCAAGAGGTTGTTGCAGGGCGTGGGTATCAGCAACATGTTGTACAAATGGAACGTATGTCCCTTATAAGAGGAATTGACGTGCGGGTCGGCTTCAGCAAAGATGTCGGCCTCGCGCATTTCCACCGTGCAGGGACCTGTCACCGCCTTGGTGTAGTTCATAAGGATGGTGCTTCGGTCGTTTTCGGGCACGAACTCGCCGCCGAAGGGCCAGCCGCTGCCCACAATCAGGTCGCAGGTCATCCCTAAACGTTCCGCCTCGTTGAAGGTCACGCGCAGCATGTCCATCCAAGGGTCGCTTAGCCAGTCCAGCGCGGGGATATTCAGACTGTCGGTGCGGCGTGGGAACTCCACGGGGTTGATCTCCACCCCGCCGATGCCAGCCTCCTTCAGCAGGCGCAGCTCGCGCACCAGCTCGGCGGAATCCACTCGATTGCCGTTCCACCACCAGCGCACCATGGGACGGTAACGGTTCTCCGGTGTGCGGAAAACATCGTACAGTTTCTCCGTGGTGGGCAGCAGAGGCTCCTGAATCTGTGCGCCCAACTGCCCAAAGGTGAGGCAGAGAAGCGGCAGGAAAATCTTTATCAATCTTAGTTTAAACATATTATCTTCATTTCTCCAAAAACTCCTCATCCGTCAGCGTTTCCAGAAAGGCTTTCAGATCCGCCAGTTCCGATGGCGAAAGGTGCCGCCCACCCTCCTGCACCTTGTGCATCAACGGGCTTACGCAGGGCGAATACTGGAGGCCCTCATTGTAAAAGGTCAGCACTTCGTCCAAGGTCTTGAAGCGCCCGTCGTGCATGTACGGCGCCGACACAGCCACATTGCGCAACGAGGGAGCTCGATACGCCCCCCTGTCCATAAGATCGCCCGTATAGCCAAAACGGTCGTAATCATCCGTAAAGGCTGCATCCAACCCATTGTTATAAAACAAATTAGTAGTAAAAAGCGGCGAGCCGTCACTGCCATGACAATGGAAACAGTCGGCCCCCTCTTCCGTGGTAAACAGCACATAGCCGTGCAGTTCCTGCGGGGTGAGCTGCTCTTTGCCTTGCAGATAACGGTCGAACTTGGCGTTGGCCGACACTAACGAACGCACATACTGCGCGATGGCCTTTTGGATGCGTTCCATAGTGATTCCTTCCGAGCCAAAAGCCTTCATGAACATTTCGGGATAGCGGCTGTCAGCCCGGATGGCCGCCACTGCTGCCGCCTCAGTGCCGCACATCTCATCGGGAGCCACGATCGCCATACGCACAACATCTTCAATGGTACGCATCTGCGGATTGGGATTCTGCGCGTTCACGCTTCCGTTCCAGAAATAGCCTTCCTGATTGAAAACCAAGTTCATGAGCGGCATCACATTGTGGCGGGTGGCGATGCCGGTCGTGCGACCGCACGCCACTCCGTCCGGAAAGCGGGGATTGTCAGTACCTATATCATAATTATGCGCTCTTACATGGCAAGTGGCACACGACATCAAGGAGTCAGGATTTGTGCCTTGGTAACCACACAGATGCGGGTCTTCGAAAAGCATCCGGCCTAACGCCACGCCCTCCTCCGTCATCGGATTGTCGGCGGGGATGTTCAAATGAGTCGGAAAACCAGGTGGTATCGGAATATTGTACGGCGTTGGGGGATCCACATGACGACAAGCCGACAGCAGAAGAAGCACAACGACTGTCGCCAGCAACACGTGCCGGGAACACACAGCCGTATATGTCCTGTAAGCAGCCATCAGAAAAGGCTCAGTTGGTCGCCTTCATCCTCCGGCGAAGGCGTTTTGTCTGTTTTTTCCACCGTAATATCCTTGAAAATGGCTTTGGCTACTGCATCATCCACATTCTCAACACTCTTCTCCTCTTCCGGTTCTTCTTCCTCCTGCGGTTCCTCTTCCGGTTCCTCATAGGGCAGCGGTTCAATGAAGACCACCTTCTTGATATTCGGGTAGTTGATGCGCTTGCCACGAGCTTTGGAGCTCATGACCTCAACAAATTCAGCACAAGAAATGATTTCCTCACTGTCCTCCTCCGCTTTTTTCTCCCTGTAAACCACTTTGATTTGCGGCAGGTAATCCACCGAAATGCCGATGATGGTCGTGTCGCCGTCGTCCGGTGCAAAGTCCACACGTTTGCGCATGTCGTCGGGCGCGAGTCGCTTCATGAAATATTTGTCCTCCTTTTTCTGATAATAGACCAACGTGATACGCAAGTTCGGATTCCACTTCCGGATCATCCCCAAGTCATCATCAAAATGGTTGGACAGATCAAAGCCAATTACACGATAGTTTCCTGATTTATAAACCGTTAAAATCTTATCATCCTCTTTAAAGGCACCCAACAAGGTTCCACGGCCATCGTTATTGAGACGCATCACCGCCTCTTCGTAATAGACGTTGATGGCGCTCAGCGTGGAGACGCCCTCCTGGCTCATCGAGATGTGCGCGATGGGATAATGCGTCAGCAGGTTGCCCAATGCGGAACGGCTCTTCACTAACAGCTGGCTGAAATCGTAATCAAATTCCTTCTTCTTGAGTTTGGGTTTGGGTTTCAGTTTCACGCGTATCACTTCCGCCTCGCCGTTGGGATTGGAGGTGAAATAGAGCACCTTGGAGCCGGGCTTGCCCTTGGTGAGGTCGTACTCCTTGTCGCGCGAGATGCCGCCGATGGCAAAACGCTTCACCATGGCCGGACCGTTGGTGCCGTTCTGATAGACCATATTGTAAATGCGCCGGTCATCGCCCCGCTTGAAAACCTCCACGTGGATGATGTTCTTGCCGAAGAAATGCTTGCCGGCCACCTTGCTGATGGAGAATTTCCCATTCTCATGGAAAACGATGATCTCGTCCAGGTCAGAGCAGTCGCAGGCATACTCCACGCCCTCGTCCTTTTTCAGAGCGGTACCCACAAAGCCCTCCTTCTTGTCCACATAGAGTTTCTGGTTGGCCACCGCCACCGTGGAAGCCACGATATTGTCGAAACTCTTGAGTTCGGTAAGGCGTTCGCGACCGGCCCCGTATTTTTTCTTCAGTTGGCGGAAATAGTTGACGGCATAGTCGATCAGATGGTCGAGATGGTTCTGCACCTCATCCATCGCCAGTTCCAGGTCGGCGATATCCTGTTCGGCCTTCTTGATGTCGAAGATGGAGATCTTGCGTACCGGTTTCTCGCAGAGGGCGAGCACATCCTCGCGGGTGATCTCCTGGCGGAAGAGCGAACGGTAGGGATCGAAGGCACGCTCGATGTTGTCCACCTGTACCTCCCACGATTCCACATTCTCTTTTTCCAATTCCTTGTAAATCTTTTTCTCAAAGAAGATTTTCTCCAAAGAGATTTTGTGCCATTTCTGCTTCAGCTCGTCCAACTCGATTTCCAGCTCGCGGCGGAGCAGATTCACCGTGTTCTCGGTATTGATGCGGAGAATCTCCTTCACATTGGTAAAGACAGGCTTGCCGTTCCAGATCACGCAGGCGTTGGTGGAATAGGTGATCTCGCAGTCGGTGAAGGCGTAGAGGGCGTCGATGGTCTGATCGGGGGAGACACCCGCCTGCAGATGCAGGTATATCTCCACATGCTCGGCGGTATTATCGTCTATCTTCTTGATTTTCAGCTTACCCATTTCCACAGCGGCAGTAATGGAGCTCTTGGATTCGGAGATCAGCTTGCCCGTCGTGGTGCCGTAGGGTATTTCCGTGATGACCAACGTCTTATTATCCACGATGTTGATTTTCGCGCGGTTGCGCACCTTGCCGCCCTGTGCGCCGTCGTTGTAGCGGCTCACATCCGCCGTGCCGCCCGTGGGAAAATCGGGATAGAGCTCGAATTCCTCGCCCCGCAGGATGTGGATGGAGGCGTCGATAAGCTCGTTGAAGTTGTGCGGCAGAATCTTGGTGGACATGCCCACGCCCACACCCTCCACGCCTTGCGCGAGCAGCAGCGGGAACTTGATGGGCAGCGCGATGGGCTCTTTGTTGCGCCCGTCGTAGGAGACCTGCCACTCGGTGGTCTTGTGGTTGAAGACAACCTCCAAGGCGAACTTGGAGAGGCGTGCCTCAATGTAACGGGCAGCAGCAGCCGGGTCGCCGGTCAAAATGTTACCCCAGTTTCCCTGGGTGTCAATCACCAGTCCTTTCTGGCCTAACTGGACCAAGGCGGCGTAGATGGAGGCGTCGCCATGCGGGTGGTACTTCATGGTGTTGCCCACCACGTTGGCCACCTTGTTGTAACGGCCATCCTCCAACTCGTCCATCGAATGAAGAATGCGGCGCTGCACCGGCTTAAGCCCGTCGTACACATCCGGGAAAGCACGGTCCAGAATAACGTATGAAGCATAGTCCAAGAACCACTCCTTGTACATGGATTGGACGTAGATGACTTTATGAAGATCCGAGGTTTCAGGTTCGTTGTCGGGGAGGACCACCTCCTCGTCAACATCGGGGGTATCTTTCGACATAGGTTCAGGTTTGGTTTTTCAGGCGGCAAAGATACAAAAAAAACGGGAGAGAAAAAATCCCTCCCGATGAATCTATTCGACCTTTCTGAATCTATTCGTCCTTTTTTTTCTTGAAATAGGTCTTGAAATAGGGTATGTGCCACAAGACATGTAGCACCGCCACAATCGTCATGGCGATGCCGAACTGCACATGATAGTAGCGGATGGTGGCAAGTGCATTCCAGGCAATGTGATAGTTGATCTGAATAACCAGGAAGAATCCAAACAGACACGAGACCAGGAAGGTGATCAGCAAGAGGAAGTTCCAGATTTTGCGGTGGGTAGCCAGCTTCATGCGGCCCGTTTTCACCAAAACAAACGTGAGGGCATATAAGCCCAGCGTAACGACGGAAATCCATATCAGGTCGTACGGTTTCTTCTCCTTGGGAAGATCCACGGGTGCCGAAGGCGAGAAGTCATCCTCGACGATGGGATCGAGCGGTTCGAACGCTTCATTTTCCACAACAGCCGCCTCTTCTTTCTTGGTGGCCGGGGATGCCGCCGACGGGTAATCAGGCTTTGTTGCCGTCACATGATGCGCGGGAGTCGGAGAATGTTCCTCTGCCGCAACAGGCGTCACCTCCTCCGTCACCGTGTTCATTTGCGAGGAGAGTCTTCCCCTGTCGCAGAAGCCGTCGCCGTTTTGGTCAATGAAGCGGCCGCAGCGGCCCGGACAATCCACCGCGCCGCAGTCCTGCTCCACCTGGGCCGTCAGCAGGCCGACACAGAACAGGAAGCACAACAAGGCGCATATCTTTTTCATCATATTCATGTTTAGGGTATAATAAAGGGTAGGCGCTCACCTACCCTTCTGTGTTATTCAAAACTAATCAATTCGATTTCGAAAATCAGCGTCGCGCCGCCGGGGATAAGATTGCCGGCACCCTGGTCGCCGTAAGCGAGGTCGGAGGGGATGTAGAAGATGTACTTAGAGCCGGGGGACATCAGCTGCAAGCCTTCGGTCCACCCGCGAATCACCTGGTTGAGACCGAAGGAGATGGGCTCGCCATTGTTGTTCTTGTCCGTGGAGTCGAACACCGTACCGTCGATGAGCTTGCCGGTGTATTTCACCGTCACCTTGCTCGTGGCGGAGGGTTTCTCACCCTTGCCATCGGTGATTACTTTGTACTGGAGGCCGGAAGCCGTGACCTTCACGTTAGGATCTTTCTTGTTTTCCTCTAAGAATTTCTGTCCTTTGGCCTTTTCCTCTACTGCCTTGCTGGCCTGCTGGGCCTGTTTGGCCTGCTGCTTGGCCTGCATATCCTGCTGGAACTGCATGAAAATCTCCTGCATCTGCTGGTCTGTGAACTTGTTCTCGCCGGCCATGCCATCGCGAACACCCTTTATGAAGTCGTCCATTACCAATGGGACTTCGTCATTTTTCACCTGCGTACCGAAATTGACACCGATAGCGTAACTGGTTTTCTGATCTTTCGTCATCTCTTCTTGGGATTTTACGGTAAATGTGCCACCTACAAACAACAGGCACAATCCGATGGTTAATACTTTCTTCATTGTCGTATGGATTTATTGTTTAATTCTAAACGGCCGCAAAAATACAAAAATATTTGCGAACGGCGCGTGTAGATATGACGGGAAGGGGAAAGTTTAAAAAAGGCCGGCCCCGAATCAGGGCCAGCCTTCAACAATCCATTCAGGAATCTACTCCTGATACCAGTTCACCTTCTGCGATGCGTACATTGCCAAGCCCAAGATGACGAACAGGCCCACACTGCCCACCAGCAAAGCGTAGCTTTCCAATTGCAGCAAGACATATATAAATAGGTATATTGCCGACAGCAGCGCCCCAATGGCAAACGCCGTCTTGCGTATCTTCAGCACCGCCGCCATATAGGCCGTAATCAGCCCCACCGTCATCACCGAGGCAATCACATACGACCACAGGAAGGCGATATGCTCGGAAAACGACAACAGCAACGTGTAGAAAAGTATGAGCGCCAGTCCCACCAACAGGTATTGCACCGGGTGGATATGCTTGCCCTTGCGGATTTCCACAAACAGCACCACCGAAAAGGTAAGCACGATGATCAGGAAAGCGTACTTCACCGCGCGGGTGGTCTGCTGGTACTGCTCCACGGGCACCTTCATGTTCACCCCGAAAGCCGACTCGCGAACGGAGTTGCCCCAATCAATGACCACCTGCGAGAAATCGCGGTTCAACGCCAATACCTTCCACGAAGCCGTGAAGCCCTTCTCGCTCACCTCGCGTTTCACCGGCAAATAACTGCCGTCGAAGCTCGGCGTGGCGCAATTGGAGGTCAGAGTTACCGTGTTCGAATTGCCCACCGGGACGAAATAGAGTTCTTCGGAACCTTTCAGATGCAACTTGAGCGAGAAGGAAACCTTCTGCCCGTCCCAAATCGGTTTCATATCCACAGGACAACGGAGCACAGAACCCAACCCGGCTTCCCTATCCGACTTCATCGGATACGAGTTATTACCCCATTGCAGGGTCACATTCTCCGTCAGGCCGTGCAAGTCGCGTACACCGACCAGAAGGTGCGCCCGCGTCAGATCATACTTGTTCAATGCATACGAAGAGAGTTCATCAGGATATACAAACTCACCCTGGATGTCTAACGGTGCGGCGAACACCGTGATGTCGAAGATGCCTCTCTTCAGGGTCTGCACTTGCACATCGCCCCGCACCGAGAGGTTCTCGGGCAGAATGTACAGGCTGTTGCCGTCTTTCTTCAGGGGCGGGATGCAAATCACCGGGCCCGCAATGCGCTGCGAGCCGCTCCACTTGCCGCCCACCTCCCGCTCGGCCTCCCGTAGCGTATCGTTCCGTTCGTTCACCAAATGCAGCATCATCTGCTGGGGAATCAACAATCCCAGACTGATTACGACAATCAGCAGCAGTTTCAGCCAGAGTTTCGACTTTCCGGATGCCGGTTTCGTCTTCATTTCCGGCAATCCCGACGGCATGGGGGTTGTGACCGTCGAACCATTCATCACATTGTTTTCTTCATTCATCATTTTTGTTGTTTTTAAGATTAATAATTAAAAAGTACTTTGTATTACAAAGTGTATAAATAAAAAAAATTCAAATCTATTTCTGGTTTTTCAAAAAAGATTCCAATGCCGCGATATGGTCGGCAAAAGCGGTGCGACCGGCTTCCGTGGCATAGAAACGGGTGTTGGGTTTCCGTCCCACAAAGGATTTCTCGCAACGTATGTAGCCCAGATCCTCGAGACTTCGGGTATGACTGGCTAAATTCCCGTCGGTGAGTTGCAGTAATTCCTTAAGCGTAGTGAAATCCACAAACTCGTTAGCCACGAGCACGGACATGATGCCCAGACGTGCTTTGCTTTCAAAAGCCTTGTTCAAACCATCCAAACCCGCAATCATTTCACCTTATCGTATTTAGTGATATAAAATATGCCGAACAAGATATGCAGCAAGCCAAAGCCGATAAACCAGAAAAGCAAAGCGTAATGGATGGAGAAGCAGTCAATGATGCCAAGCAGAATCTCAGCATACCCGAGGAAGCGCAAAACAGGATAGGTGTAATGCTGGCAATTGACTAAAGCCAGGCCATAGAAAAGAAGCATGATGGAGGAGGTCAATCCATAGTGGCCCTGCAGAATGAGAGCCATGCATAGGAGACCGCCCACCGCAAGCGGCAGAAGGAAATTGAAAGCCATCTGAAGCATCCTTTTGTCAGCCACAAAGCGAAGATCATGGCGACGGGCCTTGGCGTAGGCCATCAGGATCACGGTGGCCAGCGACAACACAAACAGACCCACCGCCAACAAGCAAGCCAAACGTATGCGATAAGGGGTGTTAAGTTGGAAAACATCTTGCCTGCCGGATAGGAAGGGCAGCATGTCGGGCGCACCGATGAACAAGTAGCCGAGTATGCTGGCTATGCAGGCATAAACGCCGACGACAATGATAGAAACACCACTAACTGCTTGAAAACGTGACGACTTCGACATCATATCGCGAATATCGTCCAATGTCTGAATGACCTCTTTCTCTTTCATATAATCTTAAAAGTACTTTGCGCCGCAAAGAAACAAAAAAAACAAACACACTCGGTCGGTAGGGAGAATTTTTTTCAGGGTTTGGGGATTGGGGATTTGGAGTTTGAGATATGGGGTTGACTATTAGATTTTAGCCATTAGTTTAATAATTAATAACTTAGTTACTTAATTACTTATTTAAACCCCTCACCCCCGCACATCCATTGCATTGCGCAAAGCACTGCCAATCAGCATAAAGGAGAGAACCAGCAACATGATGGCTGCACCGGGCACCAAGGCAAGATATGCCTTGTCGAGCACGATATAGGCATAGTTCTCCTTCATCATCATGCCCCACGAAGGAGTTGGAGGCTGCACACCAAGGCCAAGGAAGCTGAGGCCCGCTTCGGTGAGAATAGCGGAAGAGAAATTGGAGGCTGCGATGACAATGATCGTGCCCGTAATATTAGGCAGGATGTGCTTGAAGATAATCCGTAAATTGGAGTATCCCAATGCCCTACCCGACTCGACGAACTCCTGCTCGCGGAGGCTGATGACCTGCCCGCGCACCACACGCGCGATATCCACCCACATGGTCAGGCCAATGGCAATGAAAATCTGCCAGAAGCCCTTGCCCAGGGCGAAACTGATAGCGATGACAAGCAGCAGTGTCGGGATAGACCATACCACATTTATTATAAACATAAGCACATCATCCACCCGTCCGCGGTAATAGCCGGCCACTGCTCCCACGATAATGCCGATGACAAGAGCGATGAAGATAGACAGGAAGCCCACGGAAAGGCTCACACGAGTGCCTAACATCAACTGACTGAGCACATCACGTCCATAACGGTCGGTACCTAACAGAAAACGTTTGGTAATAACCGGTTGGGGGGCCACATCCTGACGGGAGAAGGCCATCCATTCATCCTGCTCTAACGGGCGCACCCAGATGGAATCCTCCGACAGGCGGACATCACTGACCGGAATGGTGCGGTACTGTGCCGGCTGCCCGAAAAGCATCTTGCTAACAAAGCCCACCCGAGGCACGTCGTGTTCCGGACGCACCTGCAATTCCCGGACGGTGAAACCGGGACTTCGCAACGCGATTTCCAACTGCTGGTGGTTACAATACGGCGTACTGTCTGGCGTAATGAGATAGCCCAACACCGCCACCAACGTAACCAAAAGGATGAAGCCAAGCGACACCATGCCCTCCCACTCCTTCTTGAAACGCTGCCAGGTGAGCGCTGTGAGGGATGTCGCCTTGTATTCCGTTTGTTTCTTTTTCTTGAACAGATTCATCGTCCTTTGTTCGGGCTGCAAAAATACAATTAAATTCGGCTTGTGACAATTTTTTTAGTGTGACGATGGGTGTGTGCTACATCTTTTTTTCGTATTTTTGCGGCGTGAAATGGAAAAAGTGGGAAATGACGAAGAGAGGACAAGTGGGAATGAGCCCCATCACCATTCAATCTTCACTCCTTTCGCACTTTGTAAATTTGTAACTTTATAACTTTTAAACTCAAAAAAAATGGGAAGAGCTTTTGAATACCGCAAAGCACGAATCTTTAAACGCAATGCATACCTGGCCCGCACGTTCACTCGCATCGGAAAGGAAATCACCATGGCCGCCAAGGCCGGCGGTCCCGATCCCGACCAGAACTCGAAGCTCCGTCTGCTGATCCAGACGGCGAGAAACGAGAACATGCCGAAAGACAACATCGACCGCGCCATCAAGCGCGCTTTCGAGAAGGACCAGTCCGATTATAAGGAGATGGTCTATGAAGGCCGCGGACCTCACGGCATCGCCATCCTCATCGAGGCGGCCACCGACAACAACCAGCGCACCGTCGCCAACGTGCGCAGCCACTGCAACAAGATCGCCAGCACGCTCGGC
>JAEEGF010591899.1_pt1 | contig 11259 bp, 6 predicted proteins | sample 9134171 | NCBI WGS metagenome assembly JAEEGF01 (sample SAMN16246542, study PRJNA631951) | gut metagenome | biome: gut microbiome; feature: rumen; material: AP-attached | host: Bos | place: Iran: Karaj | collected 2018-10
GCAGCACCTATGAGTACGACATGAAGAATAAGGCGGGTGGCATCTACTTCTTCGTGGCGACAAGCAAGGAAGGCACTATAGCCAAGAAGATCATTATCCAATGACCATTTGTAGAGACGGTGCATGCGCCGTCTCTACTATAAAAACAAACGCCATGAAGCACTTAAAGGCATTCTTCGCAGCGTTTCTCCTATTCTGCCTTTGCGTTCCAGCGGCAGTGGCCCAAAACACTTCCACACAAGGCAAGGAGTTTTGGCTCTCGTTCATGCACAACGGTTTTAAGGATCACACGTCCGGCGGTTGGGTAATCAACCAAGTGCTTATCAGCGCTAAGCGCGACTGCAGTGGCACCGTTTCCAATCCGTTGACGGGATGGTCGCTGGAATTCACGGTCATGGCCAACAACATCACCACCATTGAAATCCCTGAGGAGCAAGGTTATCACAACAGCACTCAGCATGAGATGGTCATGGAAAAGGGCATCAAAGTGCAGGCAACCGACACTGTTTCGGTCTACTGCACCAACATTGCCCATGTCTCTTTCGACGCTTCTTTTGTCTTGCCTACTGAAAGTTTGGGCGATGAGTACATTATTCAGAGTTACGACCAATCCATTTCGCCATTCGCCAACATTTACGCCTCCAATAACGAGACAAGCTCCTTTGTCATCATCGCTACTGAAGACAATACGGATATCGAAATCACCCCTACCGTGGCCACTCTAGGAGGGCATCCAGCAAATCAGTCGTTCACCATCACTATGAATGCTGGCGAGACCTATCATGTCAGGTCATTGCGGATGAATTCATGGAACGAAAACCGCGACCTGAGCGGCACTCGGATACTGGCCTCCGACTGCAAGAAGATTGCAGTATTCAACGGCAACACCCTCACCTGTGTTCCCACGGACCAAGGCGATGGCTTCGATCATGTGTTCGAGCAGGCCATGCCATTACGCTCGTGGGGCAAGAACTTCATCGTGACCAGTTCTCGTAACCGCAACCGAGACTTCATCAAGATTACCTCGAGCGCCAATTTCAATTCCATCACATTAAATGGTGAACCGCTCACCATGTTGGGTGCCGGCGAGTCTTACACCTTCTCAATGTTGGAAAGCGAAGGCTCGTGTTTCTTGCAAGCCACGCAACCATGTGCGGTCTATCTCTTCAACTCGAGCCATAACAGTTACAATAACCGTTTTGGCGACCCTTCGATGGTATGGATTGCGCCTGTGGAGCAACGCATCAACGAAGTCACCTTCTCAACCTTCGACCACCCCGAAATCAACATCGAGACCCACAGTGTCAACATCATCGTCAACACCGAAGACATCGCGAATGTCTATTTTGACGAGCAGCAGATTTCTCCCTTCCTCTTCAACCGGGTCAACGGCAACGACGACTATTGTTTTGCGAGGTGTGACATCACGCATGGTGTGCACCGTATCACCTGTGCCAATGGTTTCAATGCCCATGTATATGGTTTCGGAGATGCGAAAGGCTATGCCTACCTTGTAGGCTCCAATGCCATCAATCTCAACTCAAGTCTCACCTTGAATGACGAACCCATCCTGCCTAACGAGAGCTTCCCTTATTGCTCCGATAAGCCTATCACCTTCCATGCGGAAGTCAACTTACCCAATTATGAACTGCTATGGGACTTCGGCGACGGCACCAACAGCACCGACAACCCGGTCACACATTCTTTTAGCGAAGCCCGTCCCTATAATGTCTCAGTGCTTATTACCACCCACGAAGGCGGATGTACAGGCTCGGAAAGCAACATCACGGAATTCGTAGTGGATGCCACCCAACAATACATTATCGAGCACGATGACATCTGCTCCGGAGAGATTTATTCAGGCTATGGTTTCAACAATATCCGCATCGAAAACGACACCATTCTGGCGCGCACGCAAGACAACCCCATCCATGGCGAATGCCAAGACTCGGTCCTCGTTTATATCGATGCCCACCCACAATACCACATCCCCATCGACGACAGCCGCTGTTGGCAAGGCGAACCGGGTGTGTATGACGCTTATGGCTTCAGTTTCGAATATGACCGTCCCGGCACCTACGACAGACAACTCTACCTAGCAACCACCAACGGCTGCGACAGCATCCTCAACCTGCACCTCACTGTGGCTGACCGCATCACCTATGAATTCAACCACCACGAATGCGGTAGCAGCTACATTTGGGACGGACAAGCCTACAACATCCCTGACGACTACGAGCGTCATTACATCTCTCTCGGAGGTTGCGACAGCATCGTCACTTTGCACTTAACCATGGGGCATCCGCAGTACACTACGTTCGACACCATCTCCTGCGGGGTGTTTGAGTGGAATGGACTTGAGTATGACCACAGCGGCACCTTCCAACAAGTGTTTACCACCTTCGACGGTTGCGATAGCATCGTTGACTGCACCTTACTCCTTTCGGGGAATGTCACGGGAACCACGATAGAAGTCGAGGAATGCAACGAATACGAATGGTTTGGCGAAAGCTACACCCTATCCGGCCAATACGAGAAGACCCTATCTACCGTCTTGGGTTGTGACAGCACTGTGTATCTCAACCTTGACATGGAATACACCCCCGATCCCACCCCCATCTACCCCGCCGACACAAACAACCATGCCCCACATTGGGTCGTTACCGCCACTGAATTCCAAATCAACAGTTACGACTTTGTTCTGTGGGACAACAACAACCAATGCCATTGGGACTCGGTCACCTGGAGCTTTGAAGACCCTTCAGTGCAATGGGTGCTTGAGCCCGACTCCACGACAAATCCCGCAGGAAAACGTTGCAGGATATACGTTCTCAACCAATTGGAAGACACCGTCTGGCTCAAAGCAACAGTTTACAACAAATGCCACTCCGAAGGCACCGAGCGTCGCTATTGGTTTGTATGCTCATTTTTTGGCATGGATGAGAATTATCCCTCACCAGGTTTGGGAAACTTCTCTGTAGTACCCAACCCCAACAATGGGCAAATGACGCTCAACTTTGAGCATCTGACAGGCAAAATTGACATCAAGGTGTATGACATGCGAGGCATCCTCGTTGACCATCTTCAGACTTTCGGCACATCCGAACGCCACAGCCTTCCTTACCAATGCGCATCAAGGGGCAATGGAATCTATTGTTTCATCGCCACCAGCAAAGAAGGCACTATGGTCAGAAAAGCCGTCATTGTCCATTAAGGACACTTTTATAACAAAATAATTTACAACCGATTACAATAAGGCGCAAAAAAAATCGTTTCTTTTTTGTCGGATGTAAGACCTAAATCCTTACATTTGCGAGATAAATTTTTCTCATTGAGAGTCTCATCCAAGCATTAAACGATGAAGAAACACTTATTATTGGCATTGTTTTTCTCTTGTGGGTTGACCTTTCTCACTTCTTGCATGAAAGACGACCCGAAAAACAACGAGACGGTGTATTATGCCTACCAGCACATACCCAATATCAACGAGTTTATGCCGCAACGACTCCTGCATAGCATGGGTAGCGCACACCTCTATTATGGCGACGAACCGCCCAAGTTGGAAGACCTTTACATTGCCGACAACATTTGGATTACCGACATCATCAAGGTGCCATCTAGCACATGGAGGAACACTCCTACCGCTATCCCCACGCCGCAATACTTCGATTTTTACGAACAGCACAAAGGCATCGCCAAGTTGCGATTCAAATACCCCAAAGGATCCGTAGGCGAATACGACTATTTCCTTGAGAAATCGGAAACCGATTCAACTCACTACTTGATGCAAGATGACATCCAAGCCTTCATTGACGACACCATTGCTCCCATCTACTTCAAGGACGGCAAACTCACCGAAGATGATTTCCGCACTGTATATATTATGGGACAAGACCCATATTTCACCATATTCTATTACGAAATCCGCGACATCAAGTCGAAAGCCGAACCGCTCAATGCCGTCATTTTCTCCGGTCGCATCGACAAAGAGCTCACTGTTGTGACCGATACCGTCAACCATACCACTGACACCATTGAGAACAAAGTCATCAAAGACCTTAGATGGGGCATTGAAACCATGAAATACCTCAATGCCGGCCCAAGCGTCAACCAAATCATCCATTTAGGTTACCTGCCCACAGCAGGCGACATCATGATCCTCAAAAACGACGGCATCGTGCACACTGGGGAATTCCCTGAACTAGAATAAACACTCTTTTAAGACCTTCGCAGAATGAAAAAGCCAAATATCATTATCCTGTTCTTTTTTCTAGCCATAGGCATTACAGCACAAGCACAGTTCAACAAGCCGCTTCAATCGGCACGCAATCGCGTGAATTCCAACGAAGCCAAATATAACATTGGCATCGAAGGAGGACTGACTTCAACCTATTGGGTACATTTTGGCGGAACAAAGACTCCTTACAAAGCCCCGTTCAATTTTGGCATCACTGGAGGTCTCATCGTGGAGCGAATGCTCAACGGCAACACCTCCATCGCTTTGGAAGGTTTATATGCCATGCGCAATACCCACCTCAACTACGAAGTGCTCAATTTCCCCGTTGCCATCAATGAAAACAAAGATTTCTACCGTCAATTTGACGCAGACTATCAAGAAGTTAATGTTCAAATCCCATTAACCCACTACCTCTCAAAAGGCACCATCCGTCCCTTTGTGTATGTCGCCCCCCGAGTGAGCATCCCCCTCTCGGGAAAAATGGTTTGGCAGAAAAAAGAGATATTAAACTATGGTACGGAAAACCAACAATATAATGAGAATGGAGTCACCATCGACACCGTAGAGTTCAATGCCCAAAACACACGCCAGTTCAATGTCGGTTTGGTGCTTGGCGCAGGCGTACTCTACAAACTCAACGTAGGCAACTATTACCTGCTGTTCAGGCTTGACGCCTCGGCCCATGCCGCAGTCATCAACTCGTTCACCAGCGAAGAGATTCATGGCGAGTCGCAAAACGTGGTGGGTGCTGGTTACATCGACCCCTATCTCTTAGGCATGCGCTTCAACACTGATGCCACTGTGAAACTGACTCTGATGTTCCCCTTGAAGAAACAATTGCAAGGCGCTTGCATACGATGGGGAGAGTATGATTGAGTTGAGAGTTAGGAGTTAGGAGTTAAGAGTTGGAAGTTGGGTGTTGGGGAGAGAATGATAGGAGGAGAGACGCTTTTGCGTCTCTTTCTGATTAACAGCATAACGATAAAGAAACATAAAATAACAAATTTAACACTAGACCTATGAGAAAACTATTACCCGTTGCTCTTGCCTTTGTGTTGCTGACCTTCTTTGGCAGCCTGACCATGGCACAGACCTTCGATTATCCCATCAAAGGAAAGCAAGGTTTCAACTTGACGGAGAAAACACGTGACTGCCTCCACATCAGCTACAATGTCGGGCAAGTCACACTTAACCAACTCAACTACCGTGGTGAAGAGATGAGTGAAGTGGCCATTAAAGCCATCGCCATCCCCAACGAGGCCGGTAAACCCAACCTACCTGGTGAAAGTCGCATGATGGCCATTCCACAGGGAGCCACCGCCACTTTACGCGTGGTCAGCATTGAGAAAGAGACCCTTCACAACGTCAACATTGCGCCCGCTCTCCGCATCCAGTCAGAGAACGAAGAACCGGACATGAACTATGTGAAGGACTTAAGCGTTTATAACAAGAACGCCTTCTATCCCGCCGAACCTTTCATCATGGGCAACAGTTACATCCGTGGTGTTGATGCGGTCACGGTGTCCATCACTCCCTTCCAGTACAACCCTGTCACTAAGGACTTGGTCGTTTATACCAACGTTGAACTCGCCGTTGAGTTTGAAGGCAGCAACGGACATTTCGGAGAAGACCGCCTGCGCTCGCCTTATTGGGACCCCATCCTCGCTGCCGAACTCTTGAACTATGACCAACTGCCCGTCATCGATTATGAGGCCCGTATGCAAGAATGGTTGCGCGACGACAAGACTGGTGCTGAATACCTCATCATCACACCTAACAACGACGCTTGGGCCGAATACGCCAACCAACTGAAAGAGTACCGCACCCGCCAAGGCATCCTCACTGAGGTCTACCGTCTGGACGAAATGCCTGCCACTAGCACCTCACAGATGAAGTCTTGGTTCCACAACGCCTACAATACTTGGGAGATTGCCCCCGTGGCTGTCTGTCTGCTGGGCGACCACGGCACCAATATGGGTCAATACATCCCTGCCGAGATCGTTACTCACCCCTACGAAGGGACATGCATCACCGATAACAGATATGCAGATGCTGTCGGCAATGACAATCTGCCTGACATGGTATTCTCACGCCTGATTGCAGAAACCCCAGACCAACTGCCCGTATTCGTTGGCAAGCAAATTGAATACGAATACACTAACCCCAACATGGATCCATCATTCTACACCCGTCCTATCACCGCACTGGGATGGCAGACTGAAAGGTGGTTCCAATTGTGTTCTGAAGTTTTTGGTGGATACATGCGCCAGCATGGCTATGACACCAACCGCATCAACTGCATCTATATGGGTACGCCTGGCAATAGTTGGTCAAGCAACCAAAACACCTACATGGTTGTCAACTACTTCGGTCCCAACGGCGTAGGTTATATCCCCGCTTCACCTAGCGAACTAGGAGATTGGAACAACGGCACTCCCGAACTCGTGGTGCAAGCCGTCAACCAAGGCTCATTCTGGTTGCAGCACCGTGACCACGGTTTGGAGACAGGCTGGGGGGAACCCGCCGTGCGCAACAGCCACGTCAGCCAGATGAACAATGTTGGAAAACTGCCTTTCGTCATGTCCATCAACTGCCTCACTGGCAAATTCAACTACCACGAAGACTGTTTCTGTGAAGCTTGGATGCGCCGCACCTACAACGGCGAGAATGCTGGTGCCGTTGGCGTGCTTTGCCCCACCGAGACCTCATACTCCTTTGTCAACGACGCATACGTCTGGGGTGTTTACGACCTCTTCGACGGTGACTTCCTACCCACCTACGGTCCATACGCCGATAACACAGGCAACTGGATGCCCGCTTTCGGCAACGTGGCTGGCAAATACTTCCTCGCCCAAAGCAACTGGCCCTACAACACGGAAAGCAAGGACATCACCTACACCATGTTCACCGCCCACTGCGATGCCTTCCTGCGTATTTACACGCAAGTGCCTCAAGTCATGGATGTGACCCACCCCGAAGCTGTGATTGCCGGTTTGGGTGAGATCAACATCACCGCACCCGAAGGTTGCATGATCAGCCTGGTGAAAGAAGACGAAGTAGAGGGTTGGGAAATCCTCGCTGTGGCCACAGCCACAGGCGACCCTCAAACCATTGAATTTGAACCTCAATTGCCCCCGACCGAGATCAACCTCGTCATCACTGGACAAAACTATCTGCGTTATGAAGCCGTCATAGGTGTCCTCCCCGCCGACGGTCCCTATATCGTCTTTGACAACAAGGTCATCAACGACCAAAACGGCAACAACCAACTCGATTTCGGTGAAACCATCAACTTGGATGTCGCCTTAAGGAATGTAGGCAACGACCCCATGAGCGCCTTTGAAGCCGTGCTGGAAACCGAATCGGAATACATCACCATCACAAACGGCACTGCCCAATACGATGCCATAGCGCCCAACGCCACCCAGAATCTAGAGAACGCCTTCTCATTCACTGTGGCCGACAACGTACCTGACAACACCAGCAACAGATTCACCATCACGGTGACCAATGGTGAAGATGTCTATGTCAGCAACCTGGCCTTAAAAGCCTACGCCCCTATCTTCAAATTGGGCAATCTCCATATTACTGAAGTTGAAGGTAACGGTAACGGGCGTTTGGATGCCGGCGAGACTGCTCAACTTAGTTTTCCCATCGCAAACAACGGCCATGCCAACGCTGCCTCGACCACGACCACATTACAGATGCTTTCGCCCTACATCACGGTGACAGAAAGCATGGTCACCTTTGAGAGCGTGAATGCAGGCGAGACCCTCAATGCTGTCTACGACATCACCATCAGCGAAGAAACGCCAATAGGCTACTCTTGCCCGCTCGTGGCCAATGTCGTTTCAGGACCATACTCCGACCAAAAGGATTACACTGTGAAGGTTGGTCTCGTCATAGAGGACTTCGAAACTGGAGTGCTCAGTGAAAGTTGGAACAACGACCCAACTCGTCCATGGCGCATGGTCAACGAAGAACCGTATGAAGGCCAGTACTGCTTGCGTTCAGGTTCCATTGGCGATAACGGCACTACCACCCTCATCCTGAGTCACGTGGCCGGCGCTAACGACACCATCTCCTTCTATTATAAGGTGTCGTCAGAAAATGGTTTTGACAAGTTGCACTTCTACATTGACAACCAAGAAAAAGGCAATTGGTCGGGCAATGTGGGTTGGACCAAGGCTGCCTATCCTGTCACCGCTGGTCGCCACTCCTACAAGTGGACCTACACCAAGGACACCAGCGTCAGTAGTGGCAGCGACTGCGCTTGGATCGACTATGTCGGTCTTCCCGCCGACCGCATCATGGCAGGCACCGCCGGCAATGATGTGAATGTCTGTGAAGGCAACGATGCCCAAATCGTGGGTTACGCCATCCATTACGACAACCTGCAATGGACCACCTCGGGCGACGGCACCTTCAATGACGCTGCTATCCCAATGCCCATCTACACCCCAGGCCCGCAAGACCTTGCCAACCGTCAGGCCACATTGACCCTCACCATCAATGGCAATGGCGAGACCATCACCGACGAGATGACCGTATTTATCGTTGAGAATGTGGTCATCATGCCTGCTCTTGTCGGCGAAACCCATTGTGCCATTGATGAGCCTCAACCCATTGCTGTTGAAATCACGGGCGACTATGTCTCGTTCCAATGGCTGACCGACGGCGACGGCACCTTTGAAGATGCCTCGGCACTGGAAACCACTTATACTCCTGGCCTCAACGACATCAACAATGGTGTCAACCTGACTGCCTTTGCTGTTTCATCCGGCTGCGGTTCCGTCATCTACGACTATCCTTTCGAAATGAACCCGATGCCTGAAATGACCTTGGAAGCAGATGCCATCCAAGTGTGCGAAGGCGAGAATGCCATCATGAGCTTCACGCTTGGCGGTTACACCCCCAATGGCGTTCCCACAGCGCCCGATTTCACGGTCTTCATCAACGAGGAGCGTTACGAACTCTCGCAAGACGCCACCAACATCGATTTAGGCATCCTGCCCGTGGGCGAAACCACCTTCAACATCACGAGCATTGTCAACCGTCCAGGATGCAGTGTCGCTTTTGACGAAGGCGAATTCACCTTCACCGTTACCGTGAATGCCGCTCCCACCATGGCCATCGGCGACGTGCCTGCTAGCATCTGCGAAGGCGAAAGCGTGAATGTTGACTTCAACTTCACCGGCATGGCCCCCTTCATCGTGGAAGCCACGGGCATGGACGGTTTCACGGCTGAAAGTGACAATTACACTTTGAGTCTCACACCTGCCAACAGCATCAACGCTACACTCACCAAGGTAACCGATGCCAACGGCTGCGAGACCACGCTTGAACAAGCCATCAATGTAACTGTGAATCCTTATGCAGACCAACCTGAAATCAGCGGCGATGCCGATTTGGATGTGCGCCTCACGCCTACCACGACCTACACCGTCAGCAATGACGTGATGTCCGCCTTCAGTATCGAACCTGAAGAGGCTGGCACACTGGTGCCCGCCAACGACGGCAAGTCGGTGGTGGTCACTTGGAGCGAGACCTACAAAGGCACTGCTGTCATCACCGCCACGCCTGTTTCGGAATGCAACAATGGCGAGGGTGCACTGAACATCCTTGTTAAGAACTCCACCGACGTGAACGAGTTTGCCGTAAAGGCCAACCTCTACCCCAACCCGACCAACGGCAATGTCACCATCGAGGCTGAAGGCATGCTACGCCTCACTGTGGTCAACGAACTCGGCCAGGTGGTCTACGATGCCGAGGCAAGCAACGACACCGAGACGCTTGACATGAGCCAATTCGGTGCAGGTGTCTACATGATCCGCATCTACACGGAGAATGGCATGGGCATCAAGCGCGTGAGCGTAATCAGATGATTTAACATGAATTGCCATGAATTATTCACGAATTATTCAGGAATTCAATTTTTGAAAATTCGTGTTCAATTCCTGACAATTAGTGTTATCAACCAGAAAACGGCTGGCCCTCTGGGTCAGCCGTTTCTCATTACAAAGGTATGAAAAAGAGATTTACTTTCTAGTATGACGGAATACTGACGAAAAAGTTACAGTTTGAGTTGTTTATTTACTTGCTTCCTTTTTCTTCCTAACAATAGAACCAATGATGAGACCAATAATGCATCCTATTCCGGTGCACAAGACACTTATGGCAACATCTTTGCCCAGGGTCAGTGCCACTATGATGACCGTTATGGCCACGCATACAGTGAGCAGGATAATGTGATGATGTGCTTTTAGTTTCTTCATGGCGATGTTTTTTGTGGTTCTATAGATTTTGTTGAGTTTCCCGCTGCGCGGGAATGGAGTCCGTCGTGTTGTCGTTTTGCGGCGGCTTGTAACGTTAACGGCTCGTAAGCCCCATAGGCCGCCGCTGGAAACAAACACCATATACTCCATTCCCGCAGGGAATCTCTTAAAACTTAATCTCCTCTATCCCTATGCCCAAAAGTTTCATCTTCTTGACAACCTCGGGCAATTCCTTTTCGAGGAATTCCTCGCGCATCTGCTTGAGGACGATGTCCTTGGCCTCGGCGGAGATGAAATAGCCGATGCCGCGCTTGTTGTAAATGATGCCCGCTGCCGTCATGGTCTCATAAGAACGCATGATGGTGTTGGGGTTCACACCGAGTTGTATGCCGTAGTCACGCACCGAAAGGATGCGGTCGTCGGCTTTCAGCTCGCCGCGCAGGATCTGCTCATAGAGTTGGGAGCAAATCTGCAAGTATATGGGTTTGTGTGCATTAAATTCCATGGTTTAGTATTTTTGAGTTTTAAGTTTGAAGAATATGCCTGTATAGAGAGCAATGGTCAAGAGGGTATATAGAATGACGCTGGTCAGCATCATACCACTAGTCATCTCGCCAAGCTTGCCAAAGTCGAAGTTGTCAGGATCGGGGACGAGAAACTCCCTAACATTGGAGGAGAACAACAACAATTGCGAAATCGTCGAAACGACATAGGAGAAGCCCATCATGATGGCGAATGTGATACCCG
>JAEEGF010967168.1_pt1 | contig 11258 bp, 7 predicted proteins | sample 9134171 | NCBI WGS metagenome assembly JAEEGF01 (sample SAMN16246542, study PRJNA631951) | gut metagenome | biome: gut microbiome; feature: rumen; material: AP-attached | host: Bos | place: Iran: Karaj | collected 2018-10
ACTCGAGTCCCCCTGAACCCCGCAACGCGCGGATGGATACATCCGCGCTAACGCCCGCATTCACTTCCATGCAAAGTTTTGTCACTTTCCCCCTTGACGCAATACATACTTGACCCTTCATTCTCTGTGTCCGCTTTCAGGTTCACGACGCGCAGTTCGCACGGCGCGAGCGTGACGGATTCGCGGCGGCCATTCGGCAGGTTGAGGACGACCGATTGCGGCCGGACGCAGTCCATGTTCAGCACATAGGCCGTATTCGCATAGACGGCGTACGAGATGCGCCGCGCGCCCTCGCCAGCCACCGTCACGGCGGCGGGATGCCGCTTGAGCGCCGCCTCGATCTCGCGGCGGTAGAGATCCGCCGCCCGGCCGCGATTGCCCGGATACGTCCACGCCGTGACGAGCCGCACCGTCCCCTTCCCGACCGTGAACGCCTTCACGCCCTCCGACTCCCGCCCTTCGGCCTTGAACGGCACCAGCTCGCGCAGGTCGCCGCCGTTGATCAGGTCCGCAGGGCCGAGTCCGTCAGACTTGCGGTCGGTGCGGACAGAGAAGTGCGGCAGGCAGACGACCAGTTCGCCGCCGCGCCGCACCCAGTCCGCCAGCACCCGCAAGATGCGCGGCGTCATCGTGTTCCAGCCCGCATACATCAAAAGGTCGTAGCGCGCCAGGTCACGGCGGCAGACCTCGTCGTCCACCTGCACGACATCCACCTGGCCGAACGGCGTCGCCGCCAGCCAATTGTTCGGATAGGGCTTGAGCGCGTCTTCGACAAGCGGAAAGACCGTCTCCTTGACCAGCTCCCACGTCGCCTCCGGCGCACCGCACCGCCAGTCGGCGTTCGTGGCGGCGGTCGCGTGCTGGCCCCAGATCGCAAACGACGGATGGCACATCCCGACAAAGCCGTCGTTGTTGCCCATGACGAACGCGGCGCGCACCTGCGGGCCCGACTTGTCGCGCGGATGCGCCCGCGTCCAGTCGTAGAACTCCCTTACCGCCCGGCGGTAGGCGCGCGGTGCCGGGTCGTCGTAGGACTGCCGCACGTCGTCCGCCCCGGCGGTGTATTTCTGCGCCTGGGTCGTCTGCGCGCCCGACTCCAGCACGACGAGCGACGTGCCCATCAGGTACTGCTGGCGCATCGCCGTGCGCAGCAGGTCGTATTTCTGCGCGCTTGCATACGGCACGGGGAACGTCTGCCACTCCTCCGCGAGCCATCCGCCCCAGAACTCCGGCCGCCATTTCCGCGCGGCGCCGCGCGCCTCGCTCGTCGCATACGCAAGGTTGGCCGACCCGACCGCAAAAAGTTCGTTGCACATGAAGTCCATCCCGCCCTGCAGCTCGTAGCAGCCGAGCGGCGAGCCGGACGTCGAGAACACGTAGCCGTAGTCGCGGTGACGGTTCCTGACGAAGCGCTGCATGAAGACGTTGACGAACCGGTCCTTGGCCGCGCCGAGGTCGCCCCCGTCCTGCGGCACGCCTACGGCGGCGGCCTCCTTCGGGCCCTGGTAGAGATAGCCCGCGAGTTCGCCCACGTTGTTCCAGAGGTAGCGCGGCCCGAGCGCGGCGCGCACGGGATCGGTCGCGTCGCGGTGGTCGTAGCCGTAGATCGTCATGAACTTCATTCCCCGGCGGTCGAACGCGGCGCGCACGCCGGACGGCATCCCCGTGAGCGCGTCAAGCTTGTTCCACGACACGATCAGGTTGCAGAGCCCGTTCGTCACGATTTCGTCCGCAAACCGCCGGTCGCCGTCGTAGACGCAGTGGCCGACGGCGATTTCGCCCGGCTCCAGCGGCGCGGCAAGCGGCCGTGCGTGCGGCCGCAGCTCCAGCGTCTGGCGGAAAACGCCGTCGCGCGCCGTGTATGCCTCGACCGCCACCGCTAGCGCCGTGCCGTCCAGCGGCATCCTGACGCGCATTACCGGCGAAGTCTGCTCGATGCGGCGCGGCTTCTTGCCCTTGACGCCGAGCGGCGCAACCGTGAAGACGTACCGTTCGGCGGGCACGTCCTTCATGTCCACGAAGCCGCAACGGTTGGCGGCGTCCACCCAGCCGTCCACGTGCGCGCGCACGCCCTTCCAGATTTCCGTGCGGAAGTCGCCATGGGGGTTTCCGCCCCAGGCGAAGACGCCGCGAGGGCAGACGAGCCTCAGCCCGCGCGCGACCTTCCCCGGCAGCCTGAACTTGAGCTCCCGCCGAGCTCCCGGCTGCATCGGACCGAGGTCGCCCCATTCCGGGTTGGTCGGATTCAAGAGCGGGCAACGCTCCGTCCCGTCGGTGAGGTAGAGGTCCTCCGGACGCGAAGGCAGCGCCCAGGACCAGCCGGTGTAGCCGTTTCCGGCCGTGATCCAGAACGCGATTTCGCCTTGCCGCAAGTCGGCCGCCGATATGGCGGCAGCGGGAACCGCCGCGTCGATCGGCGTTGCGTTCCCCGCGGAGCGGTCCAGAAGGACCGTCTCCGCACAGAGCGCACTCGACAGGACGCCCGCCGCTATCGAAAGCCGAACCCGCACTCCCCCTCCCCCGGGACGTCAGCGGACCATCACAGAAAAGCCCACACCGAACTTCAGCTTGATGTTCCGTGCGTCGCCTTCGCCGTCCATGACGATTGCGCGCCAATGCTTGGCCAGGCGAGGAATCGCGGAGTCCGCGCCGATCGTCCCGAGGTCGAGCGTCGCGCCGAACGGGAAACACTCGTCGTCGTCGCCGTTCATCAGCACCGGCGCGAGCGCGCCCGTGCCCGTATACGCGCCTACGGCAAGAGTGTCGCAAGAGTACGTCGTCCTGCCCGTCTCCGTGTCGACGCTCCTCCAGACCCGCACCGGGAAGTCGGCGTCAAGCCGCAGCGTCCCGAAGGAGACGCTCGCCGCCTCGGCGCCGTTCGTCAGGACAACGTTGCCGTTCGCTACGACCGTGCCCGCCCAGTTCGCGCCGTCGGCGAAGAGGAGCGTCGAGTTCGCGTCCGCCGCGATGGATCCCGTCGCCGTGTTCGCCCCGCCCTGGACCGTCACGGCGAAGGGCCTGTCGGGCGTCGCGTTGGTGACAAAGACGTTCCCGACGCCGGTGATCGGCACGTCCGCGGCCGAGCGGAAGAACGTCTCGCTCGTGACCCACGAGACGTCGTCGATGCGACGGAGATTGAGCGTCGCGCCCGCGTCCAGCGCGACGGACTTCAGCTTGTCGAAGACGACGTCCTCGCGGCCCCAGTAGGACACTTGCGGCAAGTCATAGAAGGAGTCAGCCGAGACGGAGAGGGTGCGATGACCGTCTCCGCCCTGGATGTTCTGTGCCATCGACGAATAGAGGCACCACGGACGGAACGACCCGCCGGCGAGCACGACGGCCGGCCGGTCCGTTTCGCCGCTGCCGGCGATTCGAGTGGCCGTGTTCGCGCCGCTTGCGACATGGTGCTGGAAGCTGCCGTTCTCCCCGGCGACGATCTGCCCTTCCTCCTCGACGATGAAGCGGTCGTCGTCACTGTTTCCACCCTCGTTGCGCACGGTGCCATTGCGGACCTCGAGCGTCGCGGCGCCCTGGACGCGGAAGCGATTGCGGAAATTGAACGGCGTCCCGTCCGCGACGACCCGGAAGGGCGCCGAGACGGGATTGCCCTTTCCAAAGTACAGCCAGTAGACCGTCGGGAAGCTGACGCGCACAAGGTCGACGACATCTTCCACGACGACCGTACCGCCCGAGGCGGGGCAAGCGAACTGCACGGGGCCGAGGTTCCCCGAGACGCCGTCCGCGAGCTTCACCGTCGCATTCGTCGCGGCCATCGCGAAATAGGCGGTCTCGCCGGAGGACGCTCCGCCGAACGTAACCTCGCCGGCCGCGCTCAGCTCGAGCGTGCCGCCGTCGAGGACAAGTACGACATTCTTGAATGCGAAGCCCGCCGGGACGCTCAGCGTGGCATTGGTGGCGACGACGATTCTCGATAGCTTCTGGGCCGTAGCCTCGGTCGTCACGTTTCCAGAGAGCGTGCATGTCTCGCCGTCCGCGAGCGCCAGCGTCGCGCCGGGTTCAAGAACGAGGTTCGGCGCGGCAGCGGCGAGCGCCGGCGCGATCGTCAGTCCGTCCGCGACGGCCAGCGTGGTGCCGGCCTCGAAGGTCAGCGGCAACGCGCCGGGATCGACGGCGAGGCGAAGCGTCGCGCCGTTTTGGACGGTTATGCCGGACCACCCCTTCGCCAGCGCGGCGGCCGTCAGCGTGCCGGTGACGCCGTTGCCGCCCACATAGGCCGACTCACCTTCTCCCGGCATTCTGCTGTTTCTCCAGCCTTCCACAACAGAAAGATCGGTGACGGTCAGCGAATTGAACACACAGGCATCCCCACCGCCGACAATGACGACGGCAGCGCCCGTATCAGACACGGTAAGCGATGAACCCGCATCGGCAAGCGCCGCCTCGGCAGCGGCCTTGACCACACTTCTAAGCGCAGCGACGGGCGTGGTGACAACCGTTCCGCCATATGCATAGTCGTCCAGCCCAGAAACCACGATGTTGCCAGACAAGTTCGCCCCCTCGGCGACGGAAGACACCGTCAGACCAGACCCGGCAAGCGTTATCGTTCCCGTGTTTTCCTCCAACGTGGCAATCGTGGCATCCTTGGCTCCTATTACGACCGACGCGCCACTTCCTACGGAAAGGCTTGTCATCGACTGCCCTCGACCGCCCCCCATCATCACCACGCCGCCGTTTGCGTGCAAAACGTCGACAACGCCCGGAAGCGCCAAAGTTCCATTGCCACTCTTCGTCACCGTCGGCGTCGTCAGGACTGTGGAGTCTGCCTTCGACAGGTCAACTGTCACTCCGGAATCCACGGTCCACGTCGTAGAGCCCGACAAAGCAATTGACGCGCAGCCCTCGATGGCCGCGTTACCGGTCGCAATGATCGTACCGCCACCAAAAACGGCCGACAAATGCAGATTCTGACGGTCGCCTGTGGTCGTGCCCTTGATTACGCCGCCAAGATTCAGCGTTCCGCCGAGCTGAACCAGGTCAAACGTCGCATTCCCGCACATCGCGCCGTTGTTGAAGACCAGGCCATTCGGCATGGAGAGCGTTCCGTTGTTCGTAATGGAGCTTCCGTTTTCGCTTTGCGGATTCTGCCAGGTGTGGCCGGGCGCCATCTCAAGTTTGCTAGGGCTGAACACCATCGTTCCGCCCTGCGCGACGTCGATCACCAGATCACGCGTGCCGACCGGACCATAGCAGTCGAACTCGCCCTCAACCCAGATGTACGACTTGCCGGCGGAGTCCGATTTATTTGCCTCGCTGAGAATGTTGAAGTAGATCGGACCGCTTCCCGACGCATTTTGCACGAGCTTGGCCGTGCTGGTGACATGGACTTCGGCAGGGCTCATGTTCCAGCCGCCGTGAAAGTCACCGCCGTCACTGTTGCCCATTGCATTCATCGTCAACGTGCCGTTGCGCAGGTACATGTGCTGGCGCGTTATCGCACTACTAGGCCCCCACCCCCAGACGCCAAGCTCATATGCTCCGTTCTGAAGGTCGAGATAGAAGTTTTCACGGCAACCAAGACGAGCCGGCGGCGTAAACTGCGTCGGGGAGCAGTTGTTGTCGCTCCAGCCAGTTTTCTTTGTATTGCCACCTGTCGCATATCGCCAGTTGGCGGCATCTGAAATGTTCCCGTAATCAGGGAGGTTCCAGTAATAATAGTCCGTCGCCATGAGCGGCGTGGCCGCAAAGGCGATGGCAAGGCTGAACAGCGAACAGAGTTTGAGCTTCATTTCTTTAATATCCTTCTACAATGACAATACCTTCTACAATGACAATACCCGACCGCCGCGAGAAGGTTCAAAAAATCTGAAAGAAGTTTTTTCGCACCGCACGCAACGGGATGCCCGCTTACTCCAGCATGATGGACTTGAAGGCCTCGCCCGTAACCGCAAGGAACGCCGCGCCAGACACCAGCGCCATTCCAATCAAACACCTTGTCATTTCCCAGATGCCTTTCTTCCTTCCGCGCCGCCTCCGGCCGTGGGGCCGCCGTTGGGCGCCGTGACCGTACCTTCCACTGCCTTGAAGCCGCTGAACGGCATCGTGTAGTTCCAGGTCATCGGTCCCAGCTCGTAGACGGCGTTGGTCGCGCAGAGCGTCGCGCGGTTCTTGCCCCGGATGCTGTTCGGATGGTGATACCAGAACGTCGCGCGGTCGAGCGTCAGCGACGCGAAGCCGTCCTCGGACGGGATGAACGAAATCCCGCCGTTGCCGACCGACCCGAAGCCGTTCGCGCTCGCGCCATAGTCGAGCCGCGTCCCTTCGCAGAAGACCAGCCGCGCGCGCCCGCGAACGATGAGATCCGCCTTTTCGAGCGCATTGTCCGCGCGGTAGAGCCGCGCGCCGTCCGTAAACCGAAGCGTCACGCCGCCCGCCACGTAGTACATCCCGCCCGCGTAGGCGAGCGTCGTGCGGGCGAGTTCGACCGTCACCGCCTCCGTCTCGGGATTGTTCACGCCGAAGTTGAAGGCATGGCGCGCGTCCGTCCAGAGCGTCGCGTTGCTGAGCGTCACCGCGCCGGCGGCGGCGACCGTGCCGCCGAAGTTCGGGCAGAAGAAGTCGATGTTGCCGAAGGCGTTGGAAATCGTGCCGCCGTCCACGTCCAGCGCGAACGGCGCGCGCCGCCCGACCGCCGCGTAGCCCAGCACGAGGTCGCCCGCATCGAAAGCCGCGAGCGTGCCGCGCACCGTGAGCGCCACGTCGCCGAAGCGCGTGTCGCCCGGCACGAGCAGCGTCGCGCCCTTCTCGACGACGAGCGACGGCAGCGCGCCGTCCGCGCCCGCCGCGAAGACGAGGCCGTTCGTCAGCACCATGTCTTCGACGACCGTCAGCCGTTCGCCGCCGCCCAGCCGCACGACGCCCGCCGGCACCTGCTCGCAGCCGTAGGGCACGACCGTCGCGCCCTTGAGCGTCATCAGCTTTTCGACCGCCGCCTCGCCCGCGAACTTCAGGACGCCGCCCTCGACGACGATCTCGCCGTAGGAGCCGGCGGGCAGCCGCGCCTCGCCCTCGCCCGAGAAGCGCAAGTTCGCGCCGTCCGCCACCGCGAAGGTCGAAAGATCCAGCACCGTCCCCTTCGCCGTCGTGAACGAGACGCCGTCCGCCAGCGTCGCGGTGTCGGCGGCGAACGAGACCTGCCCCGACGCGTTGACCGTGCCGCCCAGCAGTTCCACGCCGAGCGTCATCCGGTTGCGGATTTCGGCGGCCTTCGCAATCGGCCCGCCCAAGTTGAGCTCGCCCGCCTTCTGGCGCAGATGGACCGAATACGTCTCGGCGCTGCTGCCGCCACGCTGCCAGGTCAGCCCCGCCGGCAGGTTCAGGACGCCACTGTTCTCCACCGAGTTGTCCGACTGCTCCGAACCGCTGTCGCCGCCCCAGTAGCGCGGATTGATCGTCGCCGTGCCGCCCGCCTCGACGAGAATGCGGTAGCTGTAGCCCTTGAACGTCCCGAGCAGGTTGAACGCGCCGCCCGCCTTCACCCGCGTCGTCCACTTCCCCTCCGAAAAGAGCGCGGGAGTGTAGGACGAACCCTCCAGCAGCGTCACCGTGCCGCCGCGCTCGATTGTCAGCTCGCCCGTGTGCGTCGAAACCGCGCCCGAAAAGCGCAGCGTCCCGTTCGCGACGGTCAGATAGTGGTTGTTCCAGTCATCAGGCGTCTCCCAGCCCAACAGCGTCTCGCATCCGCAGATGTCAAAGGCGTAGTCGCCGCTGCCGAAAAGGTTGGCGTCCGCGCCCGGCAGTTCCGCCGCCAACGCGCCGCCGAGCCCCTCCGTGGACCAGTTGGCGCGGTCGTCGTAGCGCGAAAGCGTCTTGCCGGGCTTCCAGTAGTAGGTCGTCGGCCAAAGCCTCACCGCCGCCCACGCGCCGACCCCGACGAGCAACGCCACGAGAACCGACGTCACCACGCACTTGACCAGCCGTCCGTCCAGCCGTTGGGCGAGCGCGACCCGCGCGTAGTAGAGGCGCGACTTGACCGTGCCGATCGGCAGCGACAGGATCTTCGCCATCCGCGCAATCGGCAGGTCGAGGAAATAGCGCAGGACGACCGCTTCGCGCATGTCGGCGGGCAACGAATCGATGGCATCGCGCAAAAGCCCCGCGTCCACCGCCTCGACGATGGTCTGCGAGCCGTCAGCCTGCACCTCGGGCGCCGTGGGCTCCGGCAGTTCGGCGACGAAGTCAACCGTCGCGTTCGACTTGCGGCGGACGTCCTTGGCATGGCTGTTGACGAGAATCTTGCGGAGCCACGGGAAGAGCGCCGACTGTTCCGTATAGCCGTCGATGGCGCGCACGGCCTCGTCGATCGTGCGGTAGGCCAGCGCCTCGGCCTCGGTTTCGTCCACGCCCAGCCGGCGCGCGACGGCGCAGAGCCGCGCCTTGTATTCGCGCTCCAGCAGCTTCGCCCCCGACTCGCGGTCGGTGCGCAAGATGTCGACAGTCGTCACTTTTTGCCGATTCCCTTCCAAGGAAACAACACTCCAAAAGAATAATACCCGACCAATGGCAAACGGTTCAAGACAATCTCTCGCGCCCCTCCGCGCAAGCCGGAGCCAACAGGGTCAGACAGGGTCAGGCGCGCAGGGTCAGAAAAGCTTGGGGACCCCGCGAAAGGCCCATTTTTCAAACGCGACGGCCGAGGAGCAGATTCAGGCACCCTACACCTGGACGAAGCCGTTGGCGCCGAACTGCGGGGCCCCTTCTGTGCGCTCCGCGGCCGCCTTAGCGACGGGGCGGAAGTCGGCGAGGAGCCGGCGCCAAGTCTCGGACAGGTTGACGAGCTCCTCAAGCGCGGTATCGAAGGACTCCGCGTCAAGCGCCGGGAGCTGGAGCCGGCGTACGAGCACGTAGGCGCCGCTTTCGGGTTCCTTCGCGAAGAAGGCCCCGGACTGCAGGTTCGCCTCGAGCATGAGCTCGGCGAATTCGGCCCTGCCTTCGGACGGCGGCTCGCCGATTTCAGCCGAGACCGAAAGCGCGTCCCCCGCCGTGACGAGCGTGACGACTATTCCATCGACCTCGAGCGCGGCGGCGTTGTTCTCCGCCGCGAGATTCGGGACACTGTGCCGCTCGGCGAAGTCGGAGATGAGCTTTTCGAATTCCATGTCGTTTTCCGTTTCTTGTTCTTGCCTGTACAGAGATTATACCATATTCACCTCGGTGTTTTGCCCGTGAATTTCAGGGGCGTGGCCGAGCTTGGCGAAATCCGCCGCGCGCCTACTCTGCGGACACGCGGTGCCATTCCGAGTCCTCCATCGCCTTGTACTTCTTCGGCGCGGACTCCGCGAAGACAAGGCCGCTCCCCGGGACGCTCGGCGGCTCAAGCGGCGTGTCGAGGAGAGCGTCCTTGCGCTCCTGGAGGATGTCCTCCTGGTAAATGGAAAGGCGCAGGACGAAGTCCGCCATTTTCACAGGACCGTCCTTCGTGATCAGCGCGGCGAGAACGGCACGGAAGTGGAGTTCGTCGAACTCGAAGCGGGCAAACCCCATCTCGCTCTTCCCGTTCACCCTCGACTTGGGGAATCCCAACCCGCTCCTCTGGCGTTGCGCGATCTCCGCCGCGTTGATGGCGTCGATGGTGCGGAACATGCAAGTCCGCATCTTACGCTTGAGAGCCTCCCTGTTCTTCAAGAGATCGGGTTTCTCGGCCGCTTCCAGCATTATGTGCTGCACGGAGTAGAGGGCGATCTTCCTGACGTAGCCGAGAGATTCAGGCTTATTCGGATCGTTTACCACGCGCTCGTCTTTCTTCCAGGTCGCGATCTCGGCATCGGCAGCCTCCTCGGCGATTGCATACGCCTCGCGGTGAAGTTCGTTTTTATTTATGGCTTCTGAATGGGCGGTCTTGAAGCGGTTGGCGATTCCGCTAAGGGACGAGCCCGACAGCGAGTAGGTCGCGCCGTTGAAGCGCTCGATGTCGCTGTTGAGCGTCGCGTCGTTGGCGATTCCGGCGGACGCGAGAAGCGACTGCTTCACGGCCTGCGCGAGACGCTGCGCCTTCGCGCGTCCGTCGCCCAATCCGGTGACGCATTTGAACCACTGAAGCAGACCGGTCTTCTCGATGGTCCCTTCGTCGGAAAGGTAGTAGGTCCTGTTTGCACTGAGCCGGGACAGAGTATCTAACGAGATGTTCATTGCTTTAACCTCCTTTTGCACCCTGTATACACGCGACGGGCGAAAAAGGTTACACCTGCATGAAACCCATGCCCGGGACGTCCGACGGTTTTTCGTCCGGCACCTGCTGAAGAGCCGCCACGACGTCGCGCGACGCCGCGGCGAGGTCGAGAAGCCGGATCCCGAACTCTTCGGCGGAGAGCTCCCCGGGCTTCACGACGGACGAAAGGACGAGCATCCCCTCCCTCATGCCGAGGAAATGTCCGTGCGTGCCCTCCCCGTCCGCGGCTATCTCCAGGGCCCGGCGGAGCGTGCGCTCGTCGGGCTCCAGGTCCTCGACGGGCAGCGCGAATATAACGCAGTCGTCGCGGTCAGGACGGTACTGCGCGCTCACCATGACGTCATCCGCGATGACGTCGATGCTGTTCGGACCTGCCCCGTCCGTCTTCACGCCTGTCTTCTCGACGAATTCAGCCACCAGCTTCTCGAACGAGTTTCCAGCGCTCTTTTCGTTGTATTCCATGTCAGTCTCTCCTGCGGATGAAAGAATTATACCAGATTTCCTGTCGAAAGTGCGAAATAAGTCAAACCACGTCGACAGCTACGGGCTCGGCCCTTGTCCACGCGACGCGCGGAGCGGTCACGCCTCGCCCTCGATCGCGTCGATGTTCAGGTTGCCCTCGATGTCGTCGTCGTCGATGCCTTCGAGCTTGGCGTTCTTGACGACCGTCTCCGGGTCATAGCGATTCTTGGAGAGGATACCGGTGATTTCCTCGATGACCTGTTCTCGATGCCGCCGCGTGTTGGGCACCTGCTTCCCGGTCGAGTCCGTGCTGATCACCTTTGCGCCGCCGATGATGGCGCGCACCTTGTTCACAAGCTCCCCGTTGCGCGGGTCCTTCGGCCGCACGTCGTTCAGCGCGGTGACAAGCGTCTTGACATTGCTTTCGACGAGATCCTCGCGCACACCGTATTCCGCATGCATCCTGCGCGTCTCCTCCGAGAACGTCCGGCCATTGTTCTGCTCCGGAACGTTCTTCAGCTTCGCCTGGACCATCTGATTCATCAGGTCGGGGCTGTTCACGATGTTGAAGGCGTCCTGGATATCCGCGAGCAGCCGATCCCGCTCACGC
>JAEEGF011348963.1_pt1 | contig 11257 bp, 9 predicted proteins | sample 9134171 | NCBI WGS metagenome assembly JAEEGF01 (sample SAMN16246542, study PRJNA631951) | gut metagenome | biome: gut microbiome; feature: rumen; material: AP-attached | host: Bos | place: Iran: Karaj | collected 2018-10
GAGGCCAGCCGGGGCGACCAGATCCTGAACGCGAAATACTTCGAGAAGAACGGCTACGCCGTCCATCTGCCCCAAAGCGAGATCACGCCGGCGCGGCTTCAGGAGACGGTGCTGAACCTGTATCGGGACCGGCAAAAATACATCGACGCCATGGCATCGGCACCCGGCGCCGACGGCACGGAGAACATCCTGCGCCTTATCTTCCGCGCGGTGGACCAATGACGGCGCAACGCTATATCGAACAACTGAGCGGCGAAGCGGCAGGGGAGGCCCTGTCCGCTTTGTGCGCCCTTTCCAAAACCAAGGCGGGCCGGACCGAGATCAACGGTCTGTTGGGGGACAGGCTCTCCCTTCATGAGGCCGCCGCGTCCCCCACGCCCAAGGTCCGTAAAAACGCCTATCGGCTTATGGGCGCCTTGGAGGATGATCGGGATCTGCCCGTTTTGCGGGAAGCCCTTCACAGGGAGGAGACCCTTTTCGCCATCCCCAGCCTGCTGCTCGCTTTGGGACGGCTGGGGGACGAGGATACCTTGCGGACCTATGGGCCGCCCAAGTCCCCAAGCCCCGAGACGGACGGGCTGGTGGGGCAGATCGTCCTTGCTCAGAAAAAGGCGCTGCAGCAATTCGAAAGCTTTGGATCGGAAAAACTCACGCGGCTGGAAAAGCCCCAAAAGGTGCTGTGTTACGCTCCCGAGGGGTTTTTGGACGTGCTGATGGAGGAACTTTTGGAACTGGGCTTCGAACCCGTGGCGGAGAAGGGCGCCGCATCGGTAATCACGGATCGGATCGACCGCATCTACCGGGCCAACTGTCTGGCGGAGGCGCTGCTGCCCCTCGCCTTTGACGTGCCCCTCGACGCGGATCAGATCGTCCGCCGCGTGGGACAGCTGCCCGGGGCGCGGTATCGGATCGAACTCAGGGGCTACACTCGGGACCGGCGCAAGCTCATCGGAGCCCTGGCCCAGGCCCTCCCGGGACAGAACAATCCCTCTGCCTATGATACGGAGCTTCGGGTGGATTGCCACATGGACCAGGCGGACCTGTATCTCAAGCTTTGGAACGTGGAGGATCAGCGCTACCCCTGGCGGCAGCGGACCGTCAGCGCCTCCATCCATCCCGCCACGGCCGCGTGCCTCGCTCGGTACGCCAAGCGGTTCGAGAAGCGGGACAGGCCCCGGGTCCTGGACCCCTTCTGCGGCTGCGGATCCCTCCTCTTTGCCCGGGAATCCTTGGGCCCCTGCCGGGTGCTGGTGGGCGTCGATAAAAGCGGCAGCGCCGTGGAGAGCGCCCGGATGAACGCCCGGGCGGGGAAGTCCAAAGCTTCCTTCGTCACCAAGGACGCCCTGCGCTTCGAGGCCAGGGAGGGCTTCGATCTCATCCTCTCCAACCTGCCCTTCGGGAACCGGGTGGGGAACCACGAGGACAACACCCGCCTCTACGATCGGTTCGTTCGGCGGCTGCCCGAGCTGCTGAGCCCCGGGGGCGTGGCTGTTCTCTACACGATGGAGTATAAGCTGTTGAAAGCCTGCCTCGGCAGGGTCCGGGGACTCGCGCTGCGGGAGCAGAAGCGGACCGAGGCTGGAGGGCTGCTGCCCTGGATATTTGTGGTTGACAGGGAAGATTCACACTGATAAAATTTTAAAGATTCAGATGTATCCCGCCAAGGCGGGAAGGAGGATTTGTTCATGGAAAAGAGACCTTACTATATCACCACGGCCATTGCTTACGCCTCGGCCACGCCTCACATCGGCAACGTGTACGAGATCGTGCTGGCGGACGCCATCGCCCGCTACAAGCGGTTCATGGGCTACGACGTGTTCTTCCAGACCGGTACGGACGAGCACGGCCAAAAGATCGAGGAGAAGGCCCAGAAGGCGGGCCTTGCGCCCCAGGCCTACGTGGACAAGGTGGCCGGCGATATCCGGGACATCTGGGATCTGATGAACACCTCCTACGACAAGTTCATCCGCACCACGGACAAGGATCACGAGCGGAAGGTCCAGCGGATCTTCAAAAAGCTCTACGATCAGGGCGACATCTACAAGGGTGCCTACGAGGGCATGTACTGCACCCCCTGCGAGTCCTTCTTCACCGCTTCCCAGCTCAAGGACGGCCGCTGCCCCGACTGCGGCGGCGAGGTGAAGCCCGCCAAGGAGGAGGCCTACTTCTTCAAGATGAGCAAGTACGCCCCCCGGCTCATCGACTACATCAACCAGCATCCCGAGTTCATCCAGCCCGTGGCCCGGAAGAACGAGATGATGAACAACTTCCTGCTGCCGGGGCTCCAGGACCTGTGCGTGTCCCGGTCCAGTTTCAAGTGGGGCATCCCCGTGGACTTCGACCCCAAGCACGTGGTCTACGTGTGGCTGGACGCCCTGACGAACTACATCACCGGCATCGGCTACGAGCCCGACGGGGAGAGCACGGACCAGTTCAAGAAGCTATGGCCCGCGGATCTGCACCTGATCGGCAAGGACATCATCCGCTTCCATACCATCTACTGGCCCATCTTCCTGATGGCCCTCGATCTTCCGCTCCCCAAGCAGGTCTTCGGCCATCCCTGGCTCCTCATGAACGACGGGAAGATGAGCAAGAGTAAGGGCAACGTCATGTACGCCCACGATCTCGTGAACCTCTTCGGCGTGGACGCGGTGCGGTACTTCCTGATCCACGAGATGCCCTTCGACAGCGACGGCAACTGCACCTACGAGCTGCTGGTGGAGCGGCTGAACGCGGACCTCGCGAACACCCTGGGGAATCTCGTGAACCGGACCGTCGCCATGTCCAACAAGTATTTCGGCGGCGTGGTGGAGAAGACCGGCGCCCGGGAGCCTGTGGACGAGGAATTGAAGGCGGCGGCCACCGCCGCCGTGGGCAAGGTCACCGCCAAGATGGACGAGCTCAGGGTGGCGGACGCCATCACGGAGATCTTCAATCTCTTCAAGCGCTGCAACAAGTATATCGACGAGACCGCTCCCTGGACGTTGGCCAAGGACCCGACCAAGGCCGACCGTCTCCGTGAGGTCCTCTACAACCTGACCGAGAGCATCGCCATCGGCGCCAGCCTCCTCATCCCCTTCCTGCCGGACACCGGCGCCAAGATCCTTTCGGAGCTCAACGCCAACCCCCGGCCCTTCGACGCCCTCAACGACTTCGGCCTCTACCCGTCCGGCAACAAGGTGGCCCAGAAGCCCGAGATCCTCTTCGCCCGGCTGGACCTGAAGGAGGTATTGGACAAGGTGGGCGTGAAGGAGGAGGCCCCCGCGCCTGCCCCTGCTCCCGAGCCGGAGCAGCCCGCCCTGCCGCCCCTGAAGGAGGAGATCACCTACGACGACTTCATGAAGGTGGACCTGCGGCTCGCCAAGGTGAAGGCCTGCGAGGAGGTCAAGAAGTCTAAAAAGCTCCTGAAGCTGACGCTGGACGTGGCCGGCGAGGAGCGGACCGTGGTCTCCGGCATCAAGAAGTGGTACGCCCCCCAAGACCTGGTGGGGAAGACCGTGGTGCTGGTGGCGAATCTGAAGCCCGCCACCCTCTGCGGCGTGGAGAGCCGGGGCATGGTCCTGGCGGTCTCCGACCCCGCCGACGAGCATCTGGCCCTGATCCAGCCTTCCGCCGACATGCCTTCCGGATACGTGGTGCGATAACCCCCTCAACGACAAAACACCGGGACGAGTTCTCTCGCCCCGGTGTTTTTTGCGTGCTTTCCCTTATGCGGGATAGGTTCCGTTCTCCGTGATCTCCGTCGCCTGTTCGCCCCGCTCCAGGGTCAGGCCGGAGAGGGCCTGGGCCGGCGTGCGCTCTTCGCCCGTCAGGGCCTCCACCCGGATCTGCAGGCCCTCCTCCGTCGGGGTCAGGGTGAAGGCGTAGGCGTCGATGGCCTCCAGATCGCCGAACCAGCCGGGCCCGATCTGGGCCGCGTCCATGACCAGCCGCCCGTCCCCGCAGTATAGCGCGATCTGCGTCAGCCCCAGCTTCTGCCAGGCCTCCAGATCCTTCGCCGTCAGCGTCAGGCTGACCCCGCCTTCGGCGGCCTCCGGCGTCAGGGTCAGCAGCATATTCCCGCCGGACCGGGTCACGGTGGAGGCGTAGGACAGCTCCGTCCCCGCCTCGTCCAGCAGCAGGCCCGGCACCCGGTTTTCATCCCGGCTGTTGTCCCGCCAGCCGCGGCCTTTGCAGCGGCTGCATCGGTAATAGATCCGCAATATGTCGCGGTCCGTCTCCCGGTACTTGTGGCCCAGGGCCGGGACCTCCGTCTGCGCCACCGTCTCACCGCAGGCCGAGCAATGCTTCCCTTCCGTCAACCCCGGCTCCGTGCAGGTGGGGGCCACGGCCTCGTCGGTGACCCAGTCATGGCCGTTCACAGTGTCCACGGTGCCGTAGGGCTGCTGGCACACGGAGCAGATGGCTTTGGCTACGCAGGTCGCCGTGCCGCCGGAGTGCGCGGCTTCGTCATTCTTCGCCGTGCAGCCGTCGTTCAGGCACTTGTGATAATGCCCGTTTTCGTCGTAGCTCCATTCGGCATCCCAGTTGTGGCCAAGAGCACTGCCGTATTCTTGACCGCAGGTTTCGCATTTGGCCTTTTCGGTACAGGTGGCCGTGCCGCCAGAATGGGCAGCTTCATCGTTTCTCGCCGTACAGCCGTCGTTCAGGCACTTGTGGTAATGCCCGTTTTCATCACAGCTCCATTCCGTATCCCATTTGTGGCCAAGGGCGCTACCGTACTTCTGTCCACAAGTTGCACAGACGGCCTTTTCGGTACAGGTAGCCGTTCCTCCGGAATGATTTTGGGTTTCCACCTCATGGCAGGTCTGGCATTCACGCTTATGGTTGGTTCCATCCACATAGACCCAGCTGCCCCAACTGTGACCCAGAGGTCTGCCGTATTCACTCAGGCAGCCTTCACAGACGGGACCATTTGTGCAGGTGGCAGAGCCGCCGTAATGACCTTCTAATAAGCCAATTTGATTCCTCATACAACCGCTTCTTGAGCATGTTATAAGATGATTGCCATAGTCATAGTATGTTAGCGTATATGTGCCTCTTCCGCATTCTTGACATGTATCTCCGTTATGAGTTGCTGCCAGCGCATTCTGTGCCAGTAGCAGACCCAGAACAAGCACCAGGGCCAGCAGGATCGAAAACAGCTTTCTTTTCATAACAAAACCCTCCTTCTTTCGTCTCGAAGGAGGGGAAAGCGCCGTACCATCCTCCGAGGTTTGGTCCGCGCCTCAGAGGTGTTGTCCTCAGAGGTGTTGGTATATATTACTCCTTATAAAGGGTACCACGAATTGCCCAAAAATGCAAATGTTTTCGGTATTTTTCGGCTGTTTTATTCGTTTGTTTGCAGTCAGGTTTCATGAAACGGAGCGCGGCAGGAGAAGGCTTATGGTGTGTTCGATGCCCTATACCCTCCCTTGTCATCCTGACTGAAGGAACGGAGCGACCGAGCGGAAGGATCTCAGAACGGCGCCGGGGATGGCGAGGGCGCTGCTTACGGCGGGTGGGCGTTTCCCGGGCGGGGAAGGGGGTTCCCTTTCGCCGGTCCCTGTGGTATGATGCAGAAAACGAAACGCGCAAAGGAGCCCTATGGATATCTTCGACACCCACGCCCATCTTTTGGATGAGCACTTCGACGAGGACCGGGAGGAATTGATCGCCTCCCTGGGTGACAGCGGCGTCAGGCTGGTCATGGAGGCCTGTACGGACCTCAACTATCTGGAAAAGCTGCTGCCCTTCGTGGAGGCCCATCCCATGATCTACGGGGCCGCGGGGCTCCACCCGGAGGAGCTGGGGCCCTATGCGCTTTCGGACCTGGACCAGGTGGCCGCCGCCCTCGCCCACCCCAAGATCAGGGCGGTGGGGGAGATCGGCCTCGATTACTACTGGCCCGAGAACCCGCCCCGGGAGGTGCAGCGGGCCTTCTTCGACGCCCAGCTGTCCCTGGCGGCGGACCGGGGCCTGCCCGTCATCGTCCACGACAGGGAGGCCCACGGGGACACGGTGGATATCCTCCGGGCCCATCGGGGCCGGGTCGTAGGCGTCATGCACTGCTTCTCCGGCAGCTGGGAGACCGCCCGGGCGTGCCTGGACATGGGCTTCTGCCTGGGCTTCGGCGGGGCGTTGACCTTCAAGAACGCCAAGAAGAACGTGGAGGTGGCGGCCAAGGCCCCCCTGGACAGGCTGGTGATCGAGACCGACTGCCCCTACATGGCCCCCGTGCCCTTCCGGGGGAAGCGGAACGACCCCACCAAGACCCTCTACGTGCTCCAAAAGCTGGCGGAGCTCAGGGCCATGGCCCCGGAGGACCTGGCGCCGGTGCTCTTCGAGAACGGCAAGCGGCTGTTCGGGATTTGATCGTTGCGCAACACAAAACAGGGGATCGTGAATAAAGACGATCCCCTGCTTTTTATTTATATGCCACCGAAGCGATGTACTCCGTTCCCGCCGGGACGGGAACCCCGGGATCCCCGATCGTCACCTGGGGCTTCAGGCCCTTCTGCTCCGCCCCCAGAACAAAGTGACAGAGGGCGATGCCCATGTCGATCTTCTGCATGTCCCCCACGGCCTCGCCCACGTAGCCCTTGTCGTGCCGAAGGTAGAAGTGGAACCGGTCCTCCCGGAGCAGGAGCCGCCAGGGCTGCTTGTTCACCGCCGAGGGCGCCCAGCGCACCAGCTCCAAAAGGTCGCCCCAGGGCTCCAGGGCTTTGCCGGTGAGGGGTGTGTCAAAGGTCCCGTCGAAGAACAGCATTTCCCCGGGCAGACGGCTGTCCGCCTTGCACCCTTTGCGCAGTATGGTCTCCCGCAGGGACCGCCTGGCCGCCGGGTATCCCAGGGGGCTCACGCAGGGCATCCTTTCTTCCGGACCCAGGCCCGCCGCCGCCTCGAAAGCCTTCCGCTTCATGGTGCCGCCGATCCACACCGAACCCAGGCCCACCGACCCGGCGAACAGGAGCAGCTGCTCCATGGCGAAGCCGAAGGCCACATCCGCATAGGGCGCCTTTGGGACCTTCCCCGCCACATAGAGGGGCTCCCCGGCGAGCACCGGGCTGGAGAGTCCCTTCTCTTTGGCGTCCAGGAACACGAACGACACGGGTATGCCGAAGGGGTTTTGGATCTCTTGGGCGAAGGCTTTCACCTTTTGGAGCGTCTCCGGCTCTATGGGACGCCCGTCGTATGTCCGCACGCTCCTGCGCGTCAGCATGGTTTCGGCTGTGATCATGTTTTCCCTCCATAGGTCTGTATGACATTATTATGCCAGTCTTTGCGTGGAAGTCAAGAAAGGACTTCCGCTCCTGCCGCATAGCTTTACACAACTTTGGACAAGGTAGGAAAAAGCGGAACGAAAGGAGCTAACCGATGAAGCAAGCCGGCAGCGCTACGCTGCTTTTTGAGAACCGGCCCTATGTGCTTTCCGCCGCCAGCGTGGCGGGCAAGGCCGAGGAAAAGGGCCCCTACGGCCACGTCTTTGACGAGATACTGGCGGACGACCGCCTGGGGGAAAAGACCTTCGAGCAGGGGGAACGGAAGATGCTGCTCAAGGCCCTTTACCGGACCACGACCCGGGTGGGCCTGCCCATGGGGGAGGCGGGCTGCCTCTTGGCCGGGGACCTGCTGAATCAGATCGTCACCGCCAGCTACGCCGCCCGGGAGCTGAAGATCCCCTATCTGGGCCTCTACGGCGCCTGCTCCACCATGACGGAGGCGCTGCTGCTGGGGGCCGCCCTGGTGGACGGCGGCTACCGGGACAGGGCCCTCTGCGCCGCCTGCTCCCACTTCTCCACCGCCGAGCGGCAATATCGCTTCCCCCTGGAGATGGGCACCACCGCCCCGCCCCACGCCCAGCGGACCGTCACCGGCGCGGGGGCCGTGCTCCTGGGCGCCGCCCTGCTGCCGCACACGGGCTTTCGCCACGTCCGTATGGAGGCGGCCACCATAGGCGCCGTCCGGGATCTTGGGATCACCGACGCCAACAACATGGGCGCGGCCATGGCCCCTGCCGCCTATGACACCATTGTCCGGCATCTGAGCGACCGGGGGATGAGCGAGGGGGATTTCGATTGGATCGTGACGGGGGATCTGGGGGACTTCGGCAGCCGGATGCTGTGGGAGCTGGCGGCGGAAGGGGATATGGCGCTGGAGGAACGGCACCTGGACTGCGGCAGCATGATCTACAGCCCCGAGCAAAACTATCATGCGGGGGGCTCCGGCTGCGGCTGCAGCGCGGTGATGCTGGCAAGCTATGTGCTGCCTCAGTTGGAAATGGGCGCGGTGAAGCGGGTGCTGTTTCTGTCCACCGGCGCCCTCATGAGCCCCCTGTCCGCCTGTCAGGGGGAGAGCATTCCGGGCATCGCCCACGGGATCTCGTTGGTATATGAGGAATAAAGCATGGATTGGATGATGTATGGAAAAGTGTTTCTGGTGGGCGGGCTGCTGTGCGCCTTCGGACAGCTGGGCCTGTCGCTGACGAGGCTCACCACCGCCCGCATCTTGGTGGTATACGTGACCGCTGGGGTCATTTTGGGGGGCCTGGGCCTCTATGAGCCCGTGGCGGCCTGGGCCGGGGCCGGGGCCACGGTGCCCCTGACGGGCTTCGGCTACGCCCTCAGCCAGGGCGTGAAAAAGGCCGTGGCGGAGCAGGGCCTTCTGGGGGCCTTCACGGGCGGGATCACCGCCACCGCCGGGGGCATCGCCGCGGCCATCCTCTTTGGGTATCTGTTCGCCCTGCTGGCCAAGCCCAAGACGAAGATGTGATCAGCTCCGCCGATCGTACTCTGCCAGGGTCATGTCCGTGACCAGGTCGGGGGCGGAAAAGAGCAGCACCCGCCGGGAGCGCAGGCTGTAGAGGGCGCCGCGGCCCAGGATGAACTGGTCCGCTATGCCCACGCCCATGGCCTCCGCCGCCGCTTCGATGCGCTGGGCCGCCGCCTCATCCTCCCGAGACGGGGTCAGATCACCCGAGGGATGGTTGTGGCTGAGGGCGATGAAGCAGGCCTTGTGAACCAAGGCCGTCTCCAGGATGGGCCGGGGATCGGCCAGCACCTCGGTGAGGGAACCGGCGGAGATGACGCCTTCCCAGATCAGCTCGTACTTTCTGTTCAGGCACACCAGCCGCAAGGTCTCATAACGGTCGTTCAGGGACAGGCCCAGGATGTACCCGCCCAAGGTGGACGGCGTGGCCAGAACGGGGCGCCGATGGTGATCGGAAAACCGCTGCAGGAGCATCCGCCGGTCCACGTCCCCAAGCAGGCTCAAAAACACGGCGGTGGCATCACCGACGCCCTCCACCTGCCGCAGTTGATCGGGCTTAGCCGAAAACACCTCCTGCAGGGACCCGAACCGGTTCAGCAGCCGGTGGGCCAGGGGGTTCACGTCCACCCGGGGCAGGGCGTAGGTCAGCAGCAGCTCCAAAACCTGGTGGTCGGCCATGCCCTCGATGCCGCTCTGCAAATAATTGTCTCTCAGCCGGTTCCTGTGACCGGTGTGCTCGTTCATAGACCGTTTGCCAGGCAGTCTCGCAACCGCCGCACGTGTTCCAGCGGGAATCCGTCCTCGCTGAGGGATGGTTCGCCCGTGATGCCGTCAATGAAGCCCGCCTGGGGACAAAGCCGGTAGGCCGCCAGCAGCTCCTCCTCCGTGGGAAGCTGATCCATGGCCGCGCACAGGCCCAGGGCGCCCCAGTTGGATACGGTGGCGATGATGAGCCGTTCCGCCCGTACGACGCAGGGGATCAGGCCCAGCCGTTCCGCCACGCCTTCGGCCACGTTGCCCATGCCGATCTCGTTGCCCCCGTCGCCCACGCCCACGGAGGGGAGGTCGGAAAGCAGGAACAGCCCATCCAGGGGAGCCATATGGGCGCCGATGCTTTGACCCCGGGAGTTGATGTATCGCCCGTCCGCCGCCCGGCCGCAGCGTTCCACCGCCACCAGGCCAACAGGCTTCTCCCGCGCCAGCAGGGCAAGGAGCTCGTCCTCCGTTGCCTGGGGACCAAAGGTCACACAGGGGACGCCGGCGGCTTCGAAATAGGCCGCGCAGAAGGGGTCCGTCACCACCAAGGGGGAGAACCCTGACCGCCTCAGGGCGTCGAAGAGCAGCTTGGTCCCCGGCGGCCCGTCGGTCTCGCCCCGACCGTTCACATAGAATCCGGTGACGAGCAGCACCCGGCCCCGGGGCCAGGAAAGCACATACCGCCCTGCCTCGGCGCAGAAATCTTCAGGCAGCAGATCCGCGATACGGTCCATGCCGCGCCGGGATTCCTTCAGGATCAGTTCCTCCAGTCGGCCCAATCGTTTCATGTCAACCCTTCCTTCCATCGGATGCACGCCTCCGCTTATACATTTGATACAGTTCCTCCGTAGCCAGAGCCATCTTGGTCACGGCGAACCGGCAGTCCTTGGGATACACGTACAGGGTGTCCTGATCCGTGTTCAGATCCACGCAGTCCCCGTACTTGCCCAGATACTCGTACTCGATGTGGACGGAATACTGGGAGGCCGCGGGGATGTGGACATGATAGTCCTCGTCCCTGTACCGGCCGTCCACGGTGAAGCCGGTCATATCGTGGGTGAGGGTGGCCATGCCCAGATCCATGTAGCCCTTGGCGTTGGGCAGGGCGTCCACCCGTGCCCGGCAGGTGAAGGCGTAGGTCCCGGCCTCCACCTCCTTGCGGACGTTGGCGCGCTCCCACTCGTACCAGTCGGGGATATGGGAGAACTCCGTCTCTCCTTCCAGGGCGTGGAGCTCCGAAAGCTCGCTCATCTCCCAAACCTTGCCGCAGCTCTCGCAGAAGAGCCTGGTCCCCTCGGTCTTCATCCGATACTCCGCGCCGCAGTGGGGGCATTGGTACAGGACCTTTTCAAGGCCCTCCGCCCGGCCCTCGTAGGTGACGCGGATGCCACGCTCCTTCTGCCAGGCGAAGTCATCGTATTGAAAAGCGTCTACAATGGCCGCATTGACCTCCTCCACGGTGGCCTTCTCCAGGGCTTCCCGGGTGAAGAGGCAGGTCATCTCCGCCTCCGTGGGCTTCACGCCCCGATCGTGGAGGTTCCAGAAGGGGGAGTTCACGTGGTGGCCGTGGCAGATGAGGGTCACCACCGGCACCTTCAGGAGCTTGCAGAGCTTCCCCAGGGATTCCGGCAGCACCGCCGTGGTGCCGCAGAGGGAGTACCGGGCCTCGGGATAGAGGACGGCGATGTCCCCCCGGTCCACCACCCGCTTCAATTGGCGGACCAGCGTCACGTCCCGGGTGAACTTCCGCTTG
>JAEEGF010267263.1_pt1 | contig 11256 bp, 11 predicted proteins | sample 9134171 | NCBI WGS metagenome assembly JAEEGF01 (sample SAMN16246542, study PRJNA631951) | gut metagenome | biome: gut microbiome; feature: rumen; material: AP-attached | host: Bos | place: Iran: Karaj | collected 2018-10
AATAAAGCGATTAAGCTATCCGCTTCACCAACTTCATCAAAAGTTTCTGTTTTAATACTTCTCTCATCATTTCTGAGTTTATTATAATCTGATTGAGATATAATTGTTCCATACTGAGTAGAATAATAATTCCTGTTTGAGCCCCTATTTCTCCACTGCTGAAGTGTCCTGGGCTCATCATTGGTTACCGCATCCACCTTTCTTACATAATCAGCTCCTTTATTAGCCAATCGCTGATCGTAAGCGTTCTTTGTAATACTGTTTTCCGTTTTTTCTCTTTCACTCTCAACAGAAATTGCATCATACTGCGCCTTTGTAATCTCTTCAGGATTTAAAGTACGATTTTTTTCGCCATTCGCAGCCGGATAATTTGTATATTCATTGAAATCTTCTGTATAAACTAACTCATCTTTCTTAAAAGATGAATCTGTAATGGCTGTATACTCAGCCTTAGGAACCTGTACATAGTTAAAGCCTTCGGCTACCACATAGTCATACTTATCCGAGCTGGTTACTTCATGAACGTTTGTTACATCATACTTAAACGTATAGCTATCAGGCCTGATATTTCCATTCAAACCTGTACCAACCGCATTATATGTAGGACGTCTGTCATCACTGCCGTCATTCGCTTTTAATCTGAAAACGACATAGTTATCCGCTGTTGTAAACCCATTCGAGCTGCCGGATTTTGCATTATACCTTCCATATGTAGGATCATAGGTAATGCTATTGTTTGTCTTATATACAACCTCTGTAGGATCAACTACTGTCCGGTCTCCATGTCCGTCTGTAGCCAGCATATGAGTTAAGCTGAACAGTCCATTATACAGTCCAACATACTTATACCAGGCCGTGCTTAATACACCTGTTCCCGCAGGCACCTTAACCAATATCTCATCCTTCGTCGGATCCTTAACATATTCGCTCGTACTAAGGCTACCGATTACAGAATTAATAGCGTCTTCCTTTTTCTCAAATTCTCCTGTTTCAAGTGCAGCCTTCGTATATCTCTTAGGGATATCATCCTCTGTATCTTCGGGCTTCTGCTTATAAACAGCATAGCCAAGTTTTGTCTCGGTTTTGATGGAAATGAGCGCAGTTTCTCCTTCGTCATTCTTCTCGTACTGACCATACTGTGTAGCTGCACCCTTATTTACTTCCCAGAGAAGCTTGCCATCGCCGTAAGGCAGAGTGGTCTCTGTCGATCCGTCAAATACCGTGTAGGTTTCGCCTTCCTTAACATACTCATTGAATACATTGGCCGCCTTATCGGGATCCAGTCTCTCGATATCCATATACTCGGCCAGCTTTTCATGATAGGTCTCATAGTCCGCCGAATTAAGGGTTAATCTGAACAGATCAATAGGCTCCTGTCCACCTACAAGATATCCGAACTGTGCCATGTTGTGGTTCGGGACGATCTCGAGTACGGTGAACGGATTCGCGTCGGTACCCTTGGTAGAGTCAGCGACACTGCCAGCTGTTCCGCCCGGAACCACATATTTTCCGTCGGCGATCATATCCGTATCAGCCGACGCGACATGGACATCCTCATTTACCCAAATAACACCCAAACCGGCGAACAAAGAGATCACCAGCACTAAGGTCATCAGGATTCCCGTGATAAATTTGAAGTTTCTGCTTCTGCTGATACGAGCCATAAAAATCCTCCTATCCAGCTGCAAACATTACTGCAACTGTTTCCTCATAGTATATCTTTACTTATCCAAAAAACTTACATGTTTCGTCCCGCGAATACGAGTGTCTTCGGGTACGAAACGCCATTATAGTTCAGTGTCAGGTTAACTGTTACCAGACCATTATTGCTGCTGCAGTTCATCTCTGTAACATGTTCGGCCAGCAGCGCGTAATCTTCATCATATATTTTTGTGTCGGTATCTGTTTCCAGTAAAGTTGCAAAAGAATAAGTACCGCCGAAAACTGAATCTGCTCCCTGCAGCAGTACCGGGTTCAACTGCGTTGATTCTCCGACCTTAACTCTTTCACTGTATCTCCCGTATCTGACAACATCGGTATCGCCTTCTCTCAACAGGAAATAATAGTAATAATCCGTCGAAGTAGCCCCTGCCGCTGCGTCGTTGTCAGGTGCCAGGAACCATACAAAGTAATCTGTATGACTCTCACCTTCGGCATTGGTTGCAGTATACGAACCGGAGCCGCATGAACGAGCCTCGAGAGCCAACTCACCGATAAAACTACGGATAGCCTCCGTCTCTGTCTGCACTACAGCCTCAGTGTTTACTTCGCTGTATAGGGTACGTGATGTGGAGATAAGCATGACGATTATGCCTGTCATGATCGACATGATAAGTATCGACACGATCAGCTCGATCAGGGAAAAACCCTTATCATCCAACATCTGTTTCTTAGCAGTATTCACTATCGGTTCTCCTTCCAGATTACAGTTCCTCACTGAGATAGCATCTGCCTGTTGCAGGCACAACTATCAGTTTATATGATGATGAGCCCGATACTATTATATCGGCATAAATGTTCTCCCCCGTTAATGCGGTCAGACTGCCGAGCTTTGATTCTCTGATGCCGCCGGTGGCTTTCTTAAAGGTGTATTCAACGCAGTTCTGCGCGGCATTATCGCCGTCTATCTGTGTTCTGTTACTGTCTGTTGATTTCTTCTGACCCACCAGGATATTTACCCTATAGCTTGATATTTTCTCGGGAGCAGCAGGTTCCTTCAGAGTTTCCGTCCATGTATCGCCTGACTTCTCACAGTAATATATGCCTGCATAGAAGTTATCGTCTTCCTGCCAAAGCTTAAACTTGATATACGCAACATCTTCGCCCGCGTCCTCTGTCATGGCAAGAGTTCTGGCCGTAGTCATCATGGTTGTAATCTTCTTGGCTGCACGCTCCGCATCAGCATAATAGATTGCAGATACGGAAGCCACGGCTCCTGCACTCAGTACTCCCATGATCAGTATGACCACGATCAGCTCGACAAGAGAAAAGCCTCTGTTGTCACCTTTACGTAATTTCATCATCTAAAGCACCTTTCAACCGGAATAACCGGATCATTCCTTCTTCCAGTCGTCGTAATCGATGTTGATAAGACTGGTAACTCCTGTGCCGCCTTCTATGATCTCAGCTGCTGACTCCGAGAAGTAAGGCATAACCACCAGATTGGTATTTAAAAGCTTCTTGATATCCAGATAATCGGCGCTCACCTTACAGCTTCCGACAAACTTGATACCGGCCTTGGAGATAACCATTCCCCAGAAATCAGCCTGATTCAGCTCGACTTCGCCCTTTGCTATAATAATACCGGCCTTTACACGGTTATCGTCAGTATTTGATCTTGTCCCCGAACCACCAAAGAATACATCTCCGTTAGTATCGATCTTAACATTACCGTCAGCTGCAACAACATATGCTTTACGTCTGGTGCCTTCACCCAATCCTTCAAGATCGAAGTAGTATATGCCGCTGTCGGTTATAGCCTCAATAACATTGGCGTGATCTCCGGAAACATAATCAAAATTTGCTATTGAATCTGTAAGATCCTTTGTCATGCTGCCTCTGGCACCATGCTGAAGAGTTGTCTCCAGACACTGATACTCCATTGAAAGATTTCCCTTTTCCTCTACGACAAAGGAATCTGTATACTCGGCATTACGGCCGTAGAGTACGAAATCCGATCCGTCATATGCAATAATGTTACCTGTATTGATGACCTTATAATCAGCCTTTCGATGACCTGTATCAAGCACCCATGTATCTGTTGTAGAGTCAAGCACTCTGTCTGTAGTATTTACTTTAAGCTCTGTTTTATTTGAGCCTTTATTTGCCATAGTCAGTCTCGAAGCCGTCATATTATTGAACGCTTTGGTATATGCCTGCATATACTCTGACGCACGGCTCGGACTCGAGAAATTCATGTATAGATAGTAAAGAGTCTGCGCTCCGTAAACAACCGATGCCTCATAAACAGGTTCTTTGGAATTCAGGTACAGTTCAAGATTCATACCTGTACTGTTCGCATTTCCGATCCTGACTTTATTATTCAGATCAAATTGGTTAATGCCGTCTTTCTGAACAATATGACCATCCGCATCTCTAAGATAAAGAGTGCTTATCTCTGACGCAGTCATTGGATTATGGTTTACTCCTACCAGACATTCTCCGGGGATCAGATAAGCTGCCTGCAGCGATCTGTATGAAATCGATTCACCCTGCAAATATGTAGCGGCATTTCCGTCGAGTTCTCCCCATACGGCAGGTACCGATACATAGCTCTTGCCGAACAGCCAGAGCTTGTTCGCAGCTGAAAGATCGAGTGTAACATTTTTTCCGTTTACAACGATGGATGAATTCGACTCAGACTCTTTACTCTTCGACGATGTCGAATAGCCTACATAACCGCTGTTATCGCCTATAAGTGTAAAGCTGCTCCCGTCTCCGTCGATCGTAAGGTCGTCGCCTATATTACACGTGCCCTTTACATTGATAGTACTGTTATTTCCGCCTGCATGGCGGCTCATAAGGATGTTCTTTGCCCATACCTTGGCATATCCGGATTCATCTAAAGCGTTCTTGATCTTGCCGTTAATATTCAGAGTCGCCTGATTTGTAGTCTCGATCGTCGATCTGGTAATTATATCGATCGCATTCAGTTCAACGTTTACATCACCGCTGACCTTTATTCCGGATCCGTTATACTCCCATGTAACTCCGTCCTTCTGTTTTTTCTTTCCTCCGCCGTATATACTTCCGACAACGGTCGAGTTCGAATCTGTAAAATCTATGGTCTGATCCGTTATAAGCGCATACTGTGCCAATTCCGTATCAACACCGGTCTGTGAACCTATCTTGATCGTAGGTGTCTGAACGGTCATCAGCAGATTTGTATTGATAGTGGTGACTTCAGTTCCGTTTGTCTGAGTCACACTGATATTCTTGATCCAGATATTACCGTCAGCATCGATTTCAACATACGGAACAGCTACTACAGAAACGTCTGCTGTATACATGAGATCTTTTATGCTGCCGGCCGGAGTAGAACCATCCTTGCCTATCTTTATATAGCCATCGATCAGATTCTGGAACTCGGTTGCAAAAAGCGTTCTGAACGCGGCAGTTTGAGCCTCTTTAGACATATCCGTGTTCATCGTATATGTTTTAAGCCACTCTTCATATGCCTTCTTGATAGCCACATCAGCCAGAGACTTCAATTCGGTTTTTAACTCATCAAGAGCAACCTCGCCCTTATAAAAGTTCGAGGTACTTTGCTTACCTGCCTTTGATATCTCCAGGTTTGAATGAGTTATCGAGATAACTATGGCCGCAATAATGCCGATAAAAAGCATAGCAACGATAACGGCTACTAAAGCCGAACCTCTGCGGTCATGTCTAAGCGCTCTGCTGTCCATACTCTTGAAACCTTTCTTACTCTTCTATAGTTGATGTTAACGTGCGAACCAATTCTCCGTCCTTATACACCTCAACCGTAACATTTGCAATACTGATCTTTTCCAGTCCGGAAATAGTCCTGATAAGCTCCTGTCTTGAATCAGCTATAGACAGCGGAGAGTTGCTGAAAAAGCTGACATTACCGGTACTGTACGCCCCTTTAGAGAACGTAGTTTGCAGGTTCTCCTCACTCGAGCCCTGTAATGCAAGATAAAAGTCAAAGTTTACATTGGTCTCGTTCACTACTGAAAGTGTTTGGTTAATCACCGGGACTGCTCCGGGAACCGGGGCATTCTTATAACTAAAGTTCCCCGCATCCATGATTGGCGATCTGCCAAGCGCATTAACCTGGAAATTCGGTTCTGTCATCCAAGGATAAGGGATGTAGAACATATATACATACTGCAATTCCTTAACACCTACGTTGGTGCAGAATCCGTTTCCCTTATAGTAAAAATTATCGGTAAACTGATCCTCATACCCAGACATCGGCCTGTAATAAAACTCTGAATTGATCAGATATTCCGCCTCTGTAGATGAATCTGTCTCCTTAGAAACCGTGACTTTCAGTTCTCTGGTTATGACATCCTTGATCTGCTCAGGGCTCATAGTCGGCAGTCCCGTCGGATCCGGCGGACGTACAGGACGTGTAGGTGCCGGCGAAACTCCGGCATTAATAGCATCCTGATACTCTTTAAGGAGTTCATTGTATGCGTCAGTTATCGCATTCTCCTCTCTCTCGTTCAGCAGATCAATGTACTCATTGTTATTGATCGTAAACTGCGTTATCGCCTCTTCGTCATAGAACAGATCAGCAGCGAGAGGATTGATGAACACGGTTTTCTTTTCATCAAATGCGCTGTAGTCGTATGTAGTTTTTACGTTTACATCCGTTGTTCCATCTGTTGCCCTATAGTCAGTATTGAAGGTGATCTTGACATCAAACTCGTTTTCTCCGTCACCGTCTTTACCTTCTTTGAGCCCATTCATGAGGTAAACGTATTTCTTTTCGTCGTTCGTTATAAAAGTGTAATTGACGGTACCTCCATCCGTGTTTATCTCGATCGATGGTGTAACCGATCCGTCAGAGGATGAAGAAACCGCCATATTAAATGGTGCTGAGCTATGTTTGTAAAACTCTTCCGCAGTCTTCTCAAGGCCGTAGACCTTTACTGCCTCCATAACATTGGAGGCAACGGTGTCGGCACTGTTCTTCTCTGCATTAACCTTATTGGCCCGCGCTGCTGAGACAAACAACTGCAGCAGCGGGGTTGCAATAACGGCTAAGATCAAAAGAGCCACAACCAGTTCGATCAGTGAAAGACCTTTGTTATTCAGTTTTCCATGTACACTTCTAACTTTCTGTGACTCTTTCATCAATTATTCTCCTGTATTACCTGTTTCAGTATTTCCGGTTTCTGCATCACCGGTCTCATTATCGTTAATCTCCGACTCCGGTACATAAGTAGCTGTATCCGAAGGGCCATGGTCAATCTCTACATCGCCGAAGATCGTATCCGTTCCGATCGATACGCCGGGTACCGAAGGAGCCTGATAGATATGATCGGCATCCTTAACTCCGAAGAGGTTGATCACCATGTTGCCTGCGAGCTGTCCGCTCTCCTGATTGTAGCTGGCGCTGAAACCGCTGACATTCATACGCTCGGCATAACCGTTAATGTAATCAAAGCACTTCTTGAGGCCCTCATACGAAGTAGCATATGAAATGGAAAGGAACGAGCTGTTCATCTCTACCTTGGGATTACCGTTTTCATCAAAGTCTTCACTCTGGTAAACCACAGTATCCGGATTGAAGGATACACTGGGAATCTGCATTCCTGCAGCATCCTCGAGAGATCTAATAAACATGATGCTCTTTTCCGGTGTATTACCGGGGCCGTACTTTGCCAGAACTTCTTTGATCTTGCCATCTGAAGAATTAATACCATCCGTCCACTCGGCACGATGTGTTTCTTTATCATTCAGTTCGCTGATTCTGGCTTCAATAGCTTTATTCTCAGTCTTAACCTTGTTTGCTGATTCTATGAACTTTACATAACCGAACTGGTATGCACAGAAAGCTATTATTACGATAAGGGCAAGTAATATGTACTGTATTGTCTTCTGACTGATTTTCATTTAATCACTCCCCCTCTCCCGTAGTTTCTTCTTCGACAGGCTGCTGATATTTGCACTGAACCGAGAATGAAATAACCTTTACGCCGATCTCGTCATCCTCGCTCTCGCTGATCGCGCTGATCGCAACCTCCGAGAAGTAAGGTAGCTGCTGCAGCTGCATAAGCAGTTTAGCCGCCGACTCTTTGCTGTTAACCGTTACGTTCATAGTGAGAGCCTCAGCTGTAGATGTTACGGAGGTAACGATAATATCGCTCGTACTCTCGCTCTCTAAGTAACTCAATATCTCATTCCAATTCTCATTATGATTAAACGTGCTCTTGTCCGCGTCCTCTACGCTCTGGTACCTCGCCTGTGCTGCAGCGTACTCCTGCTCCAGCTGCTCTATCCCTCCTGCTTCCAGCGCATCTCTCTGCGCTGTCAGGCTCTTCTGTGCATCCAGAGCCTTATCGTACTCCATCTTGCCATTGAGTATGATGATTACCGCCGCCGCAATAACAATTGCTAAAGCAACTATCGACAAAATCAACGTCTTCGAAAGGGCTTCCTTTGCGCTCTTGCGGAAGAAATTGATCGAAGGGTAGGCTGCGCCGATACATGCGATGAGCTCGGTGCTGTGGTTCTCGGCTACGGGGTTATCCTTGGCGATGTTCAGGCCGGGCAGGGAGTCGAGAACGACTACCTCGATGCCGTTGAACTCATTCTCGATGAGCTCCTTGAAGCCCTGCACGTACGTGCCGGCGCCGCCGATGTAGATGCGGGCGAGGGCCTTGGAGGCCTCTTCGGCCTCGGTGATGATGCCGGAGTCGGAGGCTGCGGCATCGCCGGGGTTGGAGCCTCGAAGCGAAGCATCGTCAGACGCGGCGCGTCTCTTGCGGCGCTCGTCTGCGGCATCCTCGGTCTCGCGGCCGCGCATGATGGCGCCGCGCTTTTTGGTGTTATAGTACTCGAGCACGCTCGAGATATTGCCGATCATCGGGCGGGTCGCGTCGGTCAGCTGGGATTTCACGAAATTCAGCTTGCGCTCGGCCTCGTCCTCCGCTACCACGGTGTCCACCTCATTGAACGAGGAGAACAGGAGCTTCTGCTCCTTGAGCTTCAGGAGAGCGTCGTTGTACTCGAGCTCAGACTCGAAATAGCGCGTGGTGTTCATGACATTGACGAGGGTGTTTACGCCAAAATTCATGTTGCGCTGCAGCTCGAGCTTGCCCTCGTCCAGGATCGTGAACTGAGAGTTCTTCTCGTTGATCTGGAGGTACATCTCGATCGGATCGTGCGTGGGGCGCTTCAACCACTGGTAGATCGCATTGCCCGTGTAATCGATCGCAACGATGTTCAGGTCCAGTTCGCCTGCGAGCGCGGTGATATTCTTCACCAGGATCTCGGGAGCCGCGTATACGGTGATGCGCTGCTGCTTCGTCTCCTTGATCTTCTCCAGGATCTCAAACGCAAACAGATAGCCGTTCGTATCCATCGGGAAATACTCGTTGCGCTCGTTCTCGATCAGACCGGGGATCAGCTCCTGCTTCATCTCGGGAATGATGACCTCACGGTTGATGATCTTGTTGCTCGCCAGCGCGAATACGGTGTCGCGGGTCTTGATCTTGGCCGCGTCGATCGCGTCCTTCAGGGCGTTCTTGTAAACGCCGCGGTTCAGGACAAAGCCGTCTTCCACGGAAAACTGGGGGTTCTCGAATATTATGCTTTTGTATATGGTGGGATTCTTTTTGTTGTACCCTATCTCACAGACATGCGTGGTCATGTCGGTGATCTCAATACTAAGCACCCTGGATACTGCCATTGTTTGTTCTCCTTGATTTTATTTATTTGCAGCCGGCCCTTTTTTCAACACCCGTCGGGCCGGATGGTTTCAAATATAACCCTAGAATCTTTTTTCCTCTATAGCCTTCTTTTGCTTTTGTTGAAGAACATAGTTAAAAAGGAATCTGTAAAAATCTGCCTCTTCCTTTGGCATAGAAGTGAAATCCAATTCAGGAAGATCCTGATAAGTCAGTTCTTTACATATAATGTAAAGCTCATGCATCGCTTCTGCAGTAGACATTATCATTTTTCTCCCTTCGCCTTTTCACAGATAACACGGGCGATGCAGATTAAACTTCCTTTTCCCATTCCGCAATCACTTCCGCACATTTCTTCAGCGTATCAATGCGTATGGAAAATCCGATATCATAACGGCTTCCGGCTTCCCATTCGGTAATGCCGTTCAGGTGATCGTTAATATACTCCGGAACTATCAGTTTAATACCTTTAGACTCAGCATACTCCGTTAATTTGCTGAGGTCGTGCGTGTACATCTGTCTGTTATCAGTCTCATTGAGGGCTTTGTAAATCTGATATTTAACAATCTTCTCAGCCGCTTGCTGTAAATGATACGCAGCAATATTTTTAATATCTTTTACCTTCTTTTCTTCAAAGAAAGCTATGGCTTGCTTTGCTGCGATAATATCAGCCCGGATAAGGCCTTTCGTCAGCTTCATTCAGCGGCCCTCCTGTAGATCTCCACACCCTTGCCAATATCGTTCATGATCCTATCGCTATAGTCAGCTTTTTCCTTAAAATACAGAACATCATAATCCTGATCCCAATCAAACTTGAAAAGCCCACTCTTAAACTCTCTGAATTCTTTGGAATCAATGTACTTACTCTTCGCCGCTTTGCCAAAAACGGCTATATCGATGTCGGACTGTTCCGTGCATCTCTTCTCGATCGATGAACCAAATAGAACAATTCTCGTAATGTTTTTCGTTTTGCCTGCCTGCTCCGATATATTCTTAACATGTGAGAGCTTTATGTCAGCGACATATTTATCTGTGTCAAAACAAACTAACTTACACATGCCCTCACTCATCTCCTCTCCATCCTCAGACAAAAGAACCGTCCCCTTGTCTTCCTGTGCCTTTACGCTGCTTTTGTTTGCGCATTCATCTGAATCGATAATCTATGCCGCTCTGTTTCATGATCTCGTTTGCTGTAAAACGAGATTTAATCTTTCCATCAACTGTCACATTCGTGCCGGTGATCGGGCTATACCAGATATCATGATCGCCTTTTCCGTGCCTAACAAAACTGCAGCCGTTTTCTTTCAGGACTTCTCGAACTTTCTTTTCGTACTCAGCCATACACAGCTACCTGATCTTCTCTCTCGGTGAAATACGACAACTTAAAACTGCCGGGTTTAGTACCATTCAGTTCAATAAGCTCAGGAACAGCAATTCTGACTTTCTCTACAAGCGCATCAAAGGATCCTGACTCCAAAACGAGCCCTGGAACATCAGGACTGGTAGCAACCCAAACAGCTGCATTGTCATCCCATAGCATATTTATCCTATAGCTCATACTGTCATCTCCTTCCTTTCTCCATCCTCAGACAAAAGAACCGTCCCCGTGTCTTCTAGAAAAACCCTGCGTACCATTCCAGTATCGGGCCCCCGGCCCACAGCGCCGTCAGGATCCCGGCCGAGAGATACGGTCCCATCGCGAGCACGCTGCCCTCACCCTGCGTCTTCATGCGGATGATGTGGATCACGCTGCCGTACAGGCAGCCCGCGATCAGTGCCAGCAGCGCCAGCTTCCAGCCGAGCACCAGGCCCGCGGCCGCCATCAGTTTCACGTCGCCGCCGCCTATGCCGCGTCCCTTGCTGAAATAATATA
>JAEEGF011958809.1_pt1 | contig 11256 bp, 6 predicted proteins | sample 9134171 | NCBI WGS metagenome assembly JAEEGF01 (sample SAMN16246542, study PRJNA631951) | gut metagenome | biome: gut microbiome; feature: rumen; material: AP-attached | host: Bos | place: Iran: Karaj | collected 2018-10
CTGATGCCGACGAATGCCAGCGCAGAGTGGTAGACACGATATACAAGCCTATGCAGGCAGAGGAGGTATAACTCTGAACCATCATATAAATTCCAATTTAGCAAATATGAAGCAGAGCCGATGGCTTCGCTTTTTTAGTGATTGCGTGAGAACTATTTGGAATCCAGGGCGTCAGAGATGATGCCCTGGAACTGTTTTCCCAAGGAGTCGGCCATAAACTCCTTGATGTTCATCACAGACATATAGTATTTCCTACTGAACCAGTGGCATTCTTTGCGAACTTTTGGTTTGCCAAGGTCGCCGCTGTTGCCGCGAGGTACTTCCCTACCCGTCCCGTAATCTTGCCAAAGACCATATTCGAGGAATGCTTGCGATAGCCGGACTTCTGAGAACTTGCCGTCGGCATCTGCTGCTATGGCAATAGGAGTTAGCGATTAGCGGTTTGTTAGCTTAGTTGCTTAGTAGCTTAGTAGCTTAGTTGCTTAGCGGTTAGCGGTTAGAGATTAGGGGTTGAACTTCGTTCGAGCCTGCTCACGCTCGGAAAAAGCTGATGCGAGCATCGCTCTTCTCTCGCTTAATCGCAGCCTTAGCGGTTAGCGGTTAGGGGCAGCCTCAAAAAAAACTATCGTAATAACAAAAAAAGGGGCAAAAGGAAAAATTTCCTTTTGTCCCTTAAGCTAATAAGCTACTAAGCTATTAAGCTATTAAGCTACTAAGCCACCATAAACTACTCTGCTGGAGCGCCTTTGGCGTTGATGGCTTCGTAGATGCGGGCGGTGAGTTCCTCGCACAACTCGGGGTTGTCCTTGAGCACCTTCTTGGCACCTTCCTTACCCTGAGCCAGCTTGCTACCGTTGTAGCTGAACCATGAACCGCTCTTCTCGAGGATTCCGTACTCAACACCCAGGTCAACAATCTCGCCTACCCTACAGATACCCTCACCGAAGAGGATCTCGAACTGGGCACGACGGAATGGAGGAGCTACCTTGTTCTTGACAACCTTGACCTTGACCTCGTTACCGATGACCTCGTCACCATCCTTGATGGCTGAGCTCTTGCGGATATCCAAACGAACGCTGGCATAGAACTTGAGGGCATTACCACCGGTTGTGGTCTCGGGGTTACCGAACATGACACCTATCTTCTCGCGCAACTGGTTGATGAAAATACAGGTGGTGTTGGTCTTGTTGATGGTGGCGGTGAGCTTACGCAATGCCTGGCTCATGAGACGAGCCTGCAGACCGACCTTATTATCGCCCATATCGCCTTCTATCTCGGCCTTGGGGGTAAGGGCAGCTACAGAGTCAACAACAACAATATCAATGGCAGCGCTGCGGATGAGCTGGTCGGCAATCTCGAGAGCCTGCTCTCCATTGTCGGGCTGAGAGATAATGAGGTTATCTACGTCAACACCCAACTTGGCAGCATAGAAACGGTCGAAGGCATGCTCGGCATCAATGAAAGCGGCTATACCACCTGCCTTCTGAGCCTCGGCCATGGCATGAATGGCAAGGGTAGTCTTACCTGATGATTCGGGACCATAGATCTCTATGATACGGCCCTTGGGATAACCACCCACACCCAGGGCGACATCCAATGATATGGAACCGCTGGGGATTACATCTACATTCTCTACCTTCTCTTCTCCAAGCTTCATGATAGAACCTTTTCCGAAGTCCTTCTCTATCTTGGACATTGCTTCCTGGAGGGCCTTCAGCTTAGCGGCCTTCTCGTCGAGCATCTCGCCAGTTTCTTTCTTTGCCATTGTTGTTTGTTTTTGAGGGGTTAGGGGTTAGAGGTTAGGGGTTAGAGAATACTTTCTACTTCTGAACTTCACACCGATAACCGATTTGTAAATTATTCTTTGTTTCTTGAGGGGTTAGGGGTTGAACTTCGTTCGAGCCTGCTCACGCTCGGAAAAGCTGATGCGAGCATCGCTCTCCTCTCGCTTAATCGCAGCCTTAGAGGTTAGGGGTTAGAGGATACTTTCTACTCCTGAACTTCACACCGATAACCGATTTATAAATTATTCTTTGTCTTCTAAATTCTTTCTTAATCCGATCATCATCTTTGCTATAGCGGCTATTTTTTTTTCCAGCATTTGCATTTCGGCTGTTGTAATGTACTCTAATTTTTGAGCAATCTCAATTTGACACATAACCTCCATACGTGAGCCATTACTGCCTTCAAGGAAATGAATACGTTCCTTTTTGGAGAAGCGTCCCATACCCTCAGCAATATTAGATGGTACAGAAACAGCAGCACGCTGTATTTGGTTAGTCAGTCCGTGAGACTCCTGGAGCGGGAACTTTTTGGTAAGATCATAAACATCAGACAATAGCTGCATAGACTGTTGGTAAACCAATAACTTTCTATAATAGAAATCTTCCATAGAACACCTGTCTTTAACTATCCTCTAACCGCTAACCACTAACCACTAACCGCTAACCACTAACCGCTAACCACTAACCGCTAAATCCTACAACTCCAAATCTACGTCGTGGAGTTCGTGCCAGGGGAGGCCTTGCTTGTTGAGCTGTTCCATGAATGGATCGGGATCAAACTCCTCTACGTTGTGAACGCCGGGCTTGTTCCACTTGCCTGTCAGGAACATCATGGCACCAATCATGGCAGGAACACCTGTGGTGTAGCTGACGCCCTGCATGCCAGTCTCCTCGTAAGCTGCCTGGTGTGAGCAGTTGTTATATACATAATAGGTGTGCTCCTGACCATCGTTGCCAATACCACGGATACGGCAACCGATAGAGGTCTCGCCGTCATAGTTCTGACCCAGATCCTGGGGATTAGGCAATACAGCCTTCAGGAACTGCAGGGGAACAATCTTTACAACCTCCTCGCCAGTGCCGTCAGCCTTGGGAGCCTTGTACTCAACCTCGTCGATACGAGACATACCTATGTTCTGGATTACATCCAAATAAGTAAGATACTGCTGACCAAAGGTCATCCAGAAACGGGCACGCTTGATGGTGGGATAGTTGATAACGAGAGACTCAATCTCCTCGTGATGCAGCAGGTAGCTCTCCTTGGGACCGATATTGGGATAGTTGAGGGGCTTGTGAATCTCCATAGGCTCCGTCTCGATGTACTTGCCATTCTCGTAGTAGAGACCCTTCTGGGTAATCTCACGGATGTTAATCTCGGGGTTGAAGTTGGTAGCAAATGCCTTGTGGTGGTTACCGGCATTGCAGTCGACAATATCCAGGTACTGAATCTCCTTGAAGTGATGCTTGGCAGCATAAGCTGTATAGATACTGGTTACACCGGGGTCGAAACCACAACCCAGGATGGCGCAAAGACCAGCCTTCTCGAAACGCTCGCGATAAGCCCACTGCCAGCTATACTCGAAGTGAGCCTCATCCTTGGGCTCGTAGTTAGCAGTATCCATATAGTTGCAGCCTGTCTGCAAACAAGCCTCCATGATGGTAAGGTCCTGATAAGGCAAAGCCAGGTTGATAACCAACTCGGGGTTGTAGGAACTCATCAGCTTGACCAACTGCTCTACGCTATCAGCATCTACCTGAGCAGTCTTAACCTGTGTGCCATACTTCTTGTTCAGCACATTAGCCAAGTCAATACACTTCTTCTCTGTACGACTGGCAATCATCACCTCTGTGAACACATCACTGTTCTGGCATACCTTGTGTGCAGCAACTGTTGCTACACCGCCAGCACCAATAATAAGTACTCTTCCCATAGTATATTCTTTTGTTATGTTTAATTAATTCTAATAATAGAAGCTAAGCTTCATTTAGGGGCAAGGGGCAAGAAGTTAGGGGCAAGAGGACAGTTATACACATGCTCTCATTTCCCCATATTTTTTCTGTTTGATTTTTCATCATTTTAAATCTATTTTTCAATTCTCTTGCTCCTTGCTCCTTGCCCCTTGTCCCACGAAACAGAGCAAGTGAAACTTGCGAAAGTTGAGTTACGCTAGAATTCAGTCTGCAAACTTACAAAAAAAAGTCCAAAGCAACAAAACTTTGGACTCATTTTATGATTCGTTCCCTAAAGGGAATGTTTATTTAACAGATATTTTCTTGCCGTTGACAATAACCATACCCTTATAGTTACGACCTACACGTATGCCCTGCAGGTTATACCTGACATCCTTGTCATCAGCAGGCTGAACAGCCTTCAAGGCATCAGATATGGTAACCGTAAAGGTGCCATCCTGATAGATGAAGTAGTAGTTGACGGCCTGACCGCCCGTAACGACGATAGGATAAGTACCAGGAGCACTCTGAAGAGTTGCCGTTGTGGAAGCCTGAGGCTTCTGGGTCAGCACCCTTACATTCTCTCCGTTCTTCCAACCCTCATAGGTCAGTGTCAGCTCAGGCATGGAAGAGGCCTCCTCCATGCTGATATCATCGGCCTTCACCGTCAAAGGAGCCTTGGTGATGGTGAGCTTACCGTTGACATAGGAATCAACATCAGTAGTAACACTACCCTTCTTGATGACAATAGGATACTCGCCAACGGGACTGGTGGCAGTAGCCTCGCAGCTAATCTGGGGTGTTCCCTGAATCTCGCCACCCGTGACAGCATACTGGAAGGTGGGGTTAGAGTCGCCATACTGACGGGTGCAATCCTTGGCCATAATGATAATGGGATCTGAATATGCGATACTGAAGTCATAGGCCTTGTAACTGTATGCACCCATTGTCTCGTCATATTCGTGACGGTCAAGGAGCTTCCAACAATTATCATCCCAGTCACTGCTACAGGTGTTGCTACCCAGCAGGGACCATGAGTAGGGGTTACGCTCAGGCGCGTAATCGGTATCATTACCCGTAACAAAACGATAGCCTGAGAGGGACACCTTCTTGCCGGCATCTACAAACAGATAGAGCGGATAATCAGAGTCGAACCCACCACAGTACTTGGTGTAAACACTGCCATCAAAGAGATTATAATGATACTCATCGCTAAAGTAGTCTCCTGTATAGTAATAGAGATCAAGCGGCTTTATCTCATTTCCGCCGGCATCAAGGAGGCTGATCTCTGAGAGCTGGAACACATCCTCACCCTGTATCTTATCAATAACAAACTGGAAGTAGCGGTACTGGGGACGATCTGCCACTACAACTACAGTACAGGTGTCGCACAAGGTCTTGTCCTGCTGAGATGTGACAATAATATCCGTACTGCCCAGTCCGACAGCCTCTACCAGACCCTTTGAATCAACAGTTGCAACAGACTTGTTGGTTGAAGTCCAGAGAAGTGTCTGCTCCTGCATATTGCTGGGCGAATAGCTAACCTGCAGCTGCAACTTCTCGCCCTTCATGAGCGAAGCAGACTGCTGGCTAAGGGTTATAGACTTGGTGGGCTCTGTTATAAAGAAGTCCGTAGGCTTATAATTATCTGCAGGCAATGACCTGTCGTTGTCGCGCTCATCAAGGAGTTCCCAGCCTTCATCCTCGGGGTCGTCTAATTCCATATTACTACCATAGAGCTTCCATGATACAGGATTACGTTCTGAGTGGTTACCCGTATCATTGGCAGTATAGATACGATAGCCACTAGGAACGACCTCGGTCTGAGCATCAAAGAGGAAATAGGCATAGCCGTTGTACTCGTTGTCGCAATATTTTGTCCTAACGTTGTTATCTGCCACATTGGGCCAGTCCTCATTACCGATTGCGGATGAGGTACCATCATAGATGACAAGATCCCCTACCTCGTTGAATGATTCGTCCAGAATATCGAACTCGGAGAACTGGATACAGCCACCACCCTTGATACGTGTGATGACAAGGTTATAGTAACGGTATTTCTTTCCGTCTGGATTATAGTTGGTATAAGATCCGTTAACCTGATATACCTTACCACTGGTCTTCGAGAGTACTGGATAGGAATCACGTACCTTTCCGTTATCAATATTCTGACGCCAGGGACCATTGCCTGCACTACCGTTGAGCTGGCAGCAGAGATAGCCACTGGCAACCTGCTGAACGGTCATGTGCTGGGTCTGTGCTGATGTGTAATCCCAACAGTTGTTGAGAGAAAGGCTCTTCTTGGCATAGGCAAAGTCCTTACCCTCTGTAGCACCCTTGAGCGTGCCGATATTGTAGCTGTCATCCACAGTCATGGCACCATCTGAAGGACCAACAAGGGCTGCTGCATTGTACTGGGCAGTAATATCTCCGACATTGCAGCAATTGGAAATCCTGAGCGTTGCTGATGAGCTGCCGTAACCCACAAGGGCTGCAGCCATGCCACCGGAGGCGGTAACAGAGCCATGATTCTCTATGCGCGAAATATTGGCTGTGCCGAAGAGGGCATTGCCAACGAGCATACCTACCTTGCTCTGACCGCTTACAGAACAGGTGGAGTCAAAGACGATATTGCTAAGCGTACAGTTACTGACGTAGCCCAACAGGCCGACGGACTCCTCGCCTGTAATATTCAGGTTACTGATAACATGCCCCTGTCCGTCCAACTTACCGGCAAAGCTGTTTACACTGGTACCGATGGGCTGGAAGTCCTGACTGAAATTACTCATATCAATATCTGCAGTAAGCACAGCACTGGCATCCGTGAGCCCATCTTCATTAACCATCTGACTGAAGGTACAGAGGTCCAAGGCAGAGGCAATCTGATAGATGCCATTCTCCTGACGAAGACGACCATAGGAAAGCATCTCGTCCATCCATGCCACACGGTCATAGACATAGTTACGTACACGGTCGACCTCTTCCTCCCACGAGCCGGGAACCTCGGGATTAAGAGAAATATACTGCGTAAGATAAGGCCAACGGATAAAGTTAAGGCGGGCTGAGGCACGCACCTCTTCACGAAGGGAGTCAACATCTGCAGCTACGGCATCAGGATTGAAAGCACCTTTCTTGCGAAGCTTTGCCCACATCTCCTGCAGTTCTGCAAACGAGGACGGGTCAGAAAGAACACGACTCAGGAACTGATTCCAGTTACCCGTAGAGCAACGCACCTTGTAAGTCCAATCCATACGCCGGTTGGCAGGATAAGTAGTCTCATCATTCTCCAGTGCAAGGTCGGCATCCCAGATAGGACCCGTATAGAAATGATCATCGCCACGTTCCTTGAACTTGAAAACCTGACATATCATATCCGTATTGCCATTGAACTCACTTACCAGGAACCACTTAAGGAACGACTCAAGATCGAGGACTGAACGCAGGCCTTTCTCCTTATCTGAATAATTGGAACTGAAGACCACACTCTCCATATTGTTCCAGGTATTCTTTATATACTTGATCTGGGCATCCTGTATAATATCCTCGTCGGGGTCATGAACAGACAGTTTATTTCCCTTTGAGGACTTGAAATGAACGGGTTCCTGGTCATAATAATTATCCAATTCAACAAAGTATCCGCCCGTGAGAGCCTCCCCTTCAGTATCATCCGCTGTCATCTCTGTAATATCTATACGATTCTTGCTTATGGTGACAGCATCCGCCAGGGTATAGGTACCACGGTAATCTCCGTTGACAACCAAGTCAACCACCTGGCTCCATGGGGTCCACGACCTTTCTGCACGCTTAGACATAGCCCATGCCACGGGGTTACGCATCAGGGTCTTGTCTCGGTAGCTATTGATAAGCACCCACTTCTTGGCCTTGGCAGGCGACTCATTCTTGCCACCCCTCATAACATGATGACTCTTACCATCATTGTACTTCATACGGAAGGCCTTGTTCTCTGAGGCTGTGGCAGAATAGTTACCACGAACACGAAAGGTAATAGGATACTCCTGCAACATCTTGCCTCCGTCATATATGAGAACAGACTGTGCCTCATATTCCTTCTTGTTATTCTTGTCTGTCTCGGCTGGCAGAATATCATCCTGTACATGAACGCTAAGCGTTGGCAGGTTGGTAATCTGGTAGAACTGACTGTCATCGCCCTCGCCTGCATGGCCATAGAACTTGAGCTCGGCAGCATGACAATAGGAAAAGCCAGGAGAATAACTGTCGCCCAACTCGCGAATACCCACATAACGGATATAACGGAAACCGCGACTTACATTGATATCGGTGGTAGTTTCCTTGCCATTGGCTGGTGTTGTACTGATGAGATAGAGAGGCATGGCATCCATGAAGTCGGGCCTGTTGGCTCCCTCAAAAAGACTCAGCAACATACGGTCGGCATACTGGCTGCCCCTGGCAGACGTATAGCTGACACGTGTAATAACAAAAGGCTCTCCCAAATCAAGTCCCACCCATTGCATTTTACTACCTGAGGCACTGTAATAAGTGGATGCGTCATTATCAAAAGCCAGGGCTGCCTTATTGGCAGAGCCGGAACACATCACCGACCCACTAAGAAGACGGTCGACAGAACCATCATAGGCACGCAGCACAGTTGCTGCAAGCAGAAAAAAGAACAGGCAAAATATCCTGAAAAGCGAAGTTTTTTTCATATTATGTGATAAAAGTTCTCAAAATTGAGGCCAAAGATAGGGATTTCTTTACAATAGCACTATATACGACTTGTTAAAATTAGTTAACAACAAAAAAGGCACCGAGAGGGTGCCTTTTTTAGGGGTTAGAGGTTGAACTTCGTTCGAGCCTGCTCACGCTCGGAAAAGCTGATGCGAGCATCGCTCTTCTCTCGCTTAATCGCAGCCTTAGGGGTTAGAGGTTAGGGGTTAGGGGTTAGAGGTTAGAGGTTAGAGGTTAGCGTAATTTTTGAATTTTGAACTAGCGGTTAGAAGCCGCCACCGAAGCCGCCACCGAAGCCACCTCCGCCAAAGCCACGACCACCACCGAAGCCACGTTGCTGCTGCTGACCACCATTCTGGCCACGCTGCTGTTGCTGGCCACGCTGGTTGTTACGCTGGGGAGTCAGCACCTTGAGCACCTGCTGGGGAGTCAGTATCTTGGCAAATTCCTCGCGATACTTCTTCTGAATCTCCAGACGCTTCTGCATAGTAGCAATCTGCTCCTCCTGACGGGTGAACTGCTCCTGAATCTTGGCATTAGCCTCCTCATCAGAGAGCTCCTTCTTCTCGTCACCCTCCTGGGTACGCTGACGCATGTTAGCTGCATTGGTCTCGAACATCTCTGTCTGGTAAGCCGTAAAGGTCTTCAGGAAAGCCTCCTTGGCATCGTCCTTCAGATCAAAGTCCTTGGCTGTACGGTCTGCTACACGCTTAATCATCTCTGCACGCATCTTGGCACGATCCTCCTCGGAACGCTGACCCTGCTGGGCACATACATTACCTATTCCCAAAAGAACAAGCGCTGATACAATAATAAATTTCTTCATCTTACAATGTTGATTAATGTTTAACCTTTTTATCTGTTTGTTTGTCTCACTATCCCTATGACGCAAGAAACAGAAAAAGGTTTAACGAACAGTAATATGAAAGCAAGACTGCTTGCGCTCATGCTTGACGTAACAGAGTCCCTGCTGACGTAAATCCCTGAGCACCTCGGACAAGATAGGCTTCAGAATAGCATCCGAAACATATTCGCAAGGAGCGCCATTGGCATGATGGACAGGATCAAACCTGACATAGGTGATATCAAAGGTGGTACCATAGCGATGGCAACTCTGTTCGCTGGCATTTCCGTTGACCCTGCGAAGGCGTGCAACATCATCCTCGGTACGCAAAACACTAGACACAATAATCCTATGTACAGGAACATCCTTGATATACAGACTGTCAATAAAATTCCTTCCTATCTTTTGCAAGAGATCAGATGCCCTAGGTACCAGATAAGGTATGCTCTGCCTCATGGCCCTATCAATGCAGAAATTGGGGTTTGCACCGACATATACCAAATCCTGCTTACGACGCTCTGCCTCCTCACGGTTCCTTACAGGTCTGACACCCCACCGTTGGGCTGCCACAATCTGAACTTCCTGCAAATCGGGGAAGCACTCCTCATACGAATGTACACCCATAACACGATGGCGCGTCTTCTTCTCCAACACAACGGGTTTTTGAACCACCTCCGTCATGTTTTCAGACACGCTGTCCACCTCGCATTCTCCTCCAGGCTGCACAACCCCGGGATTACATGCCCTTACTATAGCCAACACGGCCACTGTGCCACCACATAGGCCGTAAAATATTCTCTTCTTAAGTCTTCTCATATTATTTCGACAACAAAAATACAAAAAAAATTGAAGATATCTGCAAGTATGCAAGAGAAATTTCAAAACCCGCCTGATTATTGATACATGAAAGAAAATTATGAATTATGAATTATGAATTATGAATTAAAAGTTGTACTTTTGCACCAAATTATAAAACAATTAAACTTTCGGGAGTTATAAAAGGGAGTTAAAAAGGGAGTTAAGCGCTTTGCGCATGGAGTTAAGCCAGCGCGGCTGGCAGGACGATAGCTTTGGATGTTGTCAGCATATTTGGTATTGTCCATTATAACCTCCACGAACACAGTGAGTTTACTTCCACGAACCACGAACGCAGTAAGTTTACTTCCAATTTTACTTCCGAAACTTCAGTAAAATAATGATAGAAAAGCATATTGTAATTGAAGATATTGACCCCGTCATTCTATACGGTGTGGGCAATTCCAACATACAGATGGTAAAGGCCCTTTACCCCAAGCTTCGCATTGTAGCAAGAGGGAATGTCATCCACGTAATGGGCGACGAGCTGGAGATGTGTGCCTTTGAGGAAAACTTAGAGAAACTACAGAAACACATCCTGAAGTACAACAGCCTGACAGAAGAAGAAATCCTACAGATTCTGAAAGGAGAAAAGACCAACCGCGAAGGTGTGGAAGGCGTAATTGTATATAGCGTAACAGGCAAGCCCATCACAGCCAGAAGCATCAACCAGCAGGAACTGGTGAAAGCCTATCAGGAGAACGACATGATATTTGCAGTTGGTCCAGCCGGTTCAGGTAAGACCTATACCAGTATCGCTCTGGCCGTCAGAGCGCTGAAGAACAAGGAAATCAGAAAGATCATCCTCTCACGCCCTGCTGTTGAGGCCGGCGAGAAGCTGGGATTCCTGCCTGGTGATATGAAGGAAAAGATAGACCCCTATCTGCAACCCCTCTATGACGCACTGGAGGATATGATTCCCACCCAAAAGTTGCGTGAGATGATGGAACAGAACATCATACAGATTGCCCCTCTGGCCTTTATGCGTGGTAGAACCCTGAGTGATGCCGTAGTGATTCTGGACGAGGCCCAGAACACCACCAACTCACAGATTAAGATGTTCCTAACCCGTATGGGCATGAACACCAAGATGATTATCACCGGCGATATGACCCA
>JAEEGF010279159.1_pt1 | contig 11255 bp, 6 predicted proteins | sample 9134171 | NCBI WGS metagenome assembly JAEEGF01 (sample SAMN16246542, study PRJNA631951) | gut metagenome | biome: gut microbiome; feature: rumen; material: AP-attached | host: Bos | place: Iran: Karaj | collected 2018-10
GGGCATTCGAAAAGACAATAGATCTGTCTCCCTTTCCGTCCGCATGAACATAATGATAGTTTGTCAGGAACAGATCAACGCCGCCCTTTCTGTCACACTCTTCCAGTTCATCCAGAAAACGGACAAAGTCACCGCTCAGGGTATCGTCACTGTCAACAGTCTTGAAATACTTTCCGGAGGCATGCCGCAGCCCCTGGTTGATGCCTTCCCCGTGCCCTCCGTTTTCCTGATGAATTACCTGTATGATGGAAGGATACTTCTCTGCCAGTTCATCCGCAATGCGACCTGTATTATCCTTTGATCCGTCATCAATGATAATAATCTCCACACGTTCTCCGCCCGGAAGAATGCTCTGTATGCATTTTTCCATATAGTCCTGTGAATTATAACACGGTACTGTTACCGTTAACAATTTCATATTTCCGATCCTCCGAGTTCTCTTTCTGCCAATTTCAGTGCACGGTCAAGCACAACATCCATATCATAATAACGGTATTCTCCTAGGCGTCCTCCGAAAACAGTCTTTGTTTCCGCCTCGGCAAGTGTCCTGTACTTTTCATACAGGGTATTGTTTTCATCATTATTTACCGGATAATATGGCTCATCACCGACTTTCCATTCCACGCTGTATTCTCTGGAGATAACTGTTTTTTTCTGTTTCCCGAACACAAAATGCTTATGTTCGATAATTCTGGTATAGGGCGTCTCCCTGTCTGTATAGTTGATTACGGCATTTCCCTGATAATTGGCTGTGTCAAGCACTTCTGTTTCAAAGCGGACACTTCTGTACTGCAGCGGGCCGTAGCAGTATTCAAAATACCGGTCTACAGGTCCAGTATAGATTACCTTCTCTGCCTGAGCATCCCAGAACGGTTTCTGTTCAAGATAATCCGTATTCAGCCGAATCTCCATACCCTCCAGCATATTTCTCACCATTGCTGTATACCCTTCCTCGGGTATTCCCTGGAAACGGGAGTTGAAATAGTTATTGTCAAACGTCAGGCGTACCGGCAGCCTTCGGATAATAAAAGCAGGCAGTTCTGTACATGGTCTTCCCCACTGTTTCTCCGTGTATCCCTTCACCAGCTTTTCATAAAGCTCTGTTCCGACCAAAGAAATAGCCTGTTCCTCAAGGTTTTTCGGCTCAGTAATTCCTGCAGCTGTTTTCTGCCGCAGAATTTCAGCTTCTGCCTCAGCCGGTGTTATTACTCCCCACATTTTATTGAAGGTATACATGTTGAAAGGCAGAGAGTACAATTCTCCGTGATAGTTGGCAACCGGTGAGTTCGTATATCGGTTGAATTCCGCAAATTGGTTTACATAATCCCATATTCTTTTGTCATTTGTATGGAAAATGTGGGCCCCGTACTGATGTACCTGTATGCCCTCTATTTCTTCCGTATAAGTATTTCCGGCAATGTGATTTCTTTTTTCCAAGATCAAACAGCGTTTGCCGGCACGTTTAGCCTGTTCAGCAAAAGCAGCTCCGTACAGCCCCGCTCCGACAATCAGATAATCATATATCATTGTACAGCTCCTTTGATTTGATATATAACAGTTCGTATAGTATACACGAAAAAAATCAATCTGGAAAGAGGGCAAACGAAAAAAGCCTCTCAAAAAAATATTGACAAGTGTTTGGATACAGGTTAGAATTTTATCAATAAATCTGTAAATAATACAGATAAAACCACAAAAATCGATTCACAGGGAGAACACTATGAAATACTATATTGCACTTGATTCCGGCGGATACAAAACACAGGGTGTTTTATTCGATCAGACAGGTACTGTACATGCCTATGAATACGGTCGCGGTGCCAATGCCTTCGACGTCGGGCCGGAAGAAGCAACCAGCCGCTTATGTTTTGCGGTAGACCGGCTGAGGGACAGGCTTCCCGCCGGAGAGAAAATCAGAGGTGTCTTTGGAAGTGTTTCTGCCGTTTTCTACTATCCGGAAATTGAAGAAAAAATCACCCGGCATGTCGGATTTGCTAAATGCCGTATGGATTCCGTTGTCACCAGCGTAATGGCTCCTGTTTTAGGGAAAGATGACGGTGTATGTCTGATTTCAGGAACGGGTTCCTACTGCTGTATCCGCGAAGCCGGCAAGCACCGTCACTATATCGGCAGCAGCGGCTATATGCTGGACACCGGTGGAAGCGGGTACGTGCTTGGTCGTCAGGCCCTGATTGCAACACAGCGTGAGCGTGACGGCCGCGGTCCGTCTACATTGCTGACTCCGATTCTGGAAAAAGAAATGGGTGAAACGCTGCGTGAACATTTACCTGTTATCTACGCAGGCGGAAGAACTTATATTTCCTCCTTTGCCCATGCAGTCTTTACAGCCAGAAAGCAGGGAGATCCGATTGCTACCCGGATTTTCAATGACGGTGTCAATTACTACGAAGAAGCTATGCAGACTGCATTCCGTATTATGGGCAAGCCTTACAAAGCTGTCCTTGGCGGCGGCGTCTTTATCCACATTCCGGAATATGCACAGGCTGTCTGTGCGCGTGCTCCTCAGGGCTGCGAAATGAAAGTTCTTGATACGCCGACGCTCTACGGCGCTGCCCTGGAAGCCATGTGGCTTTGCAATGAAGATATTCCTGCAGGATTTAAAACCCGCTTTATTGAAACATATGAAGCACAGCCTAATCTCCGCACTGGCTGGTAAAAATCCGACATTTGACAACTCCCCGCCGATTAATCCTCGGCGGGGAGTGTCATCATTCGGGAAAACTTATCTTACAGTGCAGGTTTGCCTGCTGCCTTACGAAGAGCATTGAACTCTTCCAGAAGCTTTCTTTCCGCTTCCCTCTCAGCCTTCTTCTGTTCAGGCGTCAGTTTGGCAACCCGGGCTTCCTCTGCTTTGGCAGCGTCAGCCTGTTTCTTAAGCTCTGTCTGATAGGCCTCTTCGCCTTCTTCCTGGCGGATCTTGTCAATTGCAGAGATATATTCACGGCCTTCTGCCTTTGCAGCTGCTTTTTGGTCGCTGACAATTGCTTTGGAGTCAAGCTTACCGAACTTTTCGACGGTCATCATCATAAAGATCAGGAAGATTCCCAGATAGCACAAGGTTTCACCGCCGATGAACACCCACGGCATAGCTGCGCGGAGAGCGGTATTTGTCTGCAGCGTGGAAACATCATAATTCACTGCGCTGAGCACCGCATTGAGCACGCCAGTTGTCAGACCGGTCATGCCTGCAATAATGGCTCCATAAATTGTCATGGACAGCCCATCGGTTCTGGCCCCGTGTATAGCTTCCTGATGATCCAGTATGTCTGCCAGAAGGGCCAGCGAAAGGTACATAGCCGGTGTGGAGCCGAGCGCCTTGATCACAAAGGAAACAATGACCACTACCCAGTTGGAAGGTGCGAGCATACCGATGGCACCACCAACGGTGGCAACAACTGCTCCGCAGAGAATTGCCTTTGCCTTGCTGCCGAGTTTATTGGCAAGCGGGAGTGCGATCACCATGCCGACAGCTGTCGGTATTGCGCCGATAATAGCAAGCAGGCCCTGACGCTGACCGCCGAAAGCAATGGTATAGTTACCGGAAGGATCCTTGAACATGGCTGTGCAGAAATAGTTCTGAGAGACATTTTTGATCATACCGCCAAACTGGTAAAGGAAGAAGAACACCATCATGATAATCCAGAACTTGTCATGCAGGCAGATCTTCGCCTGTTCTCCTGTCGGCAGAGCCTTCTTCTCATTGCCGCCCTTCCCGGCTGTCTCTTCCGTAACGCGTTCACGTGTGAAGAAGTATTCGATCATAACTCCTATAAAGGTGATAATGATAAGAGCAATGACGAAAACCTTCCAATGTGCCTGGGAAGTGCCGGCATCGTACAGGGTAGCCCCGGTTTCATCCACATAATACTGCACTTTACCTGCATCGTTGGTAACTGCAGTGCCTTTTCCGCTCATATCATAGACAAACAGCAGATTCAGGAAGAACGGCAGAATCATGCTGGAAAGGCCCATGGCAGCCAGCATAGTGGCATTGGAGATCGTAGCCAGCAGGCCGCGGTCCTTGCTGTTTCTGGTGGAAAGGCTGACCAACGCCGCATGCGGTGTATAATACATCGGATAGGCAAAGGCAAACCAGAGGTTATAGCCTATCGCAATGCAGACCAGTGCCCCGATGTGCCAGGAATCATTGGCCGCATTATATGGGCAGAACACGAAAAGGAAAAGCAGGGCCACAAGGCTGATGGGCACACTGAGTATCAGCAGCGGTCTTGCCTTGCCCGCCTTGGAAACATTGTTGTCCATGAGCCGCCCGACAAGAATATTGCCGAGAACGACAAAGATCACCGATATTACCGGCAGCCAGGTAAAAAAGCCCTTCGCCCAGGTGTTGACATGCAGCACGTCGGACATGTATTTGTTGAAATAGTTTGCAAGGATGGAATTCGCCAGCAGGGCCAGCGTCGGCCCGACAAGATATCCGATTGCACCTTCTGGAATCAGCGTAACATTGTTCTTTTTGATCAGGCTTGGCGGGAGCTTCTCATAAAAGCCGGTCAGCCCTTTTCCGTTTTTGCTCATTAGGTCCTCCATAATCATAATATACTTAAAAACAGGTATCGCGGAAAGGCGCAATAACTAAGTTTTTTTCAGGGATAGTATGAGATCAGCACAAAAATCAACACAGATTATCGCAAATACCACGCCCCAGAATGGATGATGGTTCTTGAAGAAGACAACTGTCAGCACAGCAACCAGAGCTGTCAGAATCAGCGCTATCACAGGAGAAATACGGTTCGTTTTATTACTCATATTGATTCCTCCTTACTCCAATGCTTTCTGCTGTTTGGCAACACCCTGCTGCTTCACAAAGCCGCTGATCAGCTTGCCAAGGCCTTTACAAAATGAGATGCCGTGTCCGTTGATGATATCCAGAATTCCGTCGCACATCTCCTGGCTCACCATGCCGCCCGCCATTTTGCCGATGGCCCGGATAGGCATATTATAGATGAATGTGATATTGAGGTCAGGTTCACCCTTTTCAATGCTTTTGTTGAGCATACCGGTCATAATCTTCCAGACGAGGCGGGCCTTCAGGCTCTTCGCATAGTAAAGCTGAGCGATCGCATCGTTTGCCTGGATGGTACCGGACCACTTTCCGTCAGGTATCTCATGCCCGAGCAGTTCTCTGAATTCCGTATCGGATACCGCCTTGATATCGCCCTTTACATAGCTCGGCAGCTTCGACAGATCTTCACACTTTGGAGCATCCGTACCTTTCACAGTCACGGAACCGGCAAGCCGGACATCTGCCGAAGAAGCAGCGATCTGGATTTCATATTCTCCGCCGTCCACTTCGAAACGGTTGGAAACGCTGTTCCAGTACCGGAATGCTTTGTCATCCAGCTCAATAGTAACTTCCCTGCTCTCCCCTGCCTTCAGGAACACCTTGGCAAATCCTTTCAATTCCTTGTACGGGCGGTAAACAGAGGGGTTCTTCGCGTGTACATAGAGCTGCGCAACTTCCGCCCCGTCAACCTTTCCTGTATTCGTAAGGGTAAAGACAGCTTTTTTATCCGTCACTTTAAGATCGCTGTAGCTGAATGTGGTATAGCTCAGCCCAAAGCCGAATGGGAAAAGAACAGGCATCTTCGCCGTGCAGTAATAACGGTAGCCCACGAAGAGTCCTTCACGGTATTCCACCGAGCGCTCTTTAGCCGGGAAGTAGGGAGCCGATGAGCAGTCTTCATACTTCAGCGGATAGCTTTCACTGAGCTTACCGGACGGGTTTACTTCTCCCAGGATCACGCGCAGCACAGCGGAAGCTCCCGCCTGCCCGCAGAGATAGCCGTGAACGAGCCCCTTGCACTGGCCAAGCCAGGGCATTTCAACCGAAGACCCGGCGGACAGTACAACAATCACATTCGGGTTGACCGCGGAAACTGCTTTCAGCACTTCCGTCTGGCATTTAGGCAGAGCCAGGGTGGACCTGTCAAGACCTTCCGACTCAGAGATTTCATCCAGACCGATGTACAGCAGCACATAATCCGCTTTTTTGGCAAGTTCCGCTGCTTTCGCCTGCATGGCAGCATCCGGTTCACCATGGCGCGGATACCCTGCTTCAAAGCCGACAACATCCAGGTCAAAGTTGCCGATCACATCCATGGTATTATCAAGCTTCGTGCAGTTGACGACCGAGCTGCCTGCACCCTGATATCGGGCCTTCCTTGCAAACTCACCGATCACAGCGACCTTACTGCCCTTTTTCAGCGGGAGGATATTGTTTTCGTTTTTGAGCAGGACGATGCTCTGCTCGCTGGCCTTCCGGGCAAAAGCATGATGCTTCTCCACATCGAATTTACAGCCCTTCACCTTGTCAACAGCCGCTCTGGTTGCCAGCATCACATCCAGCAGTTCGTCCACGCGTACGTCAACTTCCGCCTCGGTGATTCTGCCTTCCCGGACAGCCTGCATCAGCTGGCGAGGGCTGTCCCCGCCGGTAGACGGCATTTCCAGATGAGAGCCCGCCCGTACGCCTTCCGTAAAGTCATTGCAGGCACCCCAGTCAGATACGACGAACCCGTCAAATCCCCACTCATCCCGCAGGATTTCCTGCAGCAGATGAGCGTTTTCATTGGCATAGACCCCGTTGACCATATTGTAGGACGACATGAGGGACTTCGGATGCCCTTCCTTTACGGCAATTTCAAAATTTGTCAGATAGATTTCCCGCAAAGTGCGCTCATCCATCACGGAGTTGGAAGCCATACGGCGCAACTCTGTATTGTTCGCCGCAAAGTGCTTCGGGCAGGCGGCAACGCCGTGGCTCTGGATGCCGCGGATATATCCGGCAGCCATCTTTCCGGCCAGATACGGATCTTCCGAAAAATATTCGAAGTTACGCCCGCAGAACGGGCTTCTCTTGATGTTGAGCCCCGGCCCCAGAAGAACACATACATCCTGGCAGGCAGCCTCATAACCAAGGTGTTTGCCCAGTTCCTCACCAAGAACCGGATCCCAGGAATTGGCCATTGTGGCAGCCGTCGGATAGCAGGTGGCCGGTACCGAACCGTTCAGCCCAAGCTGATCGCCGGCGCCTTCCTGCTTGCGGATTCCGTGAGGCCCGTCAGAAAGCGTCATATTATCAATCTTTAGACGCTTCACGCTCTGTGTCTGCCAGAAATCACGGCCAGAGAGAAGATGGCATTTTTCCTCAAGTGTCATTTGTCTGATCAGATCTTCATGTTTCAATGTTTTTCCTCCATTTTCTATCTGTTTTTTCCCCCTCATAGTTAATAAAATTTTAACAGATATTCAACCGGTTGTAAATGCTTTTTTCTTCTATTTATAAGAATTCTGCCCTGTCTCTTTTGCAGAGGCAGGGCAGAATTTGCTTACCGGTTTATCAGTCAGCCGCAAGAGGCTGATCAGGCATTTTTCTTTTTCTTGCTGAAGTAACGGCCAAATACAATTGCCGCAAGCAAGACAATCAAAGCTCCCACGCCGACATCAGCCCCAACGAAGATCTTGTCCATGTTGCTCATGCCGCTCTGCTCCGTCTGGTTGGCATAGTATCCGCTGTTGCCGATGGTGTAGAGGATGTTCTTGCAGGCCTGGCGCATGGCAAGAGTTGCCGTGGCACTGTTATCTGTAAACTGGTTGGAAGCTGCCATGGCAAAGCCGAGCATCAGGTCGTTGCCGGAACGCACGCAATGGTCGGAAATCATGTAACCGTAGGAACCGTCATAGTCCGTCTCCACCATGCCGACAAATCCCCACTCACCGCGAAGCACATTCTTCAGCAGATGTGCATTGGCGCAGCTCGGTTCGGTACCAATCCAGTTGAAGGAGGACATAACTGCCCGGCAGGTACCAGTGTAGCCCTTGGTAGCAAGTTCAAACGGTTTCAGATAGATTTCACGGATTGCCTGTTCAGAGGCAAAGGTGAGCAGGAATGAGCAGCGGTTGCCCTCCTGATCATTCAGGGCAAAGTGCTTGATATACGGATAGAGGCCCTTTGTAGCTGCACCGTTCACTTCCGCCATAGCCAGTTTGCCGCCCAGCACACCGTCTTCGGAGTAATACTCAAAGTTGCGGCCTGCGAAAGCGTTGCGGTGCGTGTTCATGGCAGGACCGTACCAGCCGTAGTTATTGACTTCTGAATACTCCTGTCCCATTGCCTCACCCATCTCTTCGATGAGCTCGGTGTTCCAGGTCTGAGCCATCAGGACTTCTGACGGATAAGCCGTACCGTAAGCACCTGTGATGAAGTTGGAAAGGCCTGCAGGGCCGTCGCAGTCAGAGGTTGCAACCTTGCCGACGGAGTCAATCTTTGCCGTCTGCCAGCCGCCGAGATTGATCATCAGTGCCATATCTTCAAAGCTCAGCTGATCAAGCAGCTTGTCCCAGTTCGGGTCATCATAGCTCTTGCCTGTCAGGTCTGCAAGCTTCAGGCCGTTCTTGGCGCCGAGCGTCGGCATAACGTCGTCCGGATTGTCAAACTTAGTCGGATCATAGAAACCAACTGCATATGTTTCGAGAATGGAGCGTACAGCCGGGCTCATCTCATAGGCAGCGTCTGCAGGAGCCGTTGTAGCTACTGCGTAATTGGCAAAGCCGTCAGCACGGCTGAGCTGTACAAAGTCGCCGCGGGAATAATCCTCAAACTGGTTGACTGCCGGCACAAGATCGCTGCTGCGGCCGATGCTGTAATCGATATCGGCATCGACAGTGAATATTTCCTCCGCGTCCACCGTATGGGAATCAGAGCGGACAGAAACAGCATATTCGCCTGCTTCGAGAATGTATCCGCCGCCGGGGATCTTCAGGCCGACATCATAGGATGCCATGTCTTCCTTCGCAATAGAGAAGGAAACGGTCTGAGATGCGCCGGGTTCCAGAATGCCGGTTTTGGCAAAGTCAATCAGGTTGACTGCCGCTTTTTCAATACCGCCGTTGGTGTAAGGCGGGGTGAAGTAAATCTCCACAACTTCCTTGCCGGCAACAGAGCCGGTATTCTTAACTGTGACATCAAAGGTAACGTTATCGCCGTCAGCCTTGAAGTTGGAAATGCTCTTTTCAAAGCTTGTATAGCTCAGGCCGTAGCCGAACGGATACTGCACTGTGCTGTCATAGTCAAATTCGAAAGCGGGGGCTGCTGCTTCCACAGGTGCGGGTTCTGCCGGAGCTTCCGCTTCTTCCGCCGCGCCTTCCGCAGTTTCGGCTGTATCTGCAGCTGCTTCTGCTGCGGCAGCTTCCTTTGCTGCTGCATCTGCAGCTGCCTTCTCTGCCGCGGCAAGAGCCTCCACATAGGCCGTCTCATAGAAACGGTATCCGACATAAATGCCTTCCACATAATTGACAAAAGCCATGTTGCCTTCATAGGCACCGTCTGCAGCTGCAACAGCCTGCTTGAGATCATCCACATTATTATAGGCGAAATTGCCGAAGTTGTTCCAGGTCGGTGTCGCCGTCAGGTCGTATACAAAAGTATCGACCGTGCGACCGGACGGATTCACAGCACCGGAGATGATCTCGCCGAGTGCGGAGAGCCCTGTATTGCCCGCGCCGGGAGCGAGGATTACCGCCCCGATCTGAGGATACTCACGCACCCAGCCGAGCTCCATGGGGTTGTTGGCATTGATGATCACAATAACCTTGTCAAATTCAGAACAGACTTTCTCCACCATGTTCTCTTCCGTAACGGAGAGCTCCAGATAGTGTTCGCCCGGTTCAAAATCATCATAATCGCCGTTGTTTGTATAAACGCCCCTGTAATAGCCGTACTGGCCCGTAACGGAAACTTTGTCGGCAATATCCCAGGTGCCCTTGATAACGGCGTTCATATCCGTTGGCAGGTCAGCTCCTTCACCGCCGGAGCGGGAAATCACGATTACAGCGACATCGGAGAAGCCTTTTGCCTGCTGCATCACGCTGTCCGTATAAGCTTCCGCCGTGGGTTCGGGAAGTGTCCAGTCCTGCGTCTGCATGGCGACAGTCGGCCTGTCGGCACGGTAATCCTTATAGAGCTTGGTCAGCTCCTCATTGGTGCTGTAGCCTGCATCCTTCAGTGACTGCAGAATGCCCACAGCGCTCGAACCGTCCGAGGAACCTGAGCCTGTACCACCCAGAATCGGGTTCGTCGAACCCCAGCCGAAAACGTTCAGTGCCTTGACATCGGAAGAAAGCGGCAGCAAGCCGTTGTTCTCAACAAGGACAAGCCCTTCCTCTCCGACACGTTTGATAACATCCTTGCTCCTGGCAACTGTCTCTTCCGTCAGTTCCGCCTTGGAAGCATTCAGGAAGCCGGAAACGTTGTTGTAGAGCGGGCCGTAACAGATCAGGTTAACGACCAGTGCCAGAATTGCCAGCCATGCCAAAACGGCACTCCAGCGTACAAGATGCTTTTTGCCGGGTTTTGCGTTTTTTGCCAGGATGAGCACGACGATCATTGCCGCCAGTGTCAGCACGATGACCCAAAGATAGCCCTTGACCATTTCAAGGTACGTATTCAGGTCAGCAGCGCTCACGCCCATAGGTTCAAAGATCGGGCTGAGCAGTTTGGACATAAAACCTACCATACATTATCCTCCTCAAAAAATTTTTAAAGATGCTGTTAAAATACTACCATATAGGGAACAGACTGTAAACATTTTTTTGCGGTTCAGAGTCTTCCCCTTTTTCACTACCTACCCGCTTTTGTCACTTTCATGGTAAAAATGTTTACAATTATTGAAAACTTCGTCTATCATTTATTGAAATAATATGTTATAATTTCTTACATATCGCAAGAAGAAGTTACATCACAAGACGGAAGGAATCTGAACATCATGAAAAAAATTCTCGTTCTAGAAGACGAAGACAATATCCGGAGTTTTGTTATCATCAATCTTCGCAGAAACGGCTATGAACCGATTGAGGCCGCAAACGGGCAGCAGGCCCTGGAGCGTCTGAAAGTCAACCCGGACATCTGCCTTGCTTTGCTGGATGTGATGCTCCCCGATATAGACGGGTTTGAAGTCTGCCGCAGGATTCGTGCTGCCGGTTCGAAAATCGGCATTATTATGCTGACGGCAAAAAGCCAGGAAATCGATAAGGTTACCGGCCTGATGACCGGTGCGGATGACTATATCACCAAGCCCTTCTCCCCCGCCGAGCTGATTGCCCGTGTAGATGCTCTGATCCGTCGCCTCGGTGTTGATGAGGCTGAAAAGGAAACGGTTGAAGTACACAACGGTCCTTTCCTTCTCAATTCCCGCAACCGAACCCTGGAGAAG
>JAEEGF012118849.1_pt1 | contig 11255 bp, 9 predicted proteins | sample 9134171 | NCBI WGS metagenome assembly JAEEGF01 (sample SAMN16246542, study PRJNA631951) | gut metagenome | biome: gut microbiome; feature: rumen; material: AP-attached | host: Bos | place: Iran: Karaj | collected 2018-10
TAACCCGTGCTGCAAATGAACAAGTCTTTTTCTTGCGTTAGCATCTTTTACGTTTTTTATGACGGATTCTAGTTTTAATAAATCTTCATCATTGAAAACAGTATCGTTGGTGTTCATTTTTATCTCCTGTTCTTTGTTTTTATTTCTTTGCTGTTGAAGTAGAAGCTTGATCGGCGAAATTTGTTCCTAATCGCTGGTCAAGTTTTTTTACTTGTTCCATATTCAGGTTCATGGTCTTTAATCTGCCTAAGATACTCCTTGAATCATTTAGACGTCCCATCTGGGCATAACGGTCAGAAATGTAAAACATACTATCTGGGTCAAGGAAAGTAGTGTTCATTGCTTTCTTATATTCTGTTAGAGCTTGATTTGGCTGACTTGCGGCTAGATAAAGGTCTCCGATCTTTATATAAGAAGCAGGGCTTTGCTGGTCAGCATTTTGAACATGCCTGTATGATTCCATTGCTAAATCAAATATTTTCATTTGTTTATATATGTCGCCCTGAAGCAAATACAGATTATTGTTATCTGCTTGTTCGCTTATTGCACCTTGAACAACAGCTAGAGCTTCATTGTTTAAACCTTCTTGCATTAGAGCTTTTGCCATAGGTTCAATAGCTCTTGGGTCATTTTTGATAACTTTGCTGTCGTATTCCGGAAAACCTTGAAACTGGTCTGGATAATTTGTTTTAACTTGTTCGGAAATCTGAGAAGCCAGACTGTGCATTCCTACTTCAGAATAACTATTAGCAACGGCTCTAAGAGCATGTATGTTGCGAGAATCTATTTTAAGGGCTTTAAGGAATATTGCTGCTGCTATATTAGGTTTGGAAGTTGCAGTATAGATTTTACCCAGATTCATCATCGCATTAAAATTATTCGGTTCATTAGCTGTAATTTGTCTGAAAATTCTTTCAGCTTCATAATAATTACCGCTTCTAGCATATTCTAATGCTTGATAATAGTCTGGTGAAGGCATTTCGCCAACTTCATGGGGCATAACCGGATTGTCATTGTCTATAGTAATAACTCTGGCATTAGCATCTTCTGCACTTACAGATGGTATTCCACTGTTTGTTACAGAAGCTTGAAGTTCAGAATCTTCACCCATTGCTCTGAGTATTCGAGCAGCATAAGGATCAGATGGATTTAAATTGCCTTTTGAAAGACTCCAAAGAGCGGCGGCTTTATCTTTGTTCCCTTTTTGAATGTGATTTAAACCAGCAAAATATCTGAATTTATTGTTGAATGGCTGTTGTTTTATTGCTGATTCATAGTATTGACCTGCTTCGTCAAGCTTGCCACTTTCAGAAGAAAGCTGGCCTAGATAAAACAAAGCATCTGCATTATTAGGATTCTGAGCTAGAACAGATTTCCATGTTTCTATTGCTCCGTTAAAATCACCTTTTCTTGCTAATGACTGCCCTTTTTCGTTCATTAAAGCTAATTTATCTGAATAGTTGTTTTCTAATTTATTTAGAATAGCTAGAGCAGAATCACATTGGCCTTTCTGGTTAAGACATTTTGCATAAAGGAACTGCCCTTCTGATGAATCAGGAACAGTTGAATTGTATTTTTCAATAGCCTGGAGTGCTTCATCAATATTGCCTAAACGTTCGTTTACTTCTGCTAGTTTGTAATAGGCGCCTGTTTCTTCAGGATAATTATCTGTGCAATATTCTAACAGTTTCTTTTCTTCTGCATAATTTCCAGATTTTTCAAAGAATTTAATTCTTTCGTTTATTGCTTCAATAGAAAGATTTGAGTTGTTTATAGGACTGAAAGAAATGACTGGCATATCATTGCTTTCTGAACTGCCTAGTATAGATGCGGCTTCTTTGTTGTTGGGGTCTATTCCAAGAACTTTGTTGGCCATTTCTGCGGCTTCATTAGCATCACCCATTTTTTGGAGCAGTTTTGCATAAAGAAGCATACATTCAGAATTATCTGGATTAGAATTGACAAGCTTCTTTAAAAGTCTTTCGGCTTCCATAAGTCTGTCGTCGTTAATGTATAATTTTGATAATTCAAGTCTTATATCTGTGTTATTTCTTAACAGGTTTGCACCTTCCGTTAAAATAACTTCAGCATCATAACTGTCACCACTTTTCATGGTCTTTTGGGCAGAAGCAATGTATATTTCAGACAGTGCTTTTTCTGTTTTTGATGGTTCGTAGTCCTTTTCCATCAGCTTTTTATAAAGGGAAATAGCGTCTGTATATTCACTTTTGTCAACGGATTCTTTAGCTAAGGCTTCTACACTTTTGCAGTATTCTCTTGAATAATTAAGATTGTCTGGAACTAAAGAACAGGCTGTTTCTAAGCTTTTTCTTGCTGCTCTATAATTCTTTTGTCCCATTAGAGCCTGACCAAGCAGAAAATGAGCTGTGGCATCATTGGGTTTGTCTGAGATTCTTTTTCTCGCAAGAGATTCAACAGTATCGTAATCTTTGTTGTCTAAAGCCGTGCGGGCTTCAAGGGATTTTCCCCATTCTGATTTTTCAGATTTTTCTGCAGAAGAGGAACTTGATACTGGTGATACCGGATTCTTTTTTTTGCCGGAACAACCGCCAAGAGTTGTTGAAACAATAGCTGCAGCTATTAGAAAAGTAATTATTCTTTTAAATTTAAACATAAACAACTTCCTTATTTAAAACAACTCACTTATAGAGCGTCTTTCAAAAATTCTTTTAATGGTTTCACCTATTAAAGGAGCTATTGATAGAACTTTTATTCTACATTTTTCGATTTTGTCTGGATTTATAGGAACTGAGTTTGTGGTAACCAGTTCACTTACCGGTGAATTCGCTATGCGTTCTACTGCTGGCTTTGAAAGCAGAGCATGAGTGCAGCAGGCAACAACAGAAAGAGCACCGTTGTTAAGCAGGCTTTCGGTAACTGTTGTTAAAGTTCCTGCTGTATCAACGATATCGTCTACTATTATACAATGTTTGTTGTTTACATCACCAACTACATTCATGACTACGGCATTATTAGCTTCTGGACGGCGCTTGTCTATGATAGCCATAGGCAGATTCAACCTTTTACCAAAAGAACGTGCTCTTAAAACTCCGCCTGTATCTGGTGATATTATGACATGGTTTGTTAAATCACGTTTCATAAAATATTCAGATAAGCGTTTTGATGCAGAAAGATGGTCGACGGGAATGTCAAAAAAGCCCTGAATTGCTGGGTCATGCATGTCGACTGTTATTATTCTGTTTGCTCCTGCACAGGTAATGAGATTAGCAACAAGCTTAGCTGTAATCGGTTCTCGGCCTTGACTTTTCTTTTCCTGTCGCGAATAGCCTAAATATGGCATTACAACATTAACACTGGCTGCTGATGCTCTTTTTAGAGCGTCGATGGTTATTAGAAGGCGCATCAGATTTTCGTTTACAGGATTACAGGTTGGCTGAATAACAAATGTATCACAGCCTCTTACCGACTCATCTATTCGGCAGTATATTTCTCCATCGGCAAAAGAAGAACGAACCATTCTTCCTTGATGAATATCAAGAAATTTGCAAACCTCGCGGAAAAGAGCGTCATTAGCTCCGCAAGAAAAAATTTTAACTCTTGAATGATTCATTCTTTTAACCTTCTACAGAGGTAAATGGAGATATTTTATTATCGCTGCTAATAGATGTATTTTCGGCAATGCAGAACTGTAATCTGGTATCTTTCTGAACCTTGACATTATTTAATTTGACGTATGGTCCTATTACACAGTTGCTCTGTATTTCAGTAGAGCCATAAATCATACACCCTGGTTCAATAACAGTATCTGGAGCAATTTTAACTTTTGGACCAATAAAAGTCTGATCAGGACAGGTTATAGTAACTCCTGAATCCATCAGTTTGTTTAATATCTGCTTTTGAAGAATTGAACTTACTTCAGAAAGATGCTGACGGCTATTTATGCCCAAAGTAGATGATTCATCTTTTTCTATTACGGCTATTATCTTTTTATTCTGATTAACGGCCATTTCGATTAAGTCAGTAAGATAATATTCCTTTTGTTTGTTATTGGGTTTAAGATTAAATATGTTATTGAACAAGAATTCTGAATCGAAGAGATAAACTGCCAGGTTGACTTCTTTTATTTCAAGTTCTTTTTCCGAGCAGTCTTTGGCTTCACGAATAGCGGCAACATTTCCATCTTTTGAACGTATGATTCGCCCATAATTGCCGGGTTCTTTCATAACCAGAGTCATCATTGTGATAGCTGGTTTTTCCTTGTTGTGGATTTCTACCATCTTATTTAAGGTTTCCACAGAAATAAGAGGTGTGTCACCGCAAACAACCAGCAGGTCTTTGGGTCGTTCTAATGCAGATTTAGCATAGCACTGAACTGCGTGACCTGTTCCTAATTGTTCTTTTTGTTCTGCATAATCAATAGAACCATCATTTATATCTTTTAATGAGGCTTTAACTATTTCACTTTTGTAACCAGTAACTAATATGGTTTTATTGCAGCCGACAGATTTTACTGCGTCTATTACATAAGAAACCATAGGACGACCAAGAATGGGATGAACTACTTTTGGTAATTCTGATTTCATTCTGGTTCCCTTGCCTGCAGCAAGGATAAGAGCGTGTAATTCACTAGACATGGAGTTAAACCTCACCGTATATTTTTAGCTATTATACACGGTTTTGGTTTGTTTTTAAATCAATATTTAACAATAATCAGAATAAAAACAATAACGATAACGATAAAAATTAGTTTTCTTTGGTCAATATTGGTCTTAACCTTATGGTCATGTTTCTGCTTAAATTCAAGTCTTTTCTTATTTCTGTAAGATGGTATCCGTCTGCTGCAGCAAAAATATCTGCTGTTGAAGTATTGTTAGTCAGATTAAAACAGAAACTACCATCTTTCCCAGCCGCAATTGCCTGTTTATTTGCAGAAATAAAAGCGTTTTCAACAGGTTTATTGGTAAGACTGTCTACAATCTGCCCAGATATAAGACAGCTCATTTCTTCATTTTTCTGCTTTGTAAGCTTGTTAGCAAGTTCTTCAGCCAATTTTTTAGATGTTAATTCGTTTGGATTTTCAAATTCCTTGGAAAAGTTTAGCGGATTATATTCAAATGCTATTGTGGGGTCGTCACTATATGATAAGAATCTGAAGAGTTGTTTTGCAGAGTAGCTTTCTGGGTTTGTTTTCCTCAAATACTCTGTGAGTCTTTGAAGATAAGAAATGACTTCAAGATTATGCATAATCTTATTTGGTCTGAATGTATTGTCTGGATAACCATTCATTATTTTAAGATTTAAAACTTTTTCTATAGATTTAAATTGCTCTTCGGAAATATCTGAAAAACTAGATGTGGATTGGTCTTTAACGCTTATTGAAGAGTCTTCAAGTATTTTTTCCATTAAGACAGCCATATCAAGTCTGGTTAAATATATAGAATTGCTTGGGAAGGTGAAAGCAGATAAAAAGATGAAAACAAGGCATAGAAAAATAAAAGCCGATATTTTAGCTGCTAAATTTTTCAATGTTGCTTTCATCATTGCTTATTTTTTTGAACCTTCTAAATACCAGATTTTTCCATCTCTATAAAAATTACTATTAGTTTTTACTGCTATAGAACAAATTGCATTAAATGGGTCTTCTGATTGTAGTTCAATAGAGAAAGTTTCTGGAAAATTCCCTTTGAAATGTAGATCCATTCCTGCTTGAGCGGCAATTTCTGAAACTACTGGTTTAAATGGTGCGTTTTCTAAGCTTAAAACAACAGGTGCGAACTTGTTTTCACTTGGGTGCATCAGAGAATTGGATGGCTGATTAGGTTTGTTTAAATTTTCCTTAACCGAGAGTTTTAAAACAACCTTATTGTCAAGATATTTTATAGATGGTATACACTCTGGTTTCAGGAAGAATTTAGCTTTTACTTTCTTATTGGAAACAGGTTTTGACTTTTTATTTACATTCTTTTCTTCAGAAACAAGACTTAGGTAGCCTAGTTTAACATCCCTGCTGGCAAAAGCTTTGGTCTTTAAGGATTCTGCTATTGTAGATTTGTCGAATTCTAGAATAAAGCAGTTTTCAGAACCTTTAAGATATGGAACAACCTTTGCTGACTTAGATAAATCTATATTTATCAAGGTTTGATTATCAGACTCAATGATATTAACGTCTTTTATTTCAGATAAACTTGGGTAGGCTCTTGTAACACGCCATGAAATAGCAGATAAAAGAACCATTATGTAGAAAATGTATATATATTTATGTTTCATTGTTTGCTCTCCTTTTCTTTCTTTTATTTAATTGAACAATGTCTGCTCCAGCATATAAAAACTCTGAATTCTGCTGGTATCAGGGATTTCAGAACTATTAGGCTTTAATTGTCTAAGCTTGTGGTTTATATTGTCGAGGGTAACCGCTTCATTTTTTGAGAAATAAGCCTCATCTGGAATTTCCATGTTTAAGTATTTTGAAGCTTGATTAATAACATGATTCCATTCTGAAGCAGAAATCTGTTCATAAGGGGCTAATTCGACATTTTTTCTGAAACTTATAGCATCTATTTCCAACAGGTTTTTACATACTGTATAAATAGGGTGATCTAAAGAAACGTCTGAGAACTTTGTTTTTGTAAGATGTATAGCATTGACATTGGTATACATCTTATAACCACTAAGTAATGAGACTGCAAGTAGGATAAACGCTGATGCTATTACCGCTTTATACATTTTTTTCTTTGTGGGGTAAAAAATGCGTTTTAAATGGGCGAGTATTTTTGTTTTTGCTGGTGACTTAAAGTCTTTGAAAGTAGATTTGTCTTCAGCCTTTAAAACAGGTTTAAGAATCTCTTTTTCTCTTGCAGAACCGCATTTGCCGCAGAACTTTGCGGCAGCGACTTTATTAAAGGCGCCACAATGGCTGCATTGCCATTCAATGCCCGATAAATTGTTCCCATGGTTTATATTCATGATTAGCTAGCTCTATAAAAAATATCGGCATATTTTATGGCTGATAATAGAACTTTAATAATAGTTGTATCTGAGCAGCTAATCTTTTTTATTCAATAGGCTGTTGGTTGAGGTCTTCTCTTGTAAGCCCTAAGGAATGCATGGTTCTATAAAAAGTAGCTTTGTGAATTCCTAAAATTCGCGAGGCTTCTGTAATATTGCCTCCAGCTAAACTATATGCATCTATTATTTTTTTCTTTGTTAGGTTTTTCCCTTTGGTGTGTAAAGTAACCACATTGGGTGTATTTGCGTTTTGATTATTGTGACCTAATAGAATCGGCTGACGGTTAGGCGGAATTATAACATCATGATATTCCTGATCCATAGCGTATTGAGCTGCAATTTGTCTTTCCTGGAACCAGTCAGTTAGTGAACGCAGACCAATTACATCTGTCTGATTTTCGGCAAAAAGCCTTTCTATCAGATTTCTGAGTTCTCTGACATTGCCTGGCCATCTGTATTGAGAGAGCAAGTGTATTGCGTCTTTGGTTAAACAAGCTACATTTCTTCCATATTTTTTGTTTAATAATCCAATAAAATGCTGAATTAAAGGCTCAATATCTTCAATTCGTTCTCTTAAAGGTGGAACATGAATATGAAGTGCGCTTAATCTATAAAATAAATCTGATCGAAAAGAACCGGTTAATGATTCTTTCTCAAGATTATGGTTGGTTGCAGCAATAACTCTTACATCAACTTTAATAGGTGTTTCAGAACCAACTCTTTCAATGGTTGATGTTTCTAAAGCTCTTAAAAGTTTTGCTTGGGAAAGAGGAGGCAAGTCACCTAGTTCGTCTAAAAATAAGGTTCCACCGTTTGCTCGTTCGAATCGGCCTTTATGAGATTTTATCGCTCCGGTAAAAGAACCTTTTTCATGACCGAATAATTCACTTTCAAAAAGTGTGTCTGTTATTGCAGAACAGTTCATGGTAATGAAAGGACCATTAGCTCTTTTACTTAACTTATGAATTGAAGAGGCTATTCCTTCTTTACCTGCCCCAGTTTCTCCAGTTACTAAGACCGGAGCATCAGACTGAGCATACATTGCTACTTTTTTGAAGACTTGACGCATTGCCTCGGAAACGCCAACCATGTCAAAAAATTCACTCTTATCCTGTATGGTTGGAGGAGGAAGTAGCAATACTTTTTTTTCTGTGTCTATTCTGTCTGTCATACGGAAAGAAATACTACAATCATTTTAATAAAATTTCAATTCTAGAATTTTATCATTCATAAATTTTAAATATTTGTCGAGTGAAAGTTGACCTTTAATTGTTATTAATTTTTCAAATAGAGAATAATGAAAAAAATTAGTAAAAAACTATTATTAACTTTAGCTACAGCTTTGGCTCTTATGTTGGGGTCTAAGTCTGTAATTAGTTCTGCTTTTGCCCAGGAAGCTGATGAAAACACCAGCTTTGAAGGTAATGCTAGAATAAAAGCTTTTGTTGAAAGCACAAGAAAAGACTATTTCGATAAGGTATATTCATATACTAACCCTGTTCCAAAATACGAAAAAAAGCAATATGATAAAAGTTTTTATGGAACAGACTCGGATTTGGATTTTACTTTGAAAACCGATTTAAGTGATGTCAGTTTTTTGGATTTCAAAGAATCTGTATATATAAGACATTATAATAGAGAAGATCCTTTTAGTCTTGATTATACTTCAAATAAGTTCAATGAAATAGACCATAATCTGAGAGTGACTTTGGGCTTATCAGCAGGACCCCACGATTATATACAGCTTGATTATATCAACAATATTTATGACGGCGGTGAATTTGAAAGCTTTGATTACAGATCAAATAAAGGGCGAGCGATGGTAGCTCATGACTTTGACGAAAGAGCCTGTGCTGCTTTTACAGGAAGTTACGAAGAACGTGAATATCTTTCTGATAAAGTTATGGATTATAGAGAAGGCAGAGTAGGCTTTGAAGTTTCAGGAATAATATCTAGTCGTAGTGAGTATGTTCAGATTGCTAACTCTTCTAGAGGTGAGAAAGCAACTTTTGAAAAGGTTCCTGGAGCAATGGCAGCTAAAAATGCAATAGATTTCTATACTACTTATGTACGAAATCCAAGAGATGATGATCCTACGGCAAAGTATGTCTTAAATCAGACTCGTGGTGAACTTTATATGAAAGGTTTCGGTGAAATTGCTCAACGAGAAAGAGTCAGATTAGATACTGATTGCAATGAAATAATTGGCGGTTTTGAAACAATTTATAAAAGCACAGACAACATGAGAGTAAGATTTAATGAAATATATACAGATCAGGATTATGATAGAGAATCAAATATTAATGATTTGCACGATGGCTTTTCTAATTATGCTGCTATGACTATAGATTATGACTGTACAAAGAATTATTCTCAAAGTTTTACATACAGTCATGAATTTTATAAGTATAAGCACAATGCTAATAAGAACAACAAGGCAAATTCTGTAACTTATGAAAGTTTATATTGCGGAAAAAATTATCGTACAAGCGTGATTTTAGGTTCTGTAAAAAGAGAATACTATAATACTGGTGTTTACGCTCCAGACGAAACAGAAAGACGAGCTGCTTTCTGCTGTGACTATGATATTGTTGATTCTTTGGTCTTTAAGTTTAAGGCAGAGTATGCTGACCTTAATTATCATGATATGCAGGATGAACTGTTTTCTAATTACAAAAGAAAAACATGGAGAATAGCTCTTGAAAAAGGATTAGGGGAATGTTTCTCTTTGGAAACAGCTTATCAGAGCAATATTGAAAAACATAAGACTTTTGACCAGAATAATGTAGAAGAAAAAACTGTAGGTGTAAGTTTTATCGGAAAATTTTAAAAGAAATTTTCACACCTTTGCTTTATCTCAGAAAGCCTATTTAAGCGGTTTCTAATAAGGCTAGATTAAATTTTTTTTTAAATCCCAACAAGTACACAATTAAAAACTAGTAATATAAAAAATGTTGTGATAAAATAGTGCTACTATGGTAGCGATAGCTTTTATTGGAACTATACAGCACGAAATAGCAAAAGACGCTGTTCGTAAGCTTGTTGATACTATAAAAGCTAAAGCGGCAAGCGATTCTGTAATCGTTTGTAATGCAGATGGTTTGTTTTTAACTTCATCAAAACTTGGTGAACAGTTAGAAATGCTCTTTGATAACGGAATAGATTTAGTCTTGGTTGGAGAACAGGCATTAAGCCGAAACTGTTGTCGTTCAGTTCTTGCAAAGTCTGATTGGCCAGTATTAAGAGGTCTAAACCTGCCCGGAGCTACAGCTAAAACCAGTATCAAGTGTATAAATCACAAAGAAGAAGCTTTTTGGTTTATAAGCACTTGCGGGCAAAATGGAAAAATACCCGTCGATAATTCCTATATAGAATTAGATGAATTTTTTCAAAACAAAAAAGATGATTTGCCCGTAATTATAAATGAGAGCAATTCCGATTTTAAATATTTACAGGCCTTAACTTGGAGATATTCTAAAAATGGATGTTCTCTTCTGGTATTTGGTTCCGGTACTGGTTTTATGACAATGCCTTCTCTATATGCCGATAATTGCTTTTTGCAGTGTGATACGGGGTCGGTTGTTACCGAAAATACAATTTTTGGTATAGAACCCGAATTATGGTGGAAAAAGAATATTGATAGACGTCCACTTACTTTGCTTCCGAAATGGGGAGCGGTTAAATGCGACTACACAATAGTAAGATTTGAAAAAGGAAAAATCACTGATTATTTTGTAGAATCTGTCAGAATATGACTAATCATTTCTGTTATTGAATATTTGAAGGAGTTTCTTGGTGTCTGAAGAATTGTCTATAAAACATCAGAGTCTGATTTATAAGGCTCAGAAAAGTATTCTTGCTCATGGCAAGGATGTTAAAGCTATTCTTGAAGTTTTAGGCAAACTCTCTTTAGACCTTTTCAATAAAGAAGGTTTTTCGGTTCTTTCTTATGACTTTGCTGCCCAGATGACCAGACCAATATATAAACAGGGCTTCAAAGAAGAAACCTTAAATCATCTTGCAGAAGAATTCTCAAAACTAAAAGTTGAAAAGAAACCTATAGTTCGCAATCAGATTGTTGATCCGGACGCTGGTAAGATAAATCTTATTCCTATTGGTGATGAAGAAGATATTTATGGGCAGATTGTTTTTGTAGATTCTGATGAAGCAGATAAAGCTGCAGGAACAGAATTTATAGAACTGGCAACAGCATCATTAGGCACATTCCTTGGCGTTGGTCTTTTACAGCTTCATCTTGAAGAAATGGC
>JAEEGF011059478.1_pt1 | contig 11254 bp, 9 predicted proteins | sample 9134171 | NCBI WGS metagenome assembly JAEEGF01 (sample SAMN16246542, study PRJNA631951) | gut metagenome | biome: gut microbiome; feature: rumen; material: AP-attached | host: Bos | place: Iran: Karaj | collected 2018-10
AGCGCCAAAAGGCCACCGAGAAGTACAACAAGGCCGTTGACAAGCAGAAAGACGCTCAGAATAAGCTTTCTGATGCTCAGAAGAAGATGAACGAGCTGCCCGAGAAGCAGGTCAAGGAGCGCCAGAAACTCAACGAGGAGATAGCCAAGGCTCAAGGTAACGCCGAGAAAGCCCTCAAGATGGAGACCAAGCAAAAGAAGTTTGAAGAGAAGGTCGCCAAGGACAACCTCAAGGCCCAGAAGAACTATGAGAAGGCTGTCAACAACTTGAAGAAGGCCGATGAGAATCTTGAGAAGGCCCGCAAGGAAATGGAGAAATACAAATAATTTCCCTTTCTTGACAACTTTAACACGGATTTCGCTAATTTCAGCGAATGACACGAAGCATGCTTTGTGAATTTCGTTAAAATTAGCGAAATTCGTTTTTTATCGTATTTCGTGATGGTTTAGTAGAAAAAACTATTAACTAAAAACTCTTCACTATTAACTATTTTAGTACCTTTGCACGATTTTTCTAGAATAATGACTGAATGGACTATCAACTCATAGCCACACCCGAGGGCACCAATGCGCGTGCTGGACTCATCACGACCGACCATGGTCAGATCGAGACCCCCATCTTCATGCCCGTGGGCACGGTGGGAGCTGTAAAGGCAGTTCACATGACTGAGCTGCGCGAAGATATCAAGGCACAGATTATCCTGGGCAACACCTATCACCTGTACCTGCGACCCGGTATGGATATCATCGAGCGTGCAGGCGGATTGCACAAGTTCAACGGTTGGGACCGTCCCATACTTACCGACAGCGGTGGCTTTCAGGTGTTTTCTCTTGCCGATAACCGCAAACTGACCGACGAGGGCGTGACTTTCCGCAGCCACATCGATGGCAGCAAGCACCTGTTCACCCCCGAGAAGGTGGTGGATATCGAGCGCACCATCGGCAGCGACATCATGATGGCACTGGACGAATGCCCGCCAGGCACCAGTGACTACAATTATGCCCGCAAGTCGTTGACGCTGACCCACAACTGGCTCGCCCGTGGATGGAAACATTTCAAGAACACCCAGCCCCGTTATGGCCACAGCCAGGCCTATTTCCCCATCGTGCAGGGTTGCGTCTATAAAGACCTGCGTCAGGAATCCTCCAAGTTTGTCGCCGACCTGGGCGCTGACGGCAACGCCATCGGCGGTCTTGCCGTGGGCGAGCCCACCGAGGTGATGTATGAGATGATCGAGATTGTCAACGATATCCTGCCACAGGACCGTCCCCGCTATCTGATGGGTGTGGGCACGCCTGCCAATATGCTCGAGGCCATCGACCGCGGTGTCGATATGATGGACTGCGTGATGCCCACCCGCAACGGTCGTAACGGTATGCTGTTCACGCGCCACGGCATCATGAACATGCGCAACAAGAAGTGGGCCGACGATTTTACTCCCTTACAGGAAGACGGACCTTCGATTGTTGACCATATCTACAGCAAGGCCTATGTGCGCCACCTGTTTATCGCCCAGGAAATCCTTGCCATGCAGATTGCCAGCATCCACAACCTGGCCTTCTACCTGTGGCTCGTGGGCGAGGCCCGCAAGCACATCATCGATGGCGACTTCCCCGCCTGGAAGAAACAGATGCTCCACGACGTGCAGCAACGCCTGTAATAAGAAGTGATGGAAGAGAATCTCAAAAATATGGAGCAGCCTGTAGAGACGCAAAATCTTGCGTCTCCCACCGACGCCGTCCAATCCGTAGATTCCGTAGATTCCGTTCCATCCGTTTCCCCAGCCTCTCCTGCGCCCCTCAAGCGCTACCCGTGGTACTATGTCAAGCGCTTTGACCGCTATATCATCAAGCACTTCCTGGGTACCTTCTTCTTCGCCATCCTGTTGCTGTTTGCCATCGTGGTGATGTTCGACATCAACGAGAAACTTGATGCCGTGCTCACCGCACCGTGGAAGGCGACAGTCTTCCAGTATTTCATGAACTTCCTGCCCTTTGTGCTCAGCCAGTTCAGCCCGTTGTTCACCTTTATCTCGGTGATTTTCTTCACCTCGCGTCTGGCCGACCGCAGCGAGATTATCGCCATGCTTTCCAACGGCATCAGTTTCCATCGTTTGACCTTGCCTTATCTCTTCTCGGCGGCGGTGATTGCCGTGGGCAGTTATCTGTTGGCAGCCTACATCATTCCGCCCGCCAATGTCGAGCGCATTGCCTATACCAACAAGTGGGTGAAGAACAAGGAAGTTATCTATGGCGACAACATCCAGTTGCAGATTAGACCCGGTGTGATGGCCTATATGGCGCGCTATGACAATACTACCCGCAGCGGTTTCCGCTTCTCGCTCGAGGAATTTGACGGTAACACCCTCAAATCCAGGCTCACGGCCGAAACTGTCAAGTATGACTCGGTGGGTCTGTGGACTGTGAAGCAATATACTATCCGCACATTCAAGGGAATGAAAGAAACCATGACCAAGGGTGCCCAGATGGATACCTTGCTCAACATCGACCCAAGGGACTTCCTGATTTCCAAGAATGACGAGCAGACAATGACTTCCCCTGAACTCAAGGAATACATCAACAAGCAGAAGGCTCGTGGAGTTGCCAACATCAAGAACTTCGAGATTGAGTATGAACGCCGCATCGCCATGACTGCCGCCGCCTTCATCCTCACCATCATCGGCCTGTCGCTCTCGTCGCGCAAGGTGAGGGGTGGCATCGGCCTCAACATCGGTCTGGGCTTGCTGCTCAGTTTCTCCTACATCCTCTTCATGACCGTGACTTCAACCTTTGCGGTGTCGGGCTATACGAGCCCTCGCGTGGCGATGTGGATTCCCAATTTTGTCTATATCATCATTGCGGCAGTTCTCTATTACAAAGCCTCCAGATAGCGATTTGTCATCAAAATCGGTTTATTTGTCGATTCCTGTCAAAAATTTGTTGATTTCTCTTCTTGTTTGCAGGGAAAATAGTATATTTGCAAGCAAATAAGAGCGTTTCGTGCTATGCCTGAAGTCTAGTTCATGTCACTACGCCTATTTAATTTAAGAATCTGATAACCAATTATTTATAGTTATTTATTTGTAAAACTTTTTTAAATTTCAAGCGTATGAAAAAATTGTTTACTTTAGTTCTTATGGCAGCTTTAGCTGTTGGAACAGCGATGGCTAACTGGCAGCCCAGTGATACGGAAGCTACCAAACTCGACAAAGAGGGTGCTAGCGGTCAGGTACAGATGAAAACCATCCGCACCGATGACGGTAAGATTATTCTCAGCTGGCTGCGTCCTGAGAGAGTGAATGATGTGTTCTCCTACACGCTGCATCTCCAACTGTTTGATGCCGAAGGCAATGAGCAGTTCGGCGATGAGGGCATCGTGGTTTGTGACAAGCCCACCAGGTCTTGGACTACCGATTATGCGCTGGCACTGGCTCCCAATGGAGATATCCTCTTGGCTTATAATGACTCCAGAAACGATTCTGGAGAAGGTGAAGTGACCGAGGTGTACCTCTATCGCTATAACCAGCAGGGTGAGCCCGTGTGGGATGCCGACGGTATCCTCTTCCCCTCATGGCCGATTGTTGAGAATGAGGCCTATCCCGAGGATGTTAACCCCGCTATCTGTGTTAGTGGCGACAACATCTATGCTTCAGTTGTCAGGACCGAGTACTCCACTTATAAGTCACTCTTCGAGCTCATTCGCTTGAATGATGATGGCACCACTGCTCCTACCGTAGTAAAGACTTTCCCCTCCAAGGTGTTAGTCATGAGACCCGCTCCCGAGGGCATGGTTTATTGCATTTATGATAATGCCGAACTGGGTATCGATGGCGAGTTGCTGGATGAGGACCTGGTGAACAACTGGGATGTACCCATCACTGTAGAGCCGAGGCAGGTATCCAATGGCCGCTATATGCCTACCCCCCTTGCTGAGAACGATCCCGAGGGCGGTCTGTTCCTCTCCTACAGGGTGCTGGAGAGCTTCACTGGCTATCAGGTTCTCAACCACTTGACCCCCGAGGGCTTGTCCTTTGAGGACGCTCCGAGTTGCAATGGTTCAATCGATGGTGATGCAGGAACTGCTACGATGGGCGTGAAGGACGACCTGGCCATGGTGGCTTGGGAATATGATTTCGGTAACTACTTCATGAATGTCAATGTGCTTGATGCCGCTGGTGACTTCTGCTGGCCCGATGAGGCGATGTACGGTAAATCCATCGATGAGAATGGTATGTGGGGCTTCACTCCTGTCAAGGCTATTCCGCGCGAAGATGGCTGGGTACTCCTCTATGGCAATCTGCAGAGCTGGAATGGTGCCAACTTCATGGTAGTGAAGATGGACGAAATCGGCGAAATCGAGTGGACCAAGCAAATCTGCGAGGAAAACTTCAAGTCCAGCGGCTTCTCGGTAGTTTATGACGAGTATTATGCTTACATTTTCTACACCCAGGAGGAACAGTACGATGACAACTGGAATGTTATCCCCGGCTCGGGTGGTATGTTCGTAATGTGCGTACAGATTGCTGACGAGATTCCTTCGGCTATCAATGAGGTGAATACTGTGGCACAGCCTGTTAGCACCGAAATCTTTACCCTCGACGGTAAGCAGGTTAGCAAGATGGAGCATGGCATCTACATCATTCACATGACCGATGCCAACGGCAACGTCACCTCCAAGAAGGTTCGCAACTGATGCTTTAGCTGTCTCATAAAGACATTCCATTAACTTTTAGCAAGCCTTGCTGCATGATTCATGAGTGCGCAAGGCTTGCGTTTTTATTATAGGTTAGCACGATATTTGCACTTATCATAAAAAAAAAGGAAGGATTTTGCGCTTTTTAACTGTTTTTAGTGAACGGTTTTCTTAGACATTGATTATCTTTGCAGCATTATCAATGAGTCCAAAATAATAGATATATGAGAAAGTTATTTGTTACTATGTTTGTATGTCTGGTTGCTGGTTTCGGTGTAGCCCAGGCACAACTCCCTGCCGTGACGTTAAAGACTCTTGACGGCACTTCGGTTAATAGCGAGACCCTCAGTAATGACGGTAAGCCGTTCATCATCGATTTCTTTGCCACATGGTGCAAGCCCTGCAACCGTGAGTTGTCGGCAATTGCCGATGTCTATGAAGATTGGCAGAAGGAAACCGGTGTCAAGATTTATGCTGTGAGCATCGACCAGGCACAGAACATTCACAAGGTGAAGCCTCTCGTCGACCAGAATGAGTGGGAATATGAAGTCCTGCTTGACACCAACAGCGATTTGCTTAAAGCCCTCGGTGGTCAGATGATTCCCTTTGTCGTCGTGGTTGACGGTAATGGCAATGTCGTCAGCAAGCACAGTGGCTATACCGATGGCGCCGAGGATGAGTTGATTGAAGAGGTGCGTAAACTTATCGATAAGTAATCATCCTGTCTTCAAGAATGAACCGATTCAACCTGATACGATTAGTGCTGCCGGCGATGCTGCTGGCAGCATTTCCCGTTTTCTCACAGGTGACACTCAGTGGAAGCATCCAGAGTGACATCCTTGTCCCGCAGGATGATGAGGAAATCGGGACAGAGCACTCTAAGTACAAGGTGCTGACCAATACCTATGTGGACCTGAACCTGGGTAGCAAGTATGTGGACGCAGGAGCACGGTTTGAGTTCTTGGAATACCCGTTGCCCGGGTATGAGACCGATTTCAAGGGGTGGGGTGTACCTCACTTCTATGTGAAAGGCCATTACAAGAACTTGGAACTTACTGCCGGTGACTACTACGAGCAGTTCGGCTCGGGCTTTGTGCTCCGCACCTATGAGGAACGCTCGCTGGGTATCGATAATGCCCTGCGCGGTGGACGCATTGTCTATAAACCTGTCAACGGCGTGACGATTAAGGCTTTATCGGGCAAGCAGCGTCGTTATTGGCACCATAATTCCGCATTAGTGAGTGGTGCTGATTTGGAAGTGGGACTGGAACAATTCATCAAGTCGCTCGAGGCTCACGATACCCACATCACGCTGGGCGGCTCATGGGTTAACAAGTATGAGAAAACTGACAATGATGCCATTTTCCTTGATGTGACCCATAAGCTTAATCTGCCTAAGTACGTTAATGCATGGGATGCCCGTGTCAGCTTGACACACAATGGCTTTTCGGTATTGGCGGAATATGCCCAAAAAACTCAGGACCCGTCATTTGACAACAGCTATCACTATGGCAAGGGAAGCGTGGCGATGCTCAGCACATCTTATTCCCAGAAGGGCTTTAGTATGCTCCTGCAGGCAAAGCGCAGCCAAGGCATGTCTTTCCGCAGCAGCCGCAGTATGGTGGGAACGTCAAGTTTCATCAACCACTTGCCGGCCTTCACCCATGACCAGACTTATGCGCTTGCCGCACAATACCCTTACGCTACTAATCCTAACGGTGAGTGGGCGTTCCAGGGCGAGTTTGGCTATTCGTTCAAGAAGGGAACGGCACTTGGTGGCAAGTATGGTACCAAGTTGAAACTCAACATCTCCCATGTGCGTGGCATCGACGAGAACGGAATCAAGAATCCCGTTGCCGAGGGGCGTATCATAGGAAGCGACGGCTACAAGTCAAGTTTCTTCAAGATGGGTGACGAGACCTATTACCAGGACATTGACGTGCAGATTGAGAAGCGCTTCACACGCGATTTCTCGCTGATTTTCATGTATATGAATGAGCGTTACAACATGACCGTTATCGAGGGGCATGGTGGCATGATTAAGAGCAATATCCTGATTGCCGACGGCAAGTACAAGTTCTCTCCTAAACTGACCTTGCGTTGTGAGCTGCAGTATCAGTTCTGCAAGGGTGACGACGGGGATTGGGCGTTTGGACTTGCCGAACTCTCGTGGGCTCCCCACTGGATGTTCACTGTGAGTGATATGTGGAACTGTGGCGAGACCAAGGTTCACTATTATCAGGCGCTCGTGACCTATAACCTCAAGTCACACCGCATCCAGGCTGGCTACGGCCGCACCTGTGCGGGCTTCAACTGCTCGGGTGGTGTCTGCCGCTGGGTACCCGCCACACGAGGCTTCACGTTGTCCTATAATTACAGCTTCTAAACAATGAAAAAGATATCTCTCATTATATTGGCCGTAATGGCAATGGCGTTCATCGCCTGTGATGAAGTGTCGACCGACAAGCGCCTGACCTATATAGAGCCGCCCGAAGCAGCGCGTGCCATCCTCATCGAGGACTTCACAGGTCAGTACTGCGTGAATTGTCCGCGCGCTACCGAGGAGATTGAGCGGCTCATCGAGCAGTATGGTGATACTGTCATCATCGCTGTGGCAATTCACTCGGGACCATTCTCTAAGGATAAAACTGCCGGAACCTCTCCTTTGTATACCGAGGTGGGCGACCAGTATTTTTCGAATTGGAAGCTCTCGGCTCAGCCCGTGGGTCTGGTGGACAGGCTTTTTGGCATGCCGTTGAACTACACTGATTGGGGTGGTGCCGTGAACTATGAACTCACCGATTCTATCAATTCCAAGGCGGTAGTGTCAATCATTGTTAACACGGCCTATGATTTCGATACAGAGCTGGGCTATGCTGATGTACAAACCATCGGTATGGACTCGAAACCAGTAAGCGGCAAGTTGCAGGTGTGGCTTGTCGAGGACAGCATCGACAGTTTCCAGCTGATGCCTAACGGCAGCCGGGAGGAGCACTATAACCACATGCACGTGTTCCGTGCAAGCATCAATGACCCCTGGGGTGATGACTTGACCGTGAGTCACGGCGAAGTGGTTTCTAAGAAATATGAGTTTGCTTTGGACCCCGCTTGGGTGTTCGAGAATTGCTCGCTTGTTGTTTTCCTCTATGATGAAGATGGAGTGAAGCAGGTGACAAAGAAAAAATTGATGGACTACTAAAAAACCAATATTTACAATGAAAAAATTCTTTACTTTTTTATTTGGACTGTCGATGGCAGTATGCCCTCTGGTAACCCAGGCTCAGGACGCTGATATGAGCTTTGTGTTTGTCGATGAGGAAGGTGAAATTCTTGAAGATGGCGCCACCGTTGTGCGCAACACTGTAATGTTTGACGAGTATCTGGGAGAAGTGATTTATTCAGGTATTTCGGTGCTTAACATGAGCGGTGAAGCCACTGACTACATTAAGATGCACTATATGGTTGAGCAGATTGACAATGGTACCTACCAAATCTGTTTCCCAACGACTTGTAACTCCCAGACCGAGCCCGGCTTTTACGAGACTAGTGCCGGACAGTTGATGGGTGATTTGCATGATATCCAGAGCGAGTGGTTCCCCACGGCCGATGGCACTTGCATTGTTGAACTTTCCATTGAAGTGCTCTCAAAGCAGGGCTTGTTCCCGCCCTCCTATGTACACAAGGCCGATGGTCCCACGCTTACGCTCAAGTTTGTCAAGGGTGATTTGCCCACTCCCCTTAAGGGTGACGTGAATGGCGATGGCGAGGTCACCGTGAGTGACGTCAATTTCATCATCGGTTGCATCGTTTCGCCGCGTGAGGGTATGGACATCCTTATCGCCGACGTGAATGGTGACGGTGAGGTTGGCATTGCCGATATCAATGAGGTGATTGGCATCATCCTTAATGCATCCGCACAATAACGACGATGTATTTATTTGATTGATATACAATACTTTAAATCTAAAATATAATGGTATGAAGAAAAATTTACTCTTTATCTTGATGGCAGTATTGCTGTCATTGCCCATGCAGGCGAAGACTGCTCCTGCACAGATTGAGCTTTCCGAGAATCAACGCATTATGGGCCACTTTGATAGTGATGCCATCACTACCGAAGGCGCTAAAGTGAAAACCACTGGAAAAGTGTCTATTGGTACCATTTTGGAATCCGAGGAACTGGACATTTTCATCGGTGGCAAAATCACGGCTTTCAGGGTGGGACTCGCCGAGAGTACGCCTGTGACTAAGGTCTTTGTGGTGCCCGTTTCGGCTGGTGGCGCTTATGGAACTATGGTTTCTTGGCCCTGTGAGGTCGATGAGGTAGGTTGGAATGTCATCACTCTTCCCACACCTTATCAACTGGAAGCCACCGATGGCGGTAGACTGCTTATCGGTTTCGAGTATGAGCAGACTTCCACCAATAAGCCGCTGGCTGTGGTCCCCGAGGGTGACATCTATGACACTTATTATTACAAGAAGGCTGGCCAGATGTACCGATGGACGACCGCAGGCTTCAAGTCATTGGGTAACCTGTGTGTTCAGTGCATCGTTGAGAAGGATAATTTCCCCAGCGTGCTCATCAAGGCCAACGGTCTTGAGGCTCCCCGCTATGTGAATATAGGCGATGATTTGCAGTATACGTTCCAGGTCAGGAATCGCGGCATCAAGACCCTGAACTCCGGGGATCTGTCGTTTGACGTGATGCTTGATGGCGAGAAAGTGGCAACAATCAGCAATCCTGAGGATATTGAACCTGCTACGACCTATACCATGCAAGAAATCCTCGGAACCGATGGTTTGTCTGTCGGTAGCCACACGTTGACCGTCTGCAATGCGGTCGCTGGTGAAGAGTCGCTGGATTATGTCTATCCGATGAACGCAACATTTGTGACAATGAACGGTGTTTATCCCCGTCAGAAGCATCTCGTGGAGCAATTCACCTCGACCTATTGCACTTACTGCCCGCTTGGTAACTCCATGCTGACCATTCTCACGAACCAGCGCGATGACGTTATCTGGGTGGGTATCCATGGCGAGTTGAACGGTGGTTTGGACCCCTATATGTCTGATCAGGCTGACTCGATTATGGCATATATGGGAAATGATTCCTATCCTGCGGGAGCCTTTGACCGCGCCACGGGATGGGAGAGCCCTAACCAGCTTGTGAACTCCCTCGGCTACTATGAGCAGTATCATCAGGAGGTGGCCGACGAGTTGGGTCTTTTCTTTGACAAGGTGGCAGAGGATAACCCCACTTTTGCAGCCATCAATATTGATCCTGTTGTAGATCTCAACACCCGCGAGGCAGTCATTACGGTTTCTGGTGATATATCGCCCGACATCGATCTCCTGCTGGGCGAAGGGAACAAACTTACCGTTTACATCACCGAGGACAGCCTTGTAGCACGCCAGGTGAACAACGGTGTATGGATTCCCAACTATGTGCATAATGGCGTGTTCCGTTGTGCTCTGGGCTCAGTCAAGGGTGTGGACTTCAATATGACCGAGGACGGTTATTCCAATGAGTTTACTATCACTATCCCTGATGATTGGAACATGAAGAACCTGAATGTGGTGGCATTCGTCAGCAGGCCAATTACCAATGGCGCCGCTGGCAAAATCACTGACATGCAGGTAAATAATGCCGAGAAGGTGCGTCTGGTCAATATTCCCGGAGGCATTGAGGAGACTCTCGCTACCGACAATGCTGTTCCCGTTGAGTACTATGACGTGATGGGTCGCAAGTTGGAGGCTCCCATCCACGGCATCAACATCGTCAGGATGAGCGACGGCACCGCAAGGAAAGTCCTCGTCAAGTAATCAGGACTAACCCTCATAACATAAAAACAGGAGACTCCTCTGAACGTCTCCTGTTTTTGTTAATCATCCGTTGTTAGAACTGTATTGTCGCGGTGACGCCGTATGCCTGGTCGCCAAATGCAGTGGGGCTGATGCTCACGTCAACATTCTTAACAAAGGGCTTGGTAAAGATGAACGCTGTGCCGGCTCCGATGGCGGCTCCGCCCAGCACGTCCCACCAGTCGTGGCGGTCGGTCTTGACGCGTCCCCAAGCCACAAAACTCGATACCAGGTAGGCGGGCACGCCCCATTTCCAGCCGTAGCGCTTCATCAGGAAAGTCGAGCCGTTGAAAGCGACTGCCGTGTGGGTGCTGGGAAAGGCATGGTGCCCTGTGCCGTCGGGGCGGTCTTTGCGGATGCACAATTCCAGCCCGTAATTCAGGACAAGGCAGGTGGCGGTACTGAACGCCAGTTGTTTCATGCCTTCAGTATCGTGCTTGACTATGGTGACACCCAGGGCGGTGGCGTCGGGCAGGAGGCACATCACATCGGTAGCGTGCCGCAATCCATCATCCCCGGCATGGGCGGTCAGGCAGATAATGGCTAAGAAGAGGACCAAAACTCGCTTCATAATAATCTACGACTAATATAGTTTGCGCAGCAGGTCGATGCGGTGGATACGTTTCAGGGCTGCAGTGATGGCAGCGCGGTTCTTGCGGTCATACCAGAAGAAGAACAGCCGTTGGGCTTGCTTCTCCAT
>JAEEGF011630126.1_pt1 | contig 11254 bp, 10 predicted proteins | sample 9134171 | NCBI WGS metagenome assembly JAEEGF01 (sample SAMN16246542, study PRJNA631951) | gut metagenome | biome: gut microbiome; feature: rumen; material: AP-attached | host: Bos | place: Iran: Karaj | collected 2018-10
AAATTTTTCGGCAAGTTTTTGGGCCGACAGATGAGAATCCTTGGATAGTGCGATGATAATCTTTTTCTGCCTATCTTTTGGAGATGTTTTTACAGGGACATTTACAGGGACATTTACAGGGACATTTGCAGGGACATTTTTACTACGCTTTTTTGCCACATTTGGTTTCGATTTTTCAATCACAGCTTTGTCTTTGACTTTCTTGTCGCTTCACTCGTTTGACGGAATGCTTGATTTTGCCAATAATAAAGTTTAGTTCCAAGGAAGATTCTGTTTCCGTTGTTTCTAAATCGGGCATAACGATGTCTGACAGAATTTCTCCAAATTGTTGCATTTTTGAGTGCTTGTCCACGCTATTATCATCTTTGTGCAATTCAACAAGTTCTCTTTTAAGTTCACGAACGGCTGCAAAGGTCTCTATGATTGCGAAAGTCGTATTGACTGCCGATTTACTTTTTAAGATTGTTGCAAGCATATAGAGGCCTTTTTCAGTAAATGCATACGGTAAAGACCTACTTTTAGCCGAATAGTTTGTGGACGAAATTTTCGTCCGCAAAATTTCAACCTCGTTCTTTGACAATTGGAACATGACGCGACCATCGTCAACAAGAAAAACAACTCGAAACCCTGGACGAATACAAGAAATCCCTCATCTTCGAATACGTCACCGGCAAAAAAAGAAGTCACCGCCTGTAGAACTGGTCTTTTTCTCACTTTTTTTTATAGAAAAAGACCAAAAAAGGCCGATAAAGTCCCATATCTCATAAAAAATGTGACTTTTGGGAGTTTTATCAAGCAATTTTGTCAGCACCTTCCTAAAGCGCTCTGCCAATTCCGTTTGCAGAATATTCGGATTCTCTTTCACGATGTTTAGAATCTGTTTCCGGTGTTCGCTGACTTTTACTGTGACATTTTACTGTGACATTTCTACTTTCCGAACAGGTCTGCGTGCGTTCCTGTATCCACAAGAGTAAGTGTCAAAACGCCTTTATTCTTCCTATAGCACAGAAGCCAATCAGGGTGAATATGGAGTTCGCGCGTGCCAGCGAAAACTCCAGACAACTCATGGTCCTGATATTTCTCTTCGAGAATTTGATCTGTTCTGAGTTTTTCGACGACGGACTTTAACTCATCTAAAGGCAAACCGCGCTTTTTACAGCGTTTATAGCCTTTTTTGAAACGGCTAGTCCAAATAACTTCGTAAATCATTTGTCCAAGTCCGCCCACATTTCGTCCATATCCGTATAACGCTTGGTCTTCGGGTCGGCTTCGAGCCGTTTCGCCTCTTCGATGGCTTCGAACAGTTCGCCGGAATGTTCCGGGTACTTCACCTCGAAAGGAAGACCGCGATGCAGAACAACCTGCTTCAGGAACATGGAAATCGCCTGCGACATGGAAAGCCCCAGCCCCTCAAGAAGCTTACTGGCCTGGTTGTTCAATTCGGAATCGATGCGGAAATTTTTTGCTACGGTACTCATAGTACCAAATATATGTCTTTTTGATTGTATATGCAAGCATTTGCTTGCAAAATCTTGCATATTTAGTGCGTTTACCATTGTTGTTTTCATATGACCTCATCTGCTTACATGCTGAAAAAGCAAAATACTACTGCACAAACGTATAAAATATGTGTGGATTGTCAAGAGTTTTTTTGCAATTTTTTTGAATTTTCTCTTTTGGCAATTTTTGACACTCCTTTATGCTTATATTTAACGTGACAGAAAGTCTTTCTTTAATTATAGGGGCCGACATGAGCTTTATGGAAAAAATCGCATTCGGATTACTCGGATTCGTCGCCTTCACGTATGCGGGCGGAGCGGCTTCCTTTGTCGCACAAAAGAGCAAGACAAAGGGATTCTCGTATTCCTATGAAACGGAAGAAATCTTTATGAATGAATGTACGCAAGGCGCGAACCAAAGAGTATGTCGTTGTGTCTTCGGCAAGATAAAACAACAGTATAGTGAGACCGATTATTGGCGACTTGAGAATGATCTGAGAAGAAATGTGAACCATCCAGAATACATTTCCTACTTGACAGAGTCTGTTGAACAATGCGACGCGGAATACGCTGAAGGGAGTTATGGTGGTAGCGGCGATGGTTTGGCCGGATTGCTTGGCGGTGGCGGCGGAGGAATAGCCACAAAAGCAAAGGGATCCATCAGAACTCCTTCTGAAAGCGATATAGAGATAGGTGCAGGAAGTTCCCGTTCCGCAGCAGACATCATGAAGGTTGTGCGTCAGCGAACGCCTGGTTTACGCCATGTCTACAACAAGTTTTTAAAGAAAAAGCCTGATTTTCAAGGTAAGGTGGCTTTGAAGTTCACAATTGATCCGAGCGGCGTAATAATCAGTATTTCCATCGCTGCTTCCACGACAGGCTATAGCGAATTTGACAACGAGATCAAAACCGCAGTAAGTCGCTGGAAATTTAACACGGTAAAATCAGGTAATACAACTATAACGGTTCCTTATACCTTTTCGGAATAAATTGTTCCTCTCGCGCACCTTGAACCATTTAAATGAATGTATATTGTTTAGTGAGTTTTAAGATGTTTTAAAATGAACGGAAAGTTATTTGATTTCATAAATGCGGATTTCTTCAAACCGCTTACAAGTATGTACAAGGATAGATTCCTTGACTGTATTTTGCATATTTATGAAATTTGTAGAAATGAATTTTCGTATAGCGCACTTCGAAATGAGATTGTTGAAAATTTAGCTGTCTATTTTGAACCGGATGAGAATGAATTTATTTTTGAAGGTGAACGTGATGTAGCTTGTAGTGCACGAGAAAAAGCAAATGGTTTTTTAAGGCAATTAAAAAACTGTGGATGGCTTGAGGAAGAAGTTCGCGCAAATCACGAAGTTTTTATTCAGCTGACGGAGTATACCATCCCTTTTATAGAGAGTATTATCAGTATTATAGAAAGTGAAGAACTGGAGTATCAGGGTGTTATTTCGCGAATTGTAATGGTTCTAAAAAATATTGACGAGTCATCTAAGCCATATGAAGAAATTGTTATAGGTGTTCAAGATGGCATGGCGCAACTTGTTTCGGAACTCAAACGATTGAACTCTAGTATAAAGCGACGAATAAATGATTTAACTAGCAAAGTAAAGCCGGAAGAAATTCTTGATAGTTTTGAATTATACAATGCGCAAATTATTTCTAAGTCGTATTACCGATTAAAGACGAGTGATAACATATCTCGTTTTCGACAGGATATTTATTCTGCACTGGATCGCATTATTTTTGATGAAACGATTCGTAAAAAAGCTATAGCTGGTTACATCGAAGTCAAAAGTTCAGGTGATACACCGTTATTGGAATCAGAGGCTTCTGATAGGCTTGCTTCTGAAATACAAGAAATTAGACGGAATTTTGACCGATTAGATGATATTATTCATGACATTGATGAAAAAAATCGGATTTACATGAGAACCGCACTGAATCGTGCAAGATTCTTATTGAGCGCAGGAAATAATATTGAGGGTAAGATAAACCTGATTTTGAAATCATTGTCGTCAGTAGATGATTTCGATTTAGACTCAATTCTTCTTGTAAATGATATATTTGCTGCTTTCCCGCAGCGCTTTATATCTGACGAGTCTTTAAGAACGGTCCCTCAATACAAAAAATTGGGAAGTATCACGACTATTCGAAAAGTTAATGCTGTCAGTGAAGATGTTAAACAGGCTCGTATTGCGGAGATAAGAGAAAAACAAAAGAACCAGATTACCCCCAAAAAGATAAATCAATTTGTTCTTAATTTACTTGGTGATAAGAATCGTATTGGAGTTAGTGAAATACCTATTACAGAAATTAAGGATTTTTTCAAAATTATATATATAGTTGTTTATAGTAGTCATTACCAATCCTGCTATAGGATTGAAAAACATGAAGAAAGAATACTTTTGGCAGACCGATTTAGGGTTAAATCATTTGATATAGTAAGACGAGGTAAGCGTCGTGTTTGATAATTTCTTAGAAACCGAAGGACAACGTGAAAAATTTAAAACAATCGCTAATCGGTTGTTGAATAATTGTTTTATTGTGAAGAACAAACAAGGGAACAATAAGGAATCTCGTTCTGATTATTTCTTCATTCTGCAACACAAGAAAGAATTTGACGAATTCTTTGAAATGTTGAATTATGAAGTCCTTTGCGATGAAATACAATGTGTGGTTGGCTTGAAAAATTTGCAGGGAACAGGGCGAATTCAATTGAATAAAACGGAAAGCATTTTACTGCTTATTTTACGAATTTTATTCTTACAAAAGAAGAATGATTTGAATCAGCAGTCTGATGACATTGTTGTAACAATGCAGGATATAAGCGACAAATATGCAACATTAGATGTTAAGGGAAAAACAACTCTTGATAAAAATACTGAAATAAACTTTGTTAGATTGTTTAAACGATATAATTTAATAGACAATCTTGATAGTGATGTTAACCAATCAGATGCAAGAATTATAATATATCCCTCAATTCTAATGGCTGTTCCGGTAGAAAATGTGAATTCGTATTATGAAAAAATGGAAAGTCGTCTTTCTCAATATAAAGGAGATGTAGTCAATGGCTCTGAATCTGATGAAGAAATCTCTGACGAGACTTCGGCTGATTAATTGGCATTATTTTGAAGACGAAACCATTGCCTTTAATGGAGCTACGCTTATTAGCGGCATTAATGCATCTGGAAAGTCTACAATTCTTGACGCGGTTAAGATGGTTTTAACCGTTGATACTAGGCATTTTAATATTGCAGCCAATGAAAATTCTAAACGAGATTTGATGGGATATGTTCGCTGCAAACTCGGTGAAGATGAAAAGGCGTATAATAGAGATGGTGTTGTAATTAGCCATGTGGCACTTGAATTCTGCGATGAAGACAAGAAAAAGAATTTTGTATTGGGTGTTGTGCACACATCGAATGATGAACAGTCGCAAATTTTGTCGAAATGGTATATTGCCGAATGCAATCTTGATGAATTGACTTTTATTATTGGAGAGCGACCTGCGACGCCAAAAGAATTGCGATCAAATCTTATATTACTTGAACGAAAAGATGCGAGGGAGCGATTCTTGTCGCGTTTGGGTCGTCTTGATGAAAAGTTTTTTGAAATGATTCAAAAAGCAATTGCCTTTAAGCCGATGAAAAATGTAAAAGATTTTATAAAAAATTTCTTGCTAACGGAGTCAAATGTTGATTTTGAATCGTTGAAAGAAACGATAAATAATGTTCGTGAGCTAGAGAATCTTTACAATCAGTGTGTCGCTCAGAAAAAAAAGTTGGATGAGATTGTTGAATGCGGTAATGAATATCGTGCGAAGCAAGATGAAATCTTAGTTGATGAAATTCTTTTAGATCTAGCAAATTTCGACATATCAAACCAAAAGGTCAAAGAAATTGAGGAAAAAATAAATCGAGTTGGTAGGGAGATTAATCAAAAAGAAGAGCTAAAATCGACAAAAAATTCAACTGTCAGTGAGCTAAACGAAAAACTTGATGTTGTAAAAGACTCGTTGCGTGATAGTGATATTGGCCGTTTAATAGTTTCAATTGACCGCCAAATAGAGAAAATCCAGGGTTCTTGTTTCGATGAAAGCAGGAAGAAGGAATTGCTAAAGAAAAATCTTGATTGCTTGAAAAATTATTTAAGTCTACTAAAAAATAGTGATTACGTGTTTCCTATTTCAGCTCAGGAATTTGTAGATATTTCTAGTGATGTTTTGCAATTTGATAAGAAGGAAGTCATTCTTGATAGACTAGTTTCTTCGGATGAGAAGACAAAAAATGATATTAATAAAAAATATTACGATTTGGATCGTCAAAGAAAAGATATTGATGACGCTTTGGTTGAATTATCGCAAAGAAAAAATTCTCTAGAAGAAAGAAAACATACCTACCCTCCGAAATCCGCGCAGTTCAAGGCTCTTGTAGAAGCTGAACTGTCTAAAATAGGTGTAGATGATTCTACATGTTATCTTTGTGAGCTACTTGAAATCAAAGATGATTCATGGAGAAATGCAATAGAAGGCGTTTTAGGTGATTATCGATTTGCCCTTGTTGTTGATTCCAAAGGTTTTAGCGTTGCGTATGATATTCTTCAAAAGAATAATTTTGATTCTTCGATGTTGATAAATGTTAAAGAAGTTTTGAGTTTTGACGCGAACGCGGAAAGTGGGTCTTTAGCGCAACAGATAGAATGTAAAAACGAGTTGTCCTCCAAATATATTGCATCAATATTAGGCGATGTTATTTGTTGTTCGTCGCACAGTGATGTGCTGAAATTCAAAAAATCTATCACACAAGATTGTATGATGTATTTAAATGGCACAACTTATAGCCTCCCTGAAGATCGTTATAGAACGCCATTTGTTGGTATGAAAGCTTACGAACTGCAGCTAGAGCGTGTAAATAGCGAGATTAATGAAAAGAAAAAGATTTTAATTGAAATTAAACCCAAACTTTCATTTGCGAAAAACTTAAAAGACGCAAGAGAGTATGTAAAGTATGATACTATTCGAAATTTGATGGATAGTCCGTTCCAATTAAGGAGTATGCAAGAACGAATTACGGATTTACAAAATCAAAAACGTAAAGCAGAAAATAATCCAGATTTCATTCAGTTGGGAGAACAGAAAAGACAGCTGGAAGAAAAAATTGAATCTTTAAATACTGAAATTCAAGAATTGATCAATGCTTTGATTAAGTTAAATGCTACGGCGCAATCATCTAGCGATGAATTGAAAGAAAGAATTGATGCTTTCGAAAATAGTAAGAGTATCTGCGATTGCAGAGAACAAGACGAACCTGTTGCATACGCAGATGCGGTGCAAAAATATGGTCAACACAGAAAATCAAAGCAACCGGAAACCGTTTTGGAAAATTTTAGTCGCCGTCTAGTTGCGTTGAAAACTGATGCTGGAAGCAAATTGAATGAACTAAAAAGGTTGCAGTCTCATTACAATCTACAATTCACTAGTGATATTCCAGATGGCATTGATGCTATAAATCAATATATAGATGTGCAGACGAGATTGCGTAATATTGTAATTAAAGATCGTCAACAGAATTTAGAGAGTGCTCGTAAGCAGAGTGAAGATATTTTTAAATCTGATTTCTTGTTGAAAATGCAGGATATGATACGTAAAGCAAAACAGCAATTTAAAGAACTTAACGATTGCCTTGGAAAATTAGCTTATGGGGGCGATACCTATCGGTTTACGATAACTAGCAACCGCGAAAAAGAGTCCATGTATAAAATGATCATGGATGAAAATAATATGGGTACGAATAGCTTATGGACGCCAAGTTTTGAACAGACATACAAACAGGAACTTACCGATTTATACGATAAGTTGCTGAGCGATAAGGACTCCGACAATAAGTTAGTGCAAGAATATTCTGATTATCGCAATTATCTTGATTTTGATATTAAGATTCGTAAGCCAAATGGTGGAGAAATAACCTACTCTAAGGTTGTTGGCGAAAAAAGTGGTGCGGAAACACAGATTCCATTTTATGTAGCAATTGCTGCGTCTTTTTATATTTTATATCAACGTGAGGGCTCGATTCGTTTGATTCTATTTGATGAAGCCTTTGAAAAAATGGACGAATCAAGAATTGGAACGATGATGCAATTCTTTAAATCATTGAATTTGCAGACTGTTCTAGTTACGCCTCCAGAAAAAATAGAATCTATTGGTAATTTTGTAGATTCTGTTTTGGCTGTGTGCAGAGAGGGGGAATGTAGCTACGTGATGGATTATGGATATGAAAAAGAAGCTACTGAATAAACTCATTGATAAATATGAAACTAGTAAAAGCTTTATTGGCCAAAATAAGGTTTGTCAGAAGTTTTCTATTAATCCATCAAAGCTGTTTCCAAAATATTCTATCGATGCAGAGGTAGAATTCTTTTCTGATTTAAATGAATCGATACGTGATTTGGAAAAGACAGAACTCGTTTCTGTAGACTGGCTTCGAGGTGGTGTTGCTGGAAGTGTTTCTCTTAACGTACGAAATCTAGACGCCGCTTATAAGTATATTGGCCGTCAGCCAAGAAAACAGATTCAAGAAAGGGTTTTATCAATTTTGAATGAATATCAAGAGTCTGCATGTCCATTGCTTTCTGCTTTCATTCTTGCACAAAAGAAAAGAATTGAGCTTAATCAAAATGTTGAGTATTTCAATTCAGATGAAAATGATTTTAAAAATTTAATTCGAGCAGTAGATTTTATCCAACAGAATGAAGATGAAATTTTGATTCGTAATGCTTCATTATCTCTTTTTAGGGATTCTAAACAGTTGGAAACTATGGTTCCTACAATTGAATCTTTAATGCGAAAATATGGTGATTATGAAGGCTGTGAAGATATTTTGGCAGAATGTAATGTTGTCAAAACTCCAACGCAAGTTCTTGTAAAGGGCAATGCTGCTCTAAATTTGATGGGGCAAGTTTTAGACCTGTCGAAAATGGACGGCGATATTGGTCTTTCTACAAGATCGCTCAAAGATGTTCTTTCTGTTAATGTTTTGGGAAATCGTGTTGTTACAGTAGAAAATCTTACGAGTTTTTATACGTATCAAAACAGTGATGATTTTGTTATTTATCTTGGTGGTTTTCATAACAGTGTAAAGCGTAAATTTATAAAAAAAGTTTTCGTAGAGAACACTTCAAAATCATATATGCATTTTGGTGATATTGATGCCGGTGGCTTATATATTTTAAAGCATTTGCGAAATAAAACGGGAATCAAATTCGCGCCGATGTACATGGATATTGAAACACTCAAAAAATACGATTCATGTGTAAAACCACTTACAAAAGAAGATTTGGCGCGTCTTAAACGATTGAAAGAAGATGCTGAATTTGATAATCTGATTTCTTATATGCTTGAGCATAATTGTAAATTAGAACAAGAAAATGTAGTTGTTTCCTAAGATTCCATAGTGTTTTTTAGGAAGGAATTTATCCAATGAAAAACATCATTCTCATTGATTACGAAAATCTTCAGGTTAAGAATCTTGATAAGCTCTATGACCTAGACTCTGAAATCTGTGTGTTTGTTGGTCCTTTGCAAAAGAAATTATCAGCTGATTTAGTCCAGAGTGCGCAGAAATTTGGAAACCGCTTAAAATGGGTCCCTATTAGCCGTCAAGGGAACAATGCTTTAGATTTCCATATTGCGTATTATCTGGGGCAAGCCTCTCAAAATGAACCGAAACCATTTTTCCACATAATTTCGCATGATACAGGTTTTGACGCTCTTATTGACTTTATGAGAAGTCAAAAACTTTTTATTGATCGAGTAGAATCTATTGAAGACATTCCCTTGATAAAAAAGATGAAGGAAATCAAAAAAGACCCTGTCGCCTTTATCAAGGGACGTATCCTGAACGTTTCGAAACCCAAGAAACTTTCGACTCTCCAAACCGCTATAAAGAAGTGGCTTGAAGAAGACGATGAAGGTGTTGTGACTGAAATAATTGAATCCCTAAAAAAGAAAGGTTTTTTAGAGATTGATGAAAACGGAAAAGTAAAATATTTGGAGAACGCCGAATAAAAACATTTACGTTAGGGATAGTAACCCGTATGGGCGGAGACTTGCGCTAGCAAGGCTCCGCGAGCGAAGCGAGTATAGCCCGACCCGGCGAGGGCAAACGAGCCGGGGAACGCCCATTTTTGCCTTTATCAGTCAATTAAATCGTTCTGGAATCGCGATAGATGCTCGAACGGCAAGATCTGCCGACCGCGGAAAAGGCCGCAACCGTCGTTTATTAGCTGGTTGTTGATAGCCTTGAACATGTTCACGTCCACATTCGCGAGCTCGATTTCCTGCAATTTTGTCAGGCGCTCGTAAGCTTCGTCAAAATACACGCATTCGCCGCTCGGAATCTCGTCGTGCTTGCTGCGGCGCGCCTCTTGCGTTTTCTCGTAGCCAAAATGGTTCGCCTCGCCGATTTCGGCAAAGTCATCCATGTCCTTGGTGCGCAACTGCACCTCGGTAAAGCAGCGGGCCAGATTGTCGTAGAAAATAATATGCAGCGACTGGTAACCCGAGCTCCTCGGGAATGCCACCGAATCGTGGTAATACGGCCGCACTTGTTCATTCAACAATTCCGAATGGCCGTCTTCCGTGTACTTCGTGATCTCTGCCGTAAAGCCGCGCTCTTCCAAGAATTCCGGCAGCACGTTCGCGATTTCGTACAGATACTTTTCTTCTACTTCGCGGCGGTTCTCGCCCTTTTTAATGTGGCAAACCGGCATCGAAATCACAATGCGGTAAGCAATCAAGTCGCGAAAGTTCAGCTTGCTCTTGATTTCGGCTTCTGTCGGGAACTTCCCGTTTTTCTTGTAGTAGCCGTAAATGTATTCAAGGATGTAACCATTGAATTTTTCTTCGGCGCGAATCAGCGACTTAATGCGACCCTTGAAAGTAAAAGCCAAGAACGGGTATTCCCGCGTCATGAACTTGTAGAATTCCTTGATCCGCTGAGACTGCGAAGTCAAAAAGTCATTGTGCTCCAGCAATTCAATAATCTGAATCAGAAAATTCGAATGCGCAAGGTCGATGCTGTTGCGCGTTTCCTTCGCACCGTTCCTGAGGTCGTTAGAATACTGGTGCAAAATTTTCAGCACCGTGTTTCCAGAATATAAATAGTCGTTCAGCGTAATCATATTAAATCCTGCGCCCCATAGAATGCAAAAAATATGCCAAAGCTCTTTCGCAAGATACTTTGGCATTTTTCGTTACAGTTTTTGGAAAACTTTACGGTTTTTGGATAGTGTCGTAATTACGCGGCGCTACCGGCAAGACCGATTTCGGCGGCGTGTTCGCGCATGCCCTCGATGCAGATGGCGGCAACATCCTTCACGTCCATGCCGAGCAGGGCGCAGCCTTTCAGAATGTAGTCGCGGTTGCACTTGGCGGCGAATTTCTTGTCCTTGAACTTCTTCATGAAACTTTTTACTTCCAGGTCCAGGATTCCGTTGGGGCGCATCCTTGCGCAGGCCTGGATGATTCCGGTGAGTTCGTCGACGGTGAACAGGCTCTTTTCCATGTTGGTCTTGGGTTCCACCTGGTTCACGATTTCAAAACCGTGTGCCAAAATGGCGCGCACGTCTTCTTCGGAAACGCCCTGCGCGAGCAGTTCCTTTTCGGTGTGCTGCAGGTGTTCTTCGGGGAATTCCTGGTAGTCGTAATCGTGCAGGTAGCCCACGGCCTGCCAGTGCTCCACTTC
>JAEEGF012382210.1_pt1 | contig 11254 bp, 13 predicted proteins | sample 9134171 | NCBI WGS metagenome assembly JAEEGF01 (sample SAMN16246542, study PRJNA631951) | gut metagenome | biome: gut microbiome; feature: rumen; material: AP-attached | host: Bos | place: Iran: Karaj | collected 2018-10
CATAACACAGCGGAAGCATCAGCAGATATGCGATCAGCACGCCGACGGACGCCAGAAGATTGCGAATGATCATAGAATTTCTCCGTTCGTTAAACAGTCGGATTGCGGTTGAGTCCGTTCCGGAAGAGCAGGATGCGCAAAACCGCGAGAACGATCCATTTGCTGCCGCATACGGCGACCCAGACCCAAAGGAGCGGCAGCCGTTCCGACGCGGCTGCAAACAGCAGAAACGCATCTGAGAGCAGTGCGACGACCGTATATCCAAGATACAGCTTTCGGATCCTCTGCGCCGTCTCCGGCTTCTTGCACTCCGCCGCAACGGAGGCAAGCGTGAGCCTGTCCCAAAGCGACAGTTCCCGCAGACGTTCCGTTCTTTTCTTCTTTCGGACATACTTTCCGCAGCCGCCGAACCGCAGCGCAAGCAGCACTCGGCGAAAGCTGTACAGAATCAGCCCGTCGAGCAGCAGGACCGAAAGCATGAGCAAAGCCTGTTTCAAGTCTGATACCGACCCTTCCGTATTCTGTGATCCGATAAAGAAACGAAACGGCCGTTTCCCAATCCGGGACATGCCGTTTCGTTATCTGACCTTTTTGAGAGCATCAGACGTCCTGACGCAGCGCGATCGGCAGGAGAAAAGCGCCGCTGAGAAAGCTCACGGCTCCGACGATTCCGACAAGGATGATGACAAGCCCCTCTCCGTTATAGGACGGTTTCCATTGGTGAATGTTGCCTTTCCAGGTACCTTCCTCGGGAAGTCCGTCATGTACGGATTTGATAACGAACACCAGCGCAATGACCGCAACCAGCATCAGTATGATCGCAGCGATCAATTTTGTGTGTTTCATAATCGTGATACCCCCTTTTTGCGATACCATCTTATCAAAAAGAATGGTATCTGTAAACCTGTTCCCTTCGGAAATAGCGTGCCTTATTTTGTGAAAAACGCGGAATAACAGCCGAATCCGCACATCACTCCTGATACAGCTCGTGCTTCAGGCATTCTTTCATATAAAGGATGCAGTATTCCTCGAAGTTCTCCTCGCTTTCGCCGCCGGAAAGCAGCATGCGCAGCACCTGATACGGGATCACGATGTTGCCGGTCGTATCCTTTTTGCTGTTCCGCGCCGCCATGTGGATGATCATCCCGCGGGTGTCCTCCGCCTCGAACGCATCGAGATAATGCTTTCGCGCCTGCGCGCGGTAGCGCTTGCACGCCTTGTTGTGCAGGATGCGCAGCAGCGTCGCAATGGCGAACGTTATGGGCAGAAATCCCGCGAGCGAGATCCACGCGGGAATGCGGGTCAGAAATCCGTAAAAGTCAGGCCATTGCCCGACGACCTCCACCATCATAAAGTAGATGCAGGCATAGATAAACACGGGGATCAGCGAGAGAAACGTCGAAGCAAAGTTCAGGTGCGTGTCCTTCAGAACGAAGCAGAACACAACGATCGCAAGGATCGGGCACAGCCCATGCAGGAAGAAGCGCGAGCCGGTGAAGATCAGCACGAAGCCCTTGACCGGCGAAAGGATGAAGAGCGAAACGAGGAACGTCAACGTAAGCGCGGTCGCCGATACGAACAGCAGCTGCACGAGCCAGTCCGGCAGACGGAAATACCCGTTGCGCAGTCCGTCGACCGTATACGGCAGCGTCAGGAACATCGCAATGCCCATAAAGATATTGGAATTGACGGTGAACATGCAGAACGTCTGAATGCCCATGTGGTCGAAATTCTCATCGTGCAGCGTCGTGAGGTTCATGACCACGCCGACGCAAACGCAGATCACGACCGCCGCCGAAAACAGCAGCGTCAAAAGGCATTTCCTGCGATTGATCTTCTGGATGCCGTTCATAGCGCTTTCCCCCTTGCGTTCTGTCTATATAGTAAAGAATCCGCGGCGCGCTGTCAAGCGGATCGTGCGTTTGCACGCCGTTCGCGCTGCCGCGGCGTCCTGCATGCGGCGGAGACGCCATAATATCACAGAATGTTTACTGGTAAAAGCGGAAGCGCTATGTTATAATGGTATCATGAAGAGGTTTTGGTGTCTTTTTCTGATCGCGATCCTGCTGCTTGCCTGCGGGACGGAACCGGACGCGCCGATCGTCGAGATCGATCCCGCGACGGATACCGCCGCGCCTGCACGGACTGCGATCCCGGAAACGCCGGAACCGACGCCGGAGCCGACCGAAACGCCGACGCCGACGCCGGAGCCGACGCCCTCGCCCACGCCGACGCCGGAACCCACGCTTTCGCCCGAGGATCGGCTCTATGCCTATATCGACGGGATGACGGTCGGGGAAAAGATCGGGCAGCTCTGCATGTTCGGCTTTTCCGGCACGAAGGAGATCAGCGCGGAGTTCAAAAAGATCCTGCAGACGTATCACATCGGGAATGTGATCCTCTACGGACAGAATATGTCCCGGACGAACAGCGACGGCGGCTTCGGTCAGTGCCGAAGGCTCTGCGAAAGTGTGCGGAACGCGAATCTCAGCGAGATCCCGCTTTTGATCAGCACCGACGTGGAGGGCGGCAACGTCACGCGGTTCCACTGGAGCAAATCGCTTCTGAGCGCGCAGTCGCTCGGCAAAAAAGACGATACGGACCGCGCGTTCGACCAGTTCCGCTATATTGCGGAGGGGCTGACCGGCGCGGGCATCAACGTGGACCTTGCGCCGTGTCTGGACATTGCGAAGGACCCGGGCGCGACCTTCCTCGGAAAGCGGATCATCTCGTCCGACGCGGACGTCGCGGCGCGGATCGGCGTCGCCTGCATCGAAGGACTGCACGACGGCGGCTGTCTGTCCATCGTCAAGCATTTCCCGGGGCACGGCGCGACGGCAGCCGACTCGCACGAGTCGACGCCGGTCGTGCAGAAATCGCTCGATTCGCTGCGGCTCTATGAGCTTTTGCCGTTTGCGGCGGCGATCAACGCGGCGGACGGCGTGATGGCGGCGCACATTTCGTATCCGAAGATCGACGACGAACACATCGCGAGCCAGTCCGAGGTGTTTCTGACGGAGATCCTGCGGGAGGAGCTCGGCTTTCAGGGCTTCATCATGAGCGACGATTTCCGCATGGCGGGGCTTCGGAAGCAGACCTCGCTTTCCGACGGCGCGGTGCAGTTCATCCTTGCGGGCGGGGACCTGATCCTGTGCGGCGCGAACCATACCTATCAAAAGCAGATCCTCGACGGCCTTTATGCGGCGGTCGAAAACGGCACGATCGATGAGCGGCGGCTCAACGAAAGCGTCTATCGGATCCTTTCGGCAAAGATGCGGGTCACCGGCTGGGACCCGTTTGAATATGAGGATTGAGGAGCATTACCATGGCAAAGATCGGATTTGACAACGACAAGTATATCTCCATGCAGTCGCAGAAGATCCTGGAGCGCATCGCATCGTTCGGGGACAAGCTGTATCTGGAGTTCGGCGGCAAGCTGTTCGACGATTATCACGCGGCGCGCGTGCTGCCGGGCTTCGAGCCGGACAGCAAGATCCGCATGCTGGAACAGCTCCGGGACAGCGCGGAGATCATCATTGCGATCCATGCGGGCGACATCGAACACAATAAGGTCAGAAACGACCTCGATATCGCCTACGACCGCGAGGTTTTGCGGCTTACCGACGCGTTCCGCAAGAAGGGGCTTCTGGTGTCCGGCGTGGTTATCACGCGGTATTCGAGCCAGCCCGCGGTCGACGCGTTCGCGGAAAAGCTCGAACGGCTCGGCGTGAAGGTCTATTTCCACTATCCGATCGCAGGCTATCCGCAGAACCCCGGTCTGATCCTGAGCCCCGACGGCTTCGGCAAAAATCAATTTGTGGAGACGACGCGTCCCCTTGTGGTCGTCACTGCGCCGGGTCCGGGCAGCGGCAAGCTTGCCGTGTGCCTTTCGCAGGTCTATCAGGAGTACACGCGCGGCGTACGCGCGGGCTACGCGAAGTTCGAGACGTTCCCGATCTGGAATCTGCCCGTTTCGCATCCGGTCAACCTCGCCTATGAAGCGGCGACGACCGACCTCGACGACGTGAATCTCATCGACCCGTTCCACCTCGAGGCGTACGGCAAGACGACGACGAACTACAACCGCGACGTCGAATCCTTCCCGGTGCTGAACGCCATGTTTGAGCACATCTACGGCACCTCTCCCTATCATTCACCGACAGACATGGGCGTCAACATGGTCGGCTTCTGCATCACCGACGACGGCGCGGTGCGCAAGGCTGCCTGTCAGGAGATCATCCGCCGCTATTACAGCGCAGCGTGCGCGTTCAAGCGCGGTCTTATCGACCGCGATCAGATCGACAAGGCGGAATTCCTGATGACCCGCGCGGGCGTCACGATCGCGGACCGTCCGGTGGTCGCGGCGGCGCTTGCGCGCGACAAGGAGACCGGCGGCGCGGCAATGGCGATCGAACTGCCCGACGGACAGATGGTCACCGGCAGAAACGGCACGATGATGGGCGCCGCTGCGGGCGCGCTGATGAACGCTCTGAAGGCGCTTGCGGGCATCCAGCCGGACATCGACCTCATCGCGCCGATCGTTCTCGAGCCGATCCGCAAGCTCAAAACGGACCATTTCGGCAGCGAAAATCCGCGGCTGCACAGCGACGAGCTTCTGTACGCGCTTTCTATCTGTGCAACGATGAACCCGACCGCCGATCGCGCCATGAAGGCGCTGGGAAGACTTAAGGGGCTCGAAGCGCATTCGACCGTGATGCTTTCCCGCGTCGATCTCGAGGTCTATCGCCGTCTCGGCGTCAACCTGACCTGCGAGCCGCAGCGCAAGACCAACCGGCTCTTCGACAAAAACTGAGCTATGAAACGATTTCTTCCGCTGTTATTTGCGATCCTGATGCTTCTGACCGGCTGCAGCGGTTCGAAAACCGATGAGGCGATCGCCGTTGCCGACCCGGCGTCTGCTTCGGATGCCGCGCTGCACGAAGAAGCGATCGTTCTGGTCACCGCGGAACCGACGATCGAACCCACGCAGGAGCCGACGCCCGAACCGACGGCAACGCCGGAGCCGACGCCCACGCCGGAACCGACGCCGACGCCGCTGCCCTTTGTCGCCTCGGCGCTTCCGAAAGACGTACGCGCACGGAACGGTTTTACCCTGTCCGAACTGCCCGGCGTCGTACGGCGCAACGCGGACGGCGCATTCTTTGCCTACGGTACCGTCGGCAGTTCCGAGCCGCAATTCTATCCCTGCGACAAAACCGGCGCGGTCGCGCTCGGAGAAGCGCCCGCCGAAATCGTCTGCATCGTTCCCGCCTATACGCCGAAAGACGCCCCTTCGAAGGACGGCGAAAAGCTGCTGGTCGTGTACCTCGGCTCGCAATGCGTCGTTGCGTACGATGGCAAGGACGGCGATTGGGAACAGCTGCGCGTGATGATCTGCTCGACCGGCAGAAAAAATCACGAAACGCCGGTCGGCAATTACAAGATCTACGATTCCTATGAATATAAAGAGCTCGGCATGAACGACACGCACTGCTTCGGCTTCTGGGCGTGCCGATTCAGGACGCATCATCTGTTCCATTCCGTGCCGATCAGCTTCGACGCCGGACGCAATCTGGAAAAGGGACATCGCATGTGCAACATGAAAAAATATGAAAAGCTCGGTTCGGTCGCGTCGGACGGCTGCGTACGCCTGACCGTTGCGGACGCAAAGTGGATCTACGATCTCTACAACAAGGGCGAAACGAAGGTCGCGGTACGCGTCGTAAAGGACAAGGGACCGACGCCCGAAAAGCCGCCCGCCATCATCTGGCAAGCGCCGTACACCGACAAAAAAGGCTTCGGCTGGGATCCGACCGATCCAGATCCGAACAACCCGTATCATGCGCTGTACGCGCCGACCGAAGCGCCTTCCGCAAACCCGTAACAGGTCTATGGCAAAACCTCCTTCCGGATCGTCGGCGGAACCGTAATCCACGCATCTGAAATATGAAAAAGGGTGTTCGGTTTTTCCGAACACCCTCTTTATATCGTTTTATTCTTTCCGCTTTCCGACGGGCCAGTCTCCGTGAACCGACTGAATGGTAAGGATGACTCCGGAAATGAACGCTGCCGCTCCCGCAATGCCGGTGAAAATGATGACAAGTCCCTGTCCCGGGAACGCGGGCTTCCACTGACGGATGTTTCCTTTCCATTGTCCGTCTGCGGGAAGACCGTTGTGCACGGCGGAAATGACATAGATCAATGCGGCGATAAAGATGAGCAGCAAAACCACGCCTGCAATCAGTTTCTTTTTGGAACCATACTCCGGTATCAAAGGCGGCGAATACCGATACGGTGCTTTCACATCTTCCGTTCTGTAAACTCGAATTTTCCATCCCATGGTTTTACCCCCCCCTTTTCTGTTTTCATTATACCACCCAAAGCCGCAGGTACAACCGCACACGGTCGGAAATAAAGCCGCGTATTGCCGAAAACAGTCCGAATTACGCCGCAAAACGCCGTTACGGCTCCGGGGTCGGCTCGGGGGTCGGCTGCGCGTCGAGGATCAGCACGATCCGCCCCATGACCTCGGTGATCTCGCCGAGCCGCTCGGTCACCGTCAGCCCGAACGAGGAGGTTTCCTCGTCCACGACGCGGTCGACGCGGCACAGAATGAAATTCCCGTTCTCCTCGATAAGCGCAAGATAGCCGTCCCGCTGCGAAAAATCGGACAGGACGTTTTCGTTCGTCGCAAGATTGAACCAGCCGACCTTGGTGTAATTATCCTCGTTCGCGCCGTAATGATACGTGTACAGCAGATCCGGCTCGTCGTCATAATCCAGATCGGTCACATAGTAGTCGAGCAGACCCTTTCCGTCCTCTCCCTCGCCGAGGCGGTAATACTGCCCGTCCCGTACAAGATAGGAGCAGCCCAGCACGACGCTGCGGATGATCCGGAAGCCCTCCGTGCCCTCCTTCGTCATATCGAGCCAGTTCTCGGCAAGCTTCAGATCCTCGGAATATTCTTCGAGATGTCCTTCCGTGAGTCCCAGAAGCTCCAGCGGCGGCGCCTCGTCCATCTTCGTGTTGAAAACCCGGTGTCCCGGCACGGGCGTAGGTTCCGGCGTCGGCGTCGCCTGCGATATGCCCGGTCCGGAACGGCAGGTGCGCATCGTGCGCAGCGTGAGATACGCCGCGCCGCCGATCAGTGCAACCGCGATCACGATGCAGATGACGACAAACGCGCCCTTTCCGAGCAGTTTTTTCCAGTTTGCGTTGTTTTGCTGTTCCATCAGTTCTCCTCCAAAGCAAGTATTGCCCCGTTGAGACCGTCCAAAAGCCTTGCAAGGTGGATCCCGTCGATCAGGCGGTGATTGACCTGCACGGTATAGGAAAGGATCTTTCTGCCCTGCTCATTTTCCGAAAACCGTCCCCACATGATGCGGGGTGTGCTGTCCGTATTGTCGAGCGGAAACTCCTGCGTGACATGCGTATAATCGAACCACGGCGTCGAAGAAATGTAAACGTCGTGCCCCGCCGCGTCCGCCTCGGCGGTCGGGATCGGCGAGCGATTCCGCTGTTCCGCCGCCTTCATCCGCGCCGCAAAGGATACGGGATCCTCGCCGTCGATCCACGGGATCCCGCAGATGCCGAACAGCTCGTCGTCCCACGGATAGGTATAGGACGGATCGCGGTGATCGAGCAGATAGACCTCGTCGCCGCGCAGCTCATACCGGAACGCCTCGACGCCGTTCAGCGCCCGCATCGTGCACCAGATCATTGCCGCATAGAACGGGATCCCGTGCCGCTTCGCATATGCCGCCGCGCCGGTCACATCCACGCGCCATGTCAGACTGTAGAACGGCACCTCGAGCCGTGCAAACAGCCGATCGTGCCCGTTTCTCGACCAGTTTTCCCGTTCGATCCGTTTTTCCATGCTCAGAACACCCGCCGCGCGAATACAAACGCTTCCTTCCAGTAATTGCTTGTGATCTTGTTTACGATGACCTTGCCCTCGCCGGAGGACGGATAGATCATCTGTCCGTCGCCCAGATAGATCCCGACGCAGTTGACGCTCTCATTGCCCGGCGTCATGAAGAAGCAGAGATCGCCCGGCGCAAGCTCGCCGATCGAATCCACGCGTTCCCAGCTGTCGTTCTCGGAATAGCCCTTGCTCGTCTTGTGCCGAACCTTGACGCCGACCGCATTCAGGCAATAATACACAAACCCGCCCGGATCGAATCCGGTTTCGGGCTTTTTGCCGCCGCGGTGATAGTCTTTGTTCAGAAGCGACTGCGCCACCTCGCAGAGCAGCTCCGCCTTCGGACGATTCGGCTCGACGATCCCCATGGACTGCACGGTCGACTCTTCTGCCGGAGCATCAATCGGTTCCGGCGTCGGCGCTTCGGTCGGCGCTGCCGTTGGGATCGCTGAGGGCGCTTCGGTCGTCGCTGCTGTTGGAAGCTCCGTCGGCGCTTCGGTCACGATGACCGGCTCCGGCGTAAGCGCTGCTTCATCCGTCCCGCGGACGTCCGCCGGTCCCTCCGGCACAGCGGCAGGCGCCGCCGTTTCGATCTGTCCGACGATCTGTATTTTTTCCGTATCCGGTGCGGAATCGACGATCTCTGCCCGCGACGAACAACCGATCAGCAGCAAAAAGCCGAGCGCGGCCGCGGCGATCCGATACGATCGCTTCATTCGGATACACCTCCCGTTTTTTATCATGTGGTTTGATTATAAAGGAACAATGTCACCGAACCGTAAACGGATTGTGAACAATTCTTTATTTTTGCTTTTTTGAAGCAAAATTCCTGCCGAAATTCGTACAAAAAACCGGGAGATCGCTCTCCCGGTCATGCAATCCGATGCTCCTTACGCTTCGTTCTTCGCGGCTTCCGGTTTCTTTGCTTTCGGACCGATCCCCGCGTGCTTCACAAGCGCCGCCAGCGGGAACGCCAGCACGAAGCAGATCAGTGTGTCAAACAGCATATACCATCCGTTATAAACAACGGAGACCATCAGCGCATCCTTGTTCAGAACCTGCGAGAAGAACAGGAAACCCGAAAGCGTATGCACCGCCCAACGGGCAGCGCCGCCGATGATCGTGCCGATCGGAAGTGCAAAAATCTTTGCCGGGATATGCTTCGAAATACCGGCGAAGCCGATCGCCGCAAATGCCAGCGGGTAGTCGAGCACGACCTGCGCCCAGTGTGTGATCTCCGGCTTCTGAATGAACTGCAGAAGACCGTAAACAAGACCGACCAGAAGTCCGCGCCGTGTGCCGTACATATAAGCGTACAGCATGATCGGCAGCATAGACGCCAGCGTTACGGAACCGCCCTGCGGCGCAGAGAACATCTTGATATAGCTCAGAACAAACGCCATTGCAACGCAGATCGCGCCGTACGTCAGCGCGCGCACGTCCGTCTTGTGCGGAACCGTTTCACGGTCGGATACTCCGACGATGATCCCCGCAATGTACAGTACCATCGCGGCAAGGATCGCAATTGCCGGCAGCAGATAAGATATCGCTTTGGGCAGAACCGCCGGGTCGTATTCCGCCGGACTCAACGCCATGATTGCAATCATCTGCACGGCAAAAACCGCAACAAAGAAGCACATTGCAATGATTGCAAGTATTTTTACGCCCTTCTTGCCCTCTGCTTTGCGGTAATGGATGTTCCACAGCGTAACTGCGCCGATCAGGATCAGCGCTGCAACGATCCATAACCACTGAGCGGTCTTGATCTTCTCCAGCTTCTGCAGCAGAATGAATTCCATGTCTTCCATTTTTTCCCTCCGTAAAAAATGATGCCGCCCCGTCGGGACGGCATCCGAAAAGCTTATGGTTTACGCTTCCTACGATGGCATGACCCAACAGGTTCCAAGGGTGCTTCTCAGCCGAAGGTCGTTCGGCGCCCCTGCGTCGGGTCTATTATAGCAAAAACCGCACCGTTCGTCAAGCATCCGTATGAAAAACCGTGAAATCGCGTATCCGGATCTTCACGACGCCGAGAATCATCTCGGGTCCGAGGCAGTCGATCGTCTCCTTGCGGCTGTCCTCTCCGTAATTCCGGTCGTCGGACAGGACAAAGACCTTGCCCTCCGGCACGCGGATCCTCTGGATGTCGAGCGGCTCGGAAGCGCGGTACCGCGCCTCGTCGATGCCGTATCTTCCGTCGATGATGAGCACGCCGTCCTTTGCCTCGACGGTTTCTCCGCCGAGCGCGATCACGCGGCGAATGAGCAGCGCGCCGGTTTCCGGATCACGGAACACGACCATGTCGCCGCGGCTGAGCTCACGGAAATGCCGGTACAGCCGGTCGTAAAAGATCGTATCGCCCACCTTAAGCGTCGGCATCATGGATTCATCCGCCACATGAACCGGCGAAAACCAGACGAACAGGACAAACAGAACCAGCGCAAGACCGATGAGTCCGGAAAAAATCCAGCTCAGGACGCTTTGCGTGCGATGTTCTTTTTTGAACCGTTCGGATCGTGTATTCATATCAGACAAGACGGAACTGCTTCATCGGAAACAGGACAAGTCGCACCTTGCCGACCACGCGGCAAAGCGGGATCGGACCGACGGTATCGTAGCGCGAATCGCGGCTGACCGCGCGGTTGTCGCCGAGCACATAGACGGTATCCGCCGGAACCGTCTGCGCCGGAATATACTGGTTTCCGATGCGGTCCGGGCTGAGATACGGTTCGTCGATCTTTTCTCCGTTGACATAGACCGCGCCGTCACGCGTTTCGATCGTATCGCCGCCGACGGCGATCACGCGCTTGACGCGCGTCGCATATGTGAGCTCCTGATCCGCATAATACGAGTCGGGATAATAGCAGAGCACGACGTCGCCGCGCTTCGGCTCTTTGAACGCATATGCGGTACGGTCCGCCACCATGACCTCGCCGTTCTGCAGCGTGTCGAGCATGGAATGCCCGTCTACACGCACGGGATCCAGAAGCACCGCGCGCACGGAAAACATGATCAGAACGATCAGCACCAGATAGATCAGAAAATCCAGCGCGCGCCACAGGAGCCCGCCCTCCAGAGATTCATTTCGTTTTTCCGCTTCCCGCCGCAGGGCGGAGACAGGTTTTTGTTCCGGCATGGTTTACGACTCTTTTCCGATGATTTTTTTTGCCGCCTTCAGAAAGGCAAGCCGGTCGAGCATCACGATCCGCCCGCATCCCGTGCATCTGATCTTCACATCCGCGCCGACGCGCGTGATCGGCCAGGTGTCGCAGCCTCAGGCGTTCGGTTTTTTCATGCGCTCCGTATCTCCTACTGATAATGTTTCGATCATTT
>JAEEGF010242675.1_pt1 | contig 11252 bp, 13 predicted proteins | sample 9134171 | NCBI WGS metagenome assembly JAEEGF01 (sample SAMN16246542, study PRJNA631951) | gut metagenome | biome: gut microbiome; feature: rumen; material: AP-attached | host: Bos | place: Iran: Karaj | collected 2018-10
AATACAGTTTAATAATGTTACGCCACGTAGACCATATACAGTCCTTGTTAAGGATAATAAGTATTCATTTTATAATGAGGGCTGGGCAGAACTGTGGCTTCATTCCAGCAGCGCCCCCGATGACCGTCCTGTTCGTTTAAGGCAGAGAAAAAGCAATCAGGAATGGTTCCTTTCCGAGCAGATGCTGATGGCGGATATTAATCTCGTTACCGATGAAGAAGAGGAAGAGGATGACGATCCCTGGGGCTGATTATCAAATATGCGGCTGCTTTTAGGCGGCCGCTTTATTTTTAAAAGGAGATAATTATGAATTACGAAATTAAAGGCGAAACTTTACCATATGTTGAGATTACCCTTCAGCAGGGGGAAAGCATTAAGTGTGAAGGCGGTTCTATGTGCTGGATGTCACCTAACCTTAAAATGGACACGCACGGCGGCGGTATTGGTAAGATGTTCTCCAAGGTTATAAGTGGTGAATCCATGTTTCACAATACTTATACCTGCGAAAGCGGCTCTGGTTTAATAGCCTTTTCCTCCAGTTTTCCCGGCAAAATAATTGCTTTGAATATTGAACCGGGTAAAGAAATAATATGTCAGAAATCCGCTTTTCTCGCATCTACATCAGGAGTAGAACGCACAGTGTTTTTTCAGAAAAAACTCGGAGCCGGCTTTTTCGGCGGCGAAGGATTTATTATGCAGAAGCTCTCGGGAAACGGAATAGCTTTTGTTGAGATAGACGGCTCGGTTGAACTGAAAACATTGGGAGCCGGGCAGAGTATAATAGTAGATACAGGATACCTTGCGCTTATGGATGCATCTTGCTCAATGGATATTAAGTCTGTCGGCGGAGTCAAGAATTCTTTATTGGGCGGAGAGGGATTATTCAACACTGTTGTAAACGGTCCCGGCAATGTTTATCTTCAGAGCATGCCTTTTTCAAAGCTTGCAGGTATGTTCAACGTTTCATCAACTTAATAAATATTAAAAAGGGAACTCGCATTGAGTTCCCTTAATTTTATATTACATAAAAATCTGCAGAGTCTCTTTTCACAAGTTGGGCAACGGTGATTGAATCAAAGTATTCGTTAGTAAGTTTAGCGTATCCGCTCCACATTGCAATAGTTCGGCAATCGGCCTTTTTTTCACAGGGCGGCGCGTCTTCAGCAAGGCATGCAACCGGAGCAAGATCACCTTCGGTAAGGCGCAGTATTTCACCAACAGTTATATCCTCGGGCGGTCGCTTTAATCTGTACCCTCCGCCTTTTCCGTGAATTCCTTCGATAATATCTCCTTTAGTAATATCTGGCAGAATCCTCTCGATATATTTAAGAGAAATTTCCTGCCTTTCAGCAATTTCTTTCATGGGAATATATCCGCCGTTACCGTGTTCGGCGAGATCGATTATTACTCTGAGAGCGTATCTTCCTCTGGTTGAAATCATTATTTTTCACCGCCTTGAATTATTATTCCGCCGCCGAGAACGGTATCGCCGTCATAAAAAACCGCTGCTTGTCCTGGTGTTACAGCGCGAACCGGCTCATCAAAAATAACAGTCGCTACGGAATCGTCCGGATAAACAGCACAATCGGCTTCTTTATGTCTGTATCTGATTTTTGCCGTACATTTAAATGGGTTTTCCGGAACTATGCCGCTAATCCAATTTATTTCAGATACTTTTACCGTTCTAGTAAACAGTACGTTTTCCTTTGACAGAGTTACAGTATTTTTTATGGGATCAATTGAAGAAACAAACCGCGGTTCACCAAATGCAACTCCGAGACCTTTGCGTTGACCTATTGTGTAATGAACATATCCCTTGTGTTTCCCTATAACATTTCCTTCGTCATCAATATAATTCCCGGCGTGATAAGTCTTTCCCGTGTAATTTTCCATAAATCCGACGTAGTTCCCGTCCGGAACAAAGCAGATGTCCTGACTGTCCGGTTTTGATGCATTTCTGAATCCGTTTTTCTCTGCTATCTCACGTGTTTTGCTTTTGTTAATTGAACCCAGCGGGAAAATTGTATGAGAAAGCTGATCCTGATTCAGAAAGTACAGAACATAACTTTGATCTTTGGATAGGTCAACAGACCTTTTTAGAAGATACTTGCCTGAATCATCATCAAATTCAACACGGGCATAGTGCCCCGTAACGATAAAATTACATCCAAGTTCCTTTGCCCTTTCATAAAGGCCGTCAAATTTCAGGTATCTGTTACAATCTATACAAGGGTTTGGTGTGATTCCGCTTTCATATGAAAAAATGAATTTATCAATAACTTTTTCTTTGAAACGATTTTTGAAATTAAAAACGTAATAAGGTATGCCAAGCCGGAAGGCAACGCTTCTGGCATCCTCGATATCATCGAGTGAGCAGCATGTTTTGCCCTCCGGAGCATTAACATCTTCATTTGTGTAAAGCTTCATTGTACAGCCGACACATTCATATCCGCTGTTTTTCATCAGGTATGCCGCGACAGAGGAATCAACACCTCCGCTCATGGCAATCAAAGCTTTCATTTACACATCCCTTTATGTAATTATTCCGCAAATAAAGGAGTCGAAAGATATCTTTCACCCGTATCAGGAAGAATAGCAACGATTGTTTTTCCTTCATTTTCCGGTCTCTGAGCCAGTTCTATTGCTACGCTAAGCGCTGCGCCTGAAGAAATACCAACAAGGACGCCTTCAGTTTTGCCGAGATTGATCGCAGCATTAAAAGCAGCCTCGTTTTCAACTTTAATAATTTCATCAAGGACAGATGTATCAAGAACATCGGGAATAAAGCCTGCGCCGATACCTTGAATTTTATGAGCGCCGGGATCTCCGCCGGAAATAACAGGGGAGGAAGCGGGCTCAACAGCAACTATTTTAACACCGGGTTTCTTTGATTTAAGATATTTGCCAACGCCAGTTACTGTACCGCCGGTTCCTGCACCTGATACAAATATATCCACTTCTCCATCGGTATCTTCATATATTTCAGGCCCGGTCGTTTCAAAATGAGTTTTGGGGTTTGCGGGATTTACAAACTGTCCGGGAATAAAAGCACCGGGAATTTCAGCAGCAAGCTCGTCCGCTTTTGCTATAGCACCTTTCATGCCTTTTGTGCCATCTGTAAGAACCAGCTCAGCGCCGTATGCTTTCATAAGCTGACGGCGTTCAACGCTCATGGTTTCAGGCATAACAATAATTGCTCTGTAGCCTCGTGCTGCAGCGACGCTGGCAAGGCCGATGCCGGTATTTCCGCTTGTCGGTTCAATTATAACAGAACCTTCTTTAAGTTTTCCGGTAGCTTCAGCATCATCAATCATCGCTTTTGCGATTCTGTCTTTTACAGATCCACCGGGATTGAAGTATTCAAGCTTAACAAGTATTTTTGCTTTAAGATTAAGATTCTTTTCTATTTTAGTTACTTCAAGAAGGGGAGTTCTACCGATAAGTTCATCTGCTGATTTATATATTTTTGACATAATTATTCTCCTTATATTCTAATTTAATGAATTCGAAAAGTCAAGAGTCGGGGAGATTCAACATCGACCGAACCTGAAATTTTGCCTTAACAGTTCAAAATAAATCAATTTCAATTTAATACCACCAATCTTGTAGGTTAATGGTATTATATCAGCGCTGTTTTCATTTGTCAAGTATAAAACACAAATTATCATAATTTAATCGCTTTACATAATTAAATAATTAGTATATAATGTTGAAAATATTTATTAAATATGCAAAAAGTATTGACATATCAATTTCATTGTGATAAAGTGTTAGTGCAATAAATATTCGAAAGCATTATTGTGGAGGTTTTTAATGGATTTCAATTATAATGTTCTTGATAACAATGAAAAGATTATATATACATTGCGTTCTCTTTATCTTAAGCATGGATACGCTCGATATAAGATGAGCAAATTTGAGGAATACGATTTATATTCCAAGAATAAAGATTTCCTTGTTTCGGACAGCGTCATAACTTTTAACGATACTACCGGCAAGCTTATGGCTCTTAAACCGGATGTAACTTTATCAATTATTAAGAATAATCGCGGCTTTAATGACGGTGTTCTTAAAGTTTGCTATGATGAGAATGTTTACAGAGTATCCAGAGGGACAGGGTCCTTCAAAGAGATAATGCAGACCGGTCTTGAGTGCATCGGCGATGTTGACGATTATTCAATCGGCGAAGTTTTATGGCTCGCTGCTGAGAGTTTGGCTGCAATCAGCACAGATTTTATTCTTGATATTTCCGATCTTGATATTATTGAAGCTTTTATTGATAATATTTCTACGGATCGCGTAATACAGAAAGCTCTAATGAAGTGTATCGGTGAAAAGAATACGCACGGGATAACTACTGTATGCGCAGAGAATAATATTGATGAATCAAAAGCCGAACTGCTTAATAAACTGGTTTCGTCTTACGGAAGAATCGATGAAGTACTGCCCCAAATAAATGAACTGGCATCTCTTATCGGTGCAGATTCTTCTGTCAGTGATTTGGCAAATATACTCGAAATATTCAAAGGTTATAAATACGCCGACAGAATACATATTGATATGTCGGTTATCAGTGATATGAAATACTATAACGGAGTAGTTTTCAGCGGGTTTATCAACGGTGTTCCCGACAGCGTTCTTTCCGGAGGCAGATACGATAAATTGATGACACGAATGCATGAAGAATCCAAAGCTATCGGGTTTGCTGTTTATCTTGATATGTTAGAGGGGCTTTATAGAGACAGATGTGAATATGATGCCGATATAATGCTTATCTATGATAAAAACATTGATAATTCGAAATTGCGTGAGACTGTGTCTGATTTTATCGGTAATGGAAAAACAGTATTTGTTACCGACAAGGATAGTGATATTGTTTCCTGCCGCACTAAAATGATGTTTGACGGTGAAGAGGTGAAAACTCTTGAATAATATACTTAATATCGCGCTTCCCAAAGGACGTCTCGGCGAAAAAGTCTATGAAATGTTTGAAAAAGCAGGCTTCGATTGTCCTTCAATTAAAGAGGTAAACCGTAAACTTATATTTGAAAACGAGTTAACCGGTGTTCGCTATTTTTGGGTAAAGCCCTCCGATGTTGCTATTTATGTCGAGAGGGGAGCAGCTGACATAGGTGTTGCAGGTAAAGACATCCTTCTTGAATTCGAACCGGATGTATATGAATTGCTCGATTTAAATATCGGCAAGTGCAGAATGGCCGTTGCTGCGCCAGTCGGCTTCAGAGATGATCCCGCCAGGACTTTGAAGGTCGCAACGAAATTTTCCAAAACGGCCCGCGACTATTATGCTTCAATTGGAAGAGATATAGATATTATTCATCTTAATGGTTCAATTGAAATTGCTCCTATTCTGGGACTTTCCGATGTGATAGTTGACATTGTTGAGACAGGAACAACACTTAAAGAGAATAATCTTGAAGTATTCGAAACAATTTTCCCGATAAGCGCCAGACTGATAGCTAACAAATCAAGCTTTAAATTTAAAAATTCTCTGTGTGAAAAGCTTTTGAAAGAACTGAAAAAGCAAACGGAGGCATAAAATGATAAAAATACTGAAATACGGTGAAGTAAGTAATTCCGATATATTTTCTAGAAGTATTCCTGCATTTAATGTAGAAGAAATCGTCTCGGATATAATAGCTAACGTTCGTAAAAACGGTGATAAAGCGCTGTTTGAATACTGTGAAAAATTTGATAATGCTACGTTAGATTCACTTCTTGTTACACAGGATGAAATAACTGAGGCTTTAAATTCAGTTAATCCTGATTTTATAGAGATTTTGAAAAAGGCTGCAGCCAACATCAGGAAATTCCATGAGCGCCAGGTCAGAAACAGTTTTATAATAAATGATGAAGATGGGATTATTATAGGACAAAAGGTTATTCCTGTTGACAGAGCCGGGCTTTATGTTCCCGGCGGAACAGCCGCTTATCCTTCAACTGTTCTGATGGATGCTATTCCTGCAAAAACAGCAGGTGTAAAAGAGGTGGTAATTACAACGCCGCCTTCATCATCAGGAAAGATTAATCCCGCTATCCTTGCGGCTGCTTATGTCGCCGGAGTTGATAAGATATTCAAAGTCGGAGGTGCACAGGCGATTGCAGCTTTGGCATACGGAACCGAAAGTATTCCCAAAGTTGATAAAATTGTCGGCCCCGGCAATGCTTTTGTTGCAGAAGCTAAAAAACAGGTGTTCGGAAAAGTTTCCATCGATATGATTGCCGGTCCAAGTGAAATTCTCATTGTTGCCGACAGCAAATCAAACCCTCGTCATATCGCAGCCGATATGCTTTCACAGGCTGAACACGACAAGATGGCTTCCGCTGTTCTTGTTACCGACTGTGCATCACTTGCGGAATCCGTCAGCGCCGAACTTGAAAGACAGCTACCGCTCCTTGAACGTGAGGAAATTGCCAGAGCTTCGATTGAAAATAACGGTAAAATTATTGTAGCAGATAATCTTAAAGTTGTTATAGATATCGCTAATGAAATCGCGCCCGAGCATCTTGAACTCTGTGTTGACTCACCGTTCGATTATCTTGACAGCATACGTCATGCAGGATCGATATTTATGGGCCGAAACTGTCCCGAGGCACTTGGCGATTATTTTGCTGGACCCAACCACACTTTGCCTACAGGCGGAACAGCTAAATTTTCCAGTCCGCTTTCCGTCGATGATTTTGTCAAGAAATCACAATATACTTATTACACGAAAGAAGCGCTCGGCAGAGTTGCTTCGGATATTGCTGAGTTTGCTACCGTGGAAGGTCTAACTGGACATGCCAGGAGCGCACTCAGCCGTACGGAGGATGATGATTGATGAGTCGTTATTTCAGCGGTAAATACGCTGCTCTGACTCCTTATGTTCCGGGTGAACAACCTAAAAACAGAGAATATATAAAACTCAATACAAATGAGAATCCTTATCCGCCTTCACCTAAGGCGATTCAATATGCCGGTGAGGCCGCAAAGAATCTTGAGCTCTATTCCGATCCCGAATGCACTGAACTCCATAAAAAACTCGCAGGTAATCTTGGATTAAAACCGACGCAGATTATGGCAACAAATGGTTCGGATGAAATACTGAATTTTGCATTTATGGCATTTTGCGATAAGGATACACCGGCAGTGTTTGCAGATATTACTTACGGGTTTTATCCGGTTTTTTCTGAAATCAACAATCTGCCTTTCCGAATAATTCCATTAAAAGAAGACTTTTCAATTGATATTACTGATTATTTTAATGCCGGAGGAACAATTTTTATAGCTAATCCCAACGCGCCAACCGCTCTTGCGTTGTCAGTCAATGAAATTGAAGAAATTATAAAGCATAATCCCGATAATATCGTAGTTATTGATGAAGCATATGTCGACTTCGGGGCTGAATCCTGCGTTCCTTTGATAAATAAATATGATAATCTTCTGGTGACAAGAACTTTTTCTAAATCCGGCTCTATGGCCGGCACACGCCTTGGCTACGGAATCGCTTGTGAGAATCTGATAAGGGATTTGTTTACTGTTAAATATTCTACAAATCCTTATAATATTAATTCAATGACTATGGCAGCCGGAATCGGCGCTGTTGAAGAGTGGAATTATTCGAATGAGAATTGCAAAAAAATAATTGAAACACGCGAAAACTTAAAGGATGAACTTCGATCTCTCGGCTTTGAATTTACCGATTCGGTTACTAATTTTATCTTTGCAAAGCATAAGTCAATCAGCGGTGATGACTTTTATAAGAGAATGAAAGATAATGGAATCCTGATAAGGCATTTCAATAATGCAAAGATAAGCAATTATAACAGGATAACGATAGGAACACCTGAGCAGATGAAAGAATTCATCAGAATCGCAAAAGAAATCACGGAGGGAAATATATGAGGACTCAAACTATCAACAGAAAAACCGCCGAAACAGATATTTCACTATCTATTAATCTTGACGGCAATGGCGAGAGCCGGATTGATACAGGTTGCGGATTTCTTGACCATATGCTTACTCTATTTGCGTCTCACGGATCATTCAATCTTGATGTTACCTGTAAAGGTGATATTAATGTCGATTATCATCATACTGTTGAAGACATCGGTATTGCTCTGGGGACGGCTTTTGCCGGTGCCCTCGGTGATAAGAGGGGAATTAACCGGTATGGCAATATGATATTACCTATGGATGAGTCACTCGTTCTTACTGCTGTAGATTTTTCCGGCAGATCATATCTTGGTTATTCTCTTGATATTCCGACTGAAAAGGTCGGCGACTTTGATACGGAACTTGTTGAGGAATTCTGGTATGGATTCGTAAGAAACGCAAACTGTACTCTCCATATTAGAAACCTTGCCGGTTTTAATTCACATCATATTATTGAGGGCGCATTCAAATCTGCCGCCAGAAGCATTAAACAGGCTGTTTCAATTGGCGGAAATGCGGACAAAATTCCTTCTACGAAAGGTGTTCTCTGATTAATGATTGCAATTATTGATTACGGAGTCGGCAATCTATTTTCGCTCAAAAGTTCATTTTCCGCTATCGGAATAGAGGCTGTAGTTTCAAGCGAAAAGAGTGTTATAGAATCCGCTTCACATATTATTCTGCCCGGCGTCGGTGCTTTTTCCGATGCTGCCGATAAGCTCCGCTCAACCGGAATGGCTGAAATAGTCAAAACAGAAGCCGGTAAAGGTAAGCCTCTAATGGGTATCTGCCTTGGAATGCAACTGCTTTTTGATAAAAGTTTTGAATATGGTGAATATGAAGGTCTCGGACTTATTAAAGGGAATATACGACCTATCGCTGACGTAATTCCATCAGGGTTGAAGATTCCGCAAATTGGTTGGAATGCTCTTGAATTCACTCGAGAATCTCCTGTGTTTAAATATATCAGTAACGGTGATTATGTTTATTTTGTACACTCATTCTATGCTGCCGACTGCGATGAATCGGTTACCGCAGTTACAGATTATGGTGCACTGCTGACAGCTTCGGTTCAGTGTGGCAATGTATTCGGATGCCAGTTTCATCCGGAGAAAAGCGGAGATATCGGCTTGAATATTCTTAAAGCTTTCTGCGAGACAGGAGTCGACTTATGATAATCTTTCCTGCTATTGATATAGTGGCCGGTAAAGCGGTCCGCCTTTTTAAAGGCGATTATAATCAGATGACTGTATACAATGAAAACCCTGCTTCGGTTGCTGTTGATTTTATAAATAGCGGAGCCGGTCATATTCACATAGTCGATCTGGAAGGTGCCAAAACCGGAAATACCCCTAATTTTGAAACCGTTTTAAGTATAAAGGAAAAATGCGGTCTGTTCTGTGAAATCGGCGGCGGCATAAGAAATATCGAACCTGTCAGGAAATATCTTAATGCCGGAATAGATCGCGTAATTCTCGGTACGGCAGCTGTTGACGATGAAGCTTTCCTTGATCAAGCGGCTTATGAATTCGGCGACAGAATTGCTGTCGGTGTAGATATTAAAGCGGGCTTTGTAGCTATTAAAGGTTGGCTCGAGAACTCCGGTATTGAAGCATTTGAATTTTGTGAAAAAATGTGTAAAAAAGGTATTGGAACTCTTATATGCACCGATATATCTAAAGACGGAGCGATGAAGGGGACTAATCTGAATCTATATAAAACAATGTCGATGAAATTTGACATCAATATAACAGCTTCAGGAGGAGTGTCTTCAATCGAAGATGTTAAAAAGTTAGCTGAGATGCATCTTTACGGTGCAATTATCGGTAAAGCTTATTATACCGGCGCAATTAATCTTGCAGAGGCAATAGAGGTGGCGGAATGATTACAAAAAGAATAATTCCCTGCCTGGATGTCAGAAACGGCAGGGTAGTAAAAGGAATTAATTTTGAAAATCTCGGGGACGTGGATTCGCCCGTTAAGCTAGCAGAGTATTACAGCCGTTGCTGTGCCGATGAACTCGTATTCTACGATATTACTGCATCTGCTGAAGGAAGAGAACTGTTTACAGATATTCTTTGTGAAACTGCACGAAAAGTATTTATCCCGCTCACAGTGGGCGGAGGAATCAATACGGTTGCCGATTTTGACCGCGTCCTTAAATGCGGTGCGGACAAAGTAAGTGTGAATTCCGGAGCTATCAGAAACCCTTCCCTTATCGGTGAAGCAGCTAAGCTTTACGGCGACCAGTGTGTCGTAATTTCTGCGGATGTCAAACGTGTTGACGGTGTCTTCAGAGTGTTTGCAAAAGGCGGCAGAGAAAATACGGGAATGGAAGCGATCGAGTGGATTAAGCGCTGTGTCGGTAACGGAGCAGGGGAGGTAGTCCTCAATTCCATCGATACCGATGGAGTTAAAAAGGGGTTCGATCTGGAAATGCTTGATGCTGTCTGCAACGCCGTCAGTGTACCGGTTATTGCGTCCGGAGGTGCCGGTTGTATAAATGATTTCATCACTTTGTTTAAGACTCTTCCTAAAGTTGATGCCGGCCTTGCTGCTTCGATTTTTCATTTCGGCGAAGTGAAAATTAACGATTTAAAAAAGAAAATGGCGGAAAACGGAATACCCGCCAGAATTACGGAGAATAATTATGCTGAATCTTGATGAACTTAAATTTGATGTAAAAGGCCTGATTCCCGCTATTGTTGTTGATTCTGTTTCTAAAAAAGTTCTTACTCTCGCATATATGAACAGGGAAAGTTTAAGCATTTCCATAGAGAAAGGTCTCACCTGTTTCTGGTCAAGATCAAGGCAAGAACTTTGGCTTAAAGGTGAAACAAGCGGCAACTATCAGCATATAGTTTCGATAACTGCCGATTGCGACAGGGATGCTCTTGTTGTTGTCGTCGAGCCCGACGGTCCCGCCTGCCACAAAGGAACATTCTCGTGCTTTAACGATTCTGTCTATGAGAGCGAATTTTCTCTTGAAGGTCTCATGGAGCTGATTCGAGGACGTAAAACAGAGAAGAAAGATGGCTCTTATACAACTTATCTTTTCGAAAAAGGATTAGATAAAATTCTGAAGAAAGTCGGCGAAGAATCGACTGAAGTTATTATTGCCGCAAAAGATAAAGATAAAAAAGAAACAGTTTATGAAATTGCGGACCTTGCATACCATATTATGGTGCTGATGGTAGAAGCCGGCATTTCAATTGACGAAATTCATAAAGAGCTCGCTTCACGTCATGTTATTGACAAAAAAATCAAGCAGGAAAAGATGGCGAGCGACGACGATTGATATTTTAATTTAATATTAACT
>JAEEGF010783705.1_pt1 | contig 11250 bp, 6 predicted proteins | sample 9134171 | NCBI WGS metagenome assembly JAEEGF01 (sample SAMN16246542, study PRJNA631951) | gut metagenome | biome: gut microbiome; feature: rumen; material: AP-attached | host: Bos | place: Iran: Karaj | collected 2018-10
TCATTCGCAACATCGTTGCCATCACGCTCGACCGCGTGACCTTCGTACCGCTGATGATGTGCGTCTTGCTCCGCATGTTACAAGACCGTCACCGACCGTTGTGGCCCATAGCCGTAGCAATGGTCCCCTTCTTCGTGGTGGCCGTCGTGGCTATTGTCATACACTACGACTATTTCGAGTGGTTCGTAGAAGGCTACAGTCTGCAACTCAGCCTCATCTTTATTATATATTATGTACACGCGCTAAGAAAGTACGGCCGTTGGCTGCACGATAATTTTGCCGACTTGGAACACAAGGAACTATGGCAGAGTCTGCTGCTATTGGCATGCATCCTGTTGATTTATGTGGTTTATACCACCAACGAGGGTGCCCTCGCCGTTGAGTATCTTGCCCAGGTGCTGACGCTGGTCATCATCGCTTTCGTGGTGTGGCGCGTGGAGACATTGCAGATATTATTGCCAGAGGAGTTGGAGGGAACGGAGGAAACCGTAGAAACGGAGGAGACGGAGGAGAGCCGGCTATCACCGGCACCAAATACAACCACTCCCCAAAACAGGATATCATTCTCTTTGTTGAAGAAGTGGAAGAGTCGCTGCATGCCATCGACCGACTGTTCTATACGCTGCGCCTGCAACTGGATTTCGAACGCGTCAAGGGCATCATCTTCGGCTCGTTCAACTCCATCAAGTACGACCTGCAGTTTGGCAGTGTCGAACAGATGCTGATAGCCCACCTGCACGACTTGGAGATTCCTGTCTGCTGTGGATTCCCTGTGGGCAGCGACAGTTGTCTGCCACTCATCGAAGGGGCACCGTGTTCGCTGGATGTTACGGCAGATCATACTTCGCTGACGTTCAATATCGACGGTACGTCACAGCCTTATGAAATAATAGAAACGACTCCGCAAATCACGAAAGTACACTATAGCATATTGAAATAGGATGGACGAGAAGGTTATTAAGATAGTAAACGAGGCACGGTGGGCCGATGGTCTGAGAGTAAGAAACAGACTCGAGGACATCACCTACGACCCCATGCGAACTCAGGAGGAGTTTGTGATGAGGATGATGCGCGAGAACGGCAAGACCGCCTATGGACGTCAGCATGGCTTCGACTCCATTCGCAGTCTGGACGATTTCAAACAGCATATCCCGCTCACCACCCACGACGACTATCTCCCCTATATCGAGCGCATTGCCGACGGTGAGAAAAACGTCCTGACAGCCTATCTGACGGAACACCTCTCTACGCTATCGGGCTACAAACGACTGCCACAATCCAGATGGGGCGTGCAGGCAGGCTACGACTACAGTCTCTGTTCCGGATTCTATATCGCAGGCCAACACGGCTTTCTTGCAGACGGAATGACCCTCAACCTCGTCGACAACAGCCTCGAACGTCTGCCTTCAGGGCTAAGAGTCGGCAATCTGCTGGGTCGCTTGTTGGTGAAACGTGAATTTGACAACGACCAAGTCTATGTCATACCTGTGGCTTTCGACAACAGCCCCGAGCGAAGCGACACACTCTATCTGCAGGCACTCTTCGCCCTCCGACAGCAATACATTTCCATGGCCATCTGCGAGCGTTACGACAACATGCTCGAACTGCTGCGCTATATTGAAAAGCACTGGCCCTGGTTGACAGAAGAGATTGAAAAGGGCAATCGCTATTTTCGTCCGGACGAAAACAGGGCCAACACGATTCGTGAGATCATGGAAGAACACCATATCGGCACACAGCTGGTCACACAACTTTGGCCCCGTCTGCATTGCGTCATGATTTACGACATAGACCGTTTGGGAGCCAGTTTCGAGCTGTTGCGTACCTACTGCGGCAAAGATGTTCACTACATCTTCACTGGCATCAGCACCGCTGAAGGGACGTTCTCTACGGTACTCAACCTTGACGACCCACAGACAGTGCTGATACCCGACAGCGTCTTCTATGAATTCAAACCCATAGAAGCCGAGGGCTACAACCGTTTGCTAACCCTCGACCAGTTAGAGATCGGCAGACGTTACGAAATGGTTGTCACCACCCTTTCCGGCCTCTACCGATACATCACACCCATCACCCTACTTGTCGTTGGCCGCTACCACGACACACCAACAGTGATTGTTACTTGATGTACGGACATCTTTCCCACGGAGGGAATGTTTTATTCCCAGGCTGGGAAGATATTGTTCCCAAGCTGGGAATAAATATTTCTCAGTAAGGGAACATCTGGCGCAAAATAAGATAGGGTTTAGCGCAAATAAGGCTGGGTTATTGGAAATTAAGCTTGCATTATTGACAGATAACGACGGAGTATTAACGAAAAGTGGGCCATCTCTCCCGTCAGATGGCGTCGAGCCCTTTAAATAAAGGGTTCCTGCGCTTTTCATCTCTCCCGTCATCTCTCCCATTTCTCTCCCAAATCACTCCCATCATCTCTCCCGTCGATACACCTAAAACGAGTGTCGACGTCTCAGCAGATTGTCTACTCCGCAGATTTGATTTTAACAATTGAGAAAAACCTGGAAATTTATTGGGGAAATACTTGCAGGATCGGATTTTTTTTCGTACCTTTGTACCATCGAAAAACACGCTGTGAAAAGTGCAACGAAACTGCTACAAGGAGATGGCAGCAAGGAGATAGAATAATCTTTTGAAGAACATATATTATGGAGAAAAACATGACCACAACTGGTGAGGCACTCGCTGCTTCACAGGAGGTAACGCTCGTCATTGAGCAGTTCCTCAACGAGAACTACCGCTTCCGTAGGAACGTTCTGAACGGAAAGGTAGAGTTTGCAATCCTGCCCAAGGAAACTGGGGCAAAGCTCTCTGGCGCCTCTGATGAGGCTGAATTGATTTACAGGCCGTTGACACAGGCTGCTCTGAACAGCATCGTGATTCGTGCCAAGCGCGAACAGGTGCTCGAAAAAGGTAGTCCGAAAACGGAGATTACGGAGTATGTGCAGTCGGAGGAGGTTCCTGAACACAATCCCGTTCAGGGCTTTCTGCGCAGTCTACCCAAATGGGACGGACAAAACCACATTGCGCGCATCTTCTCTCGCATTCCAGGCATCACGTCCGAACAGCTGAACTATCTGACCATCTGGCTGCGCTCTGCTGTGGCCCACTGGATGCAGATGGACATGCTGCACGGCAACGAGTGTGTGCCTACGCTGATTGGTGCGCAGGGCTGTGGCAAGACGACCTTCGTGCGCCGTTTGCTGCCTCACCATCTGCGCGAGTACTATCTGGATCACCTGAACCTGTCGAACAAGTTCGACAAGGAGATGGCGCTGACGAACAATCTCTTCGTCAACCTGGATGAGCTCGACGCCATCCGTCCCTCTCAGCAGTCGTCGCTGAAACAGACGCTGAGTGTCAGCAAGGTGAACGGACGTCCTATCTTCGGACGTGCCCAGGAGGACCGCACGCGATTTGCCTCGTTTGTGGCAACTACCAACAATCGTCATCCGCTGAAGGATGCCACAGGTTCGCGTCGCTACATCTGCATCCTGATTCCTGACGGACAGATGATTGACAACACGGGCGACATAGACTATGGTCAGTTGTATGCGCAGGTGACCTACGAACTGCTGGAGCAGAAGGCGCCCTACTGGTTTAACAACGATGAGGTGGCCCGCATCCAGCAGCTGAACCAAGATTTCATGGAGAAGAAGGACCTGGGTGAGATGTTTGTGGCCTGCTTCCGTCAGCCTCATGAGGGCGAGGTGGTGAAGATGATGAACTGTGGTGAAATGATTAGCCTCATGCAGAAGGACTATCCGTCGCTGCAGAACACCGTTGGCAACAAGGTCAGGCTCGGAAAGACCATCTCGGCCCTTGGTTTCAAGCACAAGGAACATTCTCATGTGGCTTACTACGAGGTCGTTCCACTGAAGGCTGCATGAGGGGTGATGGGAGAGATGAAGGAGAGATATGGGAGAGATGAAAAAAATCTCTCCCATGCTGAAACCTCTTTGTACAAAGGCGATTCCAACGATTGTGGGAGAGATGAGAGATTTTTTTTGAAAAAGTCAAAAAGATAAGAGATAATAGATAAGAGTTAAGAGATATGGAAGAAAAAGAATTGAAAGCGAAAGACATTCCTTGGGGCTATGCCCGATGTTTCAACGATGCTTGCAAGCGCAAGGACACCTGTATGCACTATTTAGCCAATGTGTTGACGAGCCCGCAGGAACGGCATATTGGTCAGGCGGTGTATCCTACGGCTTGGCAGGATGGCGAGTGCCACTGTTATTGCGAGAAACGACTGGTGAGGAAGGCTTGGGGATTTAGTCATCTGTATGACAATGTGCCGCGTCACCAAAAGGCGGAGGCCCGCCACTGTGTGCGTTTATACTTTAGCGCCGGCATGGGTCCTTACTATCGTTACCATCACGGCGAAAACAAACTTTCGCCCAAGCAGCAGGATGACATCATGCAAATCCTATCCCACTTCTGCAGTACAGAGGGCATCCATTTCGACCACTACGAAACAGACTGGGACTTCGGATGACAGACAACATCCATCTAAGGTGTTTTCAACCGATTAAACAATGAAAATATACACGAAAACCAACTTTTTCTTGGTAGAAATGCAACAAAAAAGTTGGATTTCGTGCTATTTCTGGAAAAAAGTTGTATCTTTTGCACCAGATATTCTGTTAGAAACAGTCGAAATGAACTCAAATATGAGATTTCGACAGATTCTGACAGAAAATCTTTTGTTCAGATGGAATAATTGAAACAGAAAAGGGCCAGATGAGCTTGCGAGATGTAGGATATCAGCTTCAAACGGTTAAAATTGATTTAAATTACACCTTATTTTAAAAAGATAATAGAATTTTTTGTATCTTTGCAAATGCTATCTGCCCGTTGCGGCAACGATGTCATCTGAGGACGACGGAGCCGCAGGGCGGAGCACTACATATTGGAAAAGCGACACTGTACGCTTTGTTTTTGGACATTTGAACGTAGGAAACTCAAATCTCAATCAAAGACAAACGCAGAGGTGACGCCTACGGATGTGTATATCATGCGCAGCCGGAGTGTGCCGAGGGCTAACAGTATGCCCTCACGCACACTTTTGGGTGCATTGTATATATACCGTCTGAGGGTATCGAATCTGTTCGTTCTATTGAGAAGGCACTTCCTACGGCCTAAATGTCGGAACGGGCAGAAGGAGATACCCTCGTTCTTTTCTGGTATGTAGTCAAACAAGACGGGCAATCATATAAAAGTCTGCTTATTGTGGGTATCTGTAGGCGCATGACATAAGAGATACATGGACAATCTGCATTTATACCACGTGTTGGAAGGGGCACTTAGAATGGAAGATCAATTCTGTGCCGCTGATGGGCAATTGATAAAGAACAGCATCGTTGAAGCAGCACTTTCACTTCAACCGAATTTGATAAGACTACTACTGGCTAACGAAGAGCTCGCTGCTTGTTTTTTTACTGATGTAGAAGGCGTGAAGGTTTTTGACAAAGTGAAGTTCCAACGCTTCGTGATGAACAAGTCTTTCTTGGCTGACAGCTATACCTCATATAAGAATAAAATTGGGCTTACAGATGAGGATGGTAGATACGTTAGTGAGAGCCGTGAGGTGGTTCTTTCCTGGCCATACAAAGATTGCATGCTTGAAGGAGGACAGACAAAAGAAGATGCCAGGCGTGACGAAATCTTCTGGAGCGAAATACTTGCACCTGATGCCATCAATCGACTGACTGAGCCTAAGGTTTTTACGGAATTCAAGAGGTTTGATAAGGATGGAGAGCATGATGTAGAACATTTGCTCTCTACTGACAATCTTATCATCAAAGGGAATAATCTTCTGGCCCTCTATTCTCTCCGCAAAAAATTTGCTGGTAGAATAAAACTGATATACATAGATCCTCCATATTATTTTGTAGCAAATAAGAAGGAGGATACCTTTAACTACAATTCGAACTTCAAACTTTCCACTTGGTGTACTTTTATGAAGAACCGATTGGAGATAGCCAGAGAATTACTTAGTGACGATGGGGCCATCTTTGTGCAAATCAGCGATGACGGCGTTGGTGAACTGCATCTCATTTTGAAAGATGTATTCAATAATGATGGAGAGAACAATTTCATTAACAAGATAACTGTCAAGACAAAATCGCCTTCAGGATTTGCCAGTGTGAATCCTGGAGTTTTTGAGACGGCAGAATATATTCTTGCTTTTGCAAAGCACAAGTCTCAATGGAAATTCAATCAGCAGTATGTGAAATCAGAATATGATGCAAACTATGCATTTTATATAACCAACCCAGACCAGCCTTGCTCTGATTGGGTGTTTGAAAGAGTTGATTCTCTTGTTGCAAAGGAACTGGGATATTCTGACAAAAAAGCAGCTCTAAAGAAAGTCAACGAGCATCTTTTCATGCAACTCGTAGGTGATTTTGCCTTGAAGAATAAAGAACGTGTATTCCGTTTGACTGCAATTAATGATGATGCAGCAGCTGAAGCCGTAGCTCTAAGAGAACAATCGCGATTAAACCCTGAGGCTATCTATAGCCTTGAAAGGCCAAACAATTACACCTTGTATGTAACGAAAGCGCAAGAAATCGCATTCTACTCAAAGAAAGTTAGAGAAATAGACGGTGAGACAACTCCTAGCATGCAATTAACGAACATGTGGACGGATATTTCATATGAAGGTATTGCAAAAGAAGGGGGTGTGAAGTTAAAAGGTGGCAAGAAGCCAGAAAGGTTGATTAGAAGAATCATAAACATGGCATCCAATCCTGGCGATATTGTTTTGGATTTCTTTTCTGGTAGCGGGACTACAGCTTCTGTAGCATACAAAATGGGGCGTCAGTTTATAACTTGCGATCAGCTTGACTCTCAAATAGAAATGTCCATGAAACGCCTAAAGAATGTTTCTGTTGGCGAACAATCGGGAATCAGCAAACTTGTCAACTGGCAAGGTGGCGGTTCTTTCATTTATTGTGAGTTAGCCAAAGCAAATGATATATTTGTGGACATGATACAGACTGCAACTACTACTGATGAGTTGAAGACAATTTGGACGCAAATGAAGGAAACCGGATATCTCAGTTACAAGATAAATATTGCTACAATCGATGCTAATGCTTCTGACTTTGAAGCTCTCTCTATTGAAGACCAGAAGCGTTTCCTTATAGAGTGCCTTGACAAGAACATGCTCTACGTACCCTTCAGCGATATTGATAGTGAGGAATATGCTATCAGCGAAGAGGACAAGCGTTTAACTCGTGAATTCTACAAAAAGGCATAACGATGGCAATAAAGGAATTGTTCTACAGTGGGCTGATGAATGGTACGATAAATCGCGTACCACTGCCCGACTATTTTGAAACGAGTCTTTCAAGAAAACTCAGGCCATATCAAGTAGAGTGTTTTCGGAACTTCTTGATGTATATTGCTAACGACTTCGATGGCAAGCAGGCTCGCCCTCATCTGCTGTTTCACATGGCAACAGGTTCTGGCAAAACATTGATAATGGCTGGTGCAATGCTTTATCTCTACGAACAGGGTTACCGCAACTTTCTGTTCTTTGTAGATAGCACTAATATCGTAGAGAAAACAAAGGATAACTTTCTCAACGCTGCATCAAGTAAATATCTCTTTGCACCACAGATAGCAATCAATGGGAATCGGGTGGAAATCAGGAATGTTGACAACTTCCAGGGTGCGGCAACAGACTGTATAAACCTCTGTCTTTGCACTATTCAAGGGCTTCACTCAGACTTGAACTCTGAAAAGGAGAATGCGCTGACTTATGATGATTTCACAGACCAGCCTGTTGTCTTGATTTCAGATGAAGCTCACCACATGAATGCCTGGACCAAACGCGGTTCTAAGACGAAAGAAGAGGAACAGCACATCAAGAACTGGGAACAGACTATAACGAACATTTTCAACAAGGATAACGGTGCTTTGCCCAACATCTTGCTGGAGTTTACTGCTACTGCTGATCTTTCAGATTCTGCCATTGCCCAGAAATACGAAGATAAAATCATCTTTGACTACCAACTCAAGAAGTTTCGCGAGGACCGATACTCGAAAGATGTGGAGGTGGTAGAGACCGACCTCGCCCCACTTGACAGAGCGCTTCAGGCAATGATTCTAAGTCAGTATAAGCGTAAATTGTTTGCTAGCATAAGGCTGAACATCAAGCCCGTTGTGCTATTGAAATCCAAGACCATCCCAGACAACAAAGAAATATATACTGAGTTCATAAGTGCCGTTTCAAGGCTTGACATAAACGGAGTGAATAGGATACGGGAAAGGGCCAAGGATGATTTGAAGGCAGCTTTTGACTACTTTGACGCACATGCCATCTCTGCTGAGAATTTGATACTTGAGCTAAAAGAGGAATTCGCAGAAGAACGTCTCCTACTTGTAGATGGGAATAACATTTCTGCGGAAAAGCAACAATTGCTCAATACGCTTGAAGACCCATCGAATGGTATCCGTGCTATCTTTGCCGTAGATATGCTCAACGAAGGCTGGGATGTGCTGAACCTGTATGATATTGTCAGGCTATATGATTCACGTGTAGTGGAGAACGGAAAACCGGGCAAAACGACTATTCAGGAAGCCCAGTTGATAGGGCGTGGAGCACGATATATGCCTTTCGCCGACCCTAGCCATCCTGAGTTTGAAACCGACAAACGAAAATACGACGGCGACGCATCGAATCCGCTTCGCGTGATAGAGAAACTGCATTATCATAGTGCCCACAATCCACGTTATATTCAGGAACTCAAGACTGTACTCAGAGAGAAAGGAATCATACCCGAATCAAGAGTGCAACTCGACCTTTTCCTGAAAGACGATTTCAAGGGAAGTCGCCTTTACCAAAAAGGTATCGTGTTTACCAACGAACGAAAACCGCTCGCACAATTGGAAGACGATGGAACCATAGGCTGTGCCATACTGAAAAAGACATTCAAGGTAGTTATGCCTACAGGTAAGATGCGTTCTGGTCTTATCTTTGGCGATGCTGCACCCAGTGAAGTACTGACGAGTGTCATCATTAGCATAAAACTAGAAGAATTGGGCAAGCATATTATACGAACGGCTCTAAACAGTTTTTCAACATACAATTTCAATTCGCTGAAACAACTCTATCCGCAACTCAAGTCGTGTAAGGAGTTTATCGAGAGCGACAACTATCTGGCAAAACTTGCAGTCAAAGTGAACGGTAGCCAAACATCGCTTGCAGGCTACACACAGGAAGACAAGCTGTATATTGCCAGAATGGTGCTGAAAGAGTTGGAACCCATGCTACGGACCAGAGGCAGAAGTTATCGGGGAACAAAAGAATTCAAGCCATCAGAGTTCAACACGATATTCAGAGACAAGATATCGCTGAACATCTCGATACCGGCCAACGGAAATCAAGAGTTCGGAAAATCGATGAAGACACCGAGCAATCCAGAATATGCACTCGACCTGCTGAAAGTCAAATGGTATGCCTATAATGACAACTACGGCACATCCGAGGAGAAGGCTCTTGTCAAATATATCGAGAGCAAGATGGAGAAGTTCGAAGAGAAGTACGACGAGATATATCTTGTGCGCAATGAAAAGGACTTGAGGATATATGACTTCGCAGAAGGCCGTCCTTTTGAGCCAGACTTTGTCCTGTTCCTCCGCGTAAAAGGTTCGAAAGACAAGTATGACAACCTTCAACTCTTCATAGAACCCAAGGGAGATCATCTGCTTGTAACTGACAAATGGAAAAATGATTTCTTGAAGCAGATAAAGGCGATGGCAGAAATATCCTGGTGTACCCAAAACGATGATTTCTGTGTTTGGGGTGTTCCTTTCTTCAATGAAAAGACGAACACAGATTTCGTGGCGACTATGGATGATGAAGTTTTAGGATATATAGACCAAGAATCCGAGGCCCAAGAAGACAAGCCCCAAGAAGACAAGGGGACGCTGACCATACCAATCTACAACGAATATCACGATGGTTGCTTACCGCTTTATTCGTTCCATGTAGCCTGCGGAATCAATGAAGAGCAGGCTAATCCCAAGGAAGATGCAGACAGATGGGTAGACGTGTCCGGGAATGGATTTACCCCCGACCCTCAGAAGTATTTTGTAGTCTATGCCAAGGGCAACTCAATGGTTCCCAAAATTCACGATGGCGACTTGTGTGTTTTTGAATGGGGCAGATATTATGGTGGGTCTCGTAACGGGGAGATTGTCTTAGCCAGAACACCTGCAGACGACAATGACTATCAAGGCAAGTTTACCATCAAGAAATATACCAGTGAATGGGCATATAATGAGGATGGAGAGAAGGAACATAGTAAGATAGAGTTGCTACCTCTAAATACTGACGGGTACGAACCGATACTATTGGACAAGGATGAGCCTGAACGTCATTATATCGTTGGCATATTCAAAACTGTCATTAAGAAAGAAAGACTATAACGGCAGAGGCATAGCTCAGGCAAGCCCTTGGCAAATTCTACCCAAAGAGCAGCCATACTCAAATAGGCTGTAGGGGTATGCCAACACCTTGCCAACACTATGGGTAGGGCGAGTGAAGAGCGAGACAATAAGGTGAGTGAGAAAATCATCCCCAGCCAAGAGCAGACGGCAGGGATGGAGTACATGAATAGTGTTACCTGATAGTAATTAACTTGTTGTTGGGCAGGTCGTAGCAGATGGGATGGGCGAAGCTGATGGCCTTACCATCATAGACGGCAGAGGTATCAATGCCTCGACGCTGGAACTCATCCAATAGTGCTTTATCGTGATAGGCTCGCATGGACGACCAAGCACGGCTTTGAACCTGCTGATTGAACGTGTTGACTAACTCTGGAATTTGCATGTCTGCGAGCTGCAGGGCATACTTGGCCTGTGGCCGAGCCTGCTTTCGCTCAACAAAGAAAGCTCGCTTTCTTTGTATTCGCTTAATCGCAGCCTTGATGTAATAAATGTGCTGTTGCATAACGTTTTGTTTTGAAGTGAATACTATTGCTTCCGCATCGTACTGACCACCGTGGCTACGTTTTGCTCGGTTGGCGAGTCCATCCGAAGATGACTGCTCTTGATGCTTTCGGGTGCAAAAATACTAAGATTATGCGAAATATCCAATTCTTTCTTGGGTGAAATTGGCTGAAAATGCAAAAAAGATACGAAAATGTTTGGTGGTTTGTGAAAATATGTATAATTTTGCCGCCGTTTTTCAAATTTATGTAAATTAAAAGCAATGCTGCA
>JAEEGF012219932.1_pt1 | contig 11249 bp, 9 predicted proteins | sample 9134171 | NCBI WGS metagenome assembly JAEEGF01 (sample SAMN16246542, study PRJNA631951) | gut metagenome | biome: gut microbiome; feature: rumen; material: AP-attached | host: Bos | place: Iran: Karaj | collected 2018-10
AAGTGTTCGTCCATAGTAAAACTTTCTCTTGACCAATCACAAGAAACACCCATCTTTTTAAGTTGTTGCAGAATAGTTCCACCATATTTTTCTTTCCAAGCCCATGCTCTTTCTAAGAATTTTTCTCTGCCTAAATCTTCCTTTGTTATTCCTTCTTCTCTCATCTGAGCAACTATTTTAGCTTCTGTTGCGATGCTTGCATGGTCAATACCTGGAATCCAAAGAGTTTCAAATCCTTGCATTCTTTTATATCTCACAATAATATCTTGCAAAGTATTGTCCATGCCATGTCCCATATGAAGAACACCAGTAATGTTTGGTGGTGGCATAACAATAGAAAAGCCTGGCTTTTTACTATTTTCGTCAGCTTTAAAATATTTCTTTTCTAGCCAATTATTATAAATTCTTTCTTCAAATTCTTTTGGCTCATAATTTTTTTCTAATAGTTTCATTTTCTTATCTCCTTTTTGTGTCAAATACTAAATGTGTTTTAGCAGACGAGTACGACCTCTCTGTCAATTAACTTTTTATACATATGTTTCTCCTCTTTTCTCTTTTCGTCAAAACGGGGACACCCTTTTTAACTCTTCCATAATTCGAATCAAATTAGGTATATTGCAAGGAACAAAGTATGAATAAACCGGAAACGTATTGGTATACGTTGAGGATCTATTTATGCATTGTGACGAAGCAAGATGCCTAATTTCATTCGAATTGCCAAAAAAAGGAGCAATCCATAATCCATAAAGGACGAATTGCTCCGTGTTACCACCTTAATTTATTAATTATCTAAAGAATAATTAACCTCAAAGCACTTAACGCGTGCGAATCGACCAATCCTACTAAAATTCAGATTAGCGGCTCATAAGCTACGTTCAAGAAATTGTACCTAAAGGGCTTTCAGCCGGTGACCCTCATTCTCTACTAGGCCTTGAAGTCTTTACTCCTCTTACTCATTGCCTTTATCTATGCGATATATTTTATTACTAAACATAAGTAATGTCAATAAAATGCAAATAAAAAAGAACCGCCAGATGTAATCATCTGACGGCCCAAAAGACATTACGCTAGAACTTCGACATCACACGTCCGCTCACGTACATAATGCCCAAACTCTGCGTAGTAGATCAGAGTATAACCCGCGGGAGCTGGCTGAACATATAGTGCTGATGTTTCAGGAGTCAAGCGAAGAACGCCATCCTTTGTTCGGACCAACTTTACATAGCCTGGCAGCCGGGTTACCCCGCATACATTAACCTGCTTTTCAGGTCTCCACTGTTTTATTTCGCCAAGCTTTGGGCAAAAGTCACTTTTTAGTCCAGAAAGGTATACCTCAATCTCCCCAAAAGAGTTTGTGACCATTCTTGTCCCAGGAAGATTGCGGATTTCCACTTGAGTCTCCGGATTCTGAGGCACGATTTCAACGGGCTTAGGTAGAACAGTCTGCATGTTTCTCCTCCTCATTGATTGTCCCAGCAAGTTTGTATAGAAAAGTCTCTATACATCTCATGAACCCAAAAAAGGGCTTCACTATGGGTTGAGAGTTCCCAAAGTTAGTACATACGTACCGAAATATAATATCACTATTTATGTAAACTGTCAACTCAAATTTTGCCATAAGAAAAAAGAAGCAGTTCACCTGCTTCTTTTGAAAATCGTCTATTTTTTTACCGAAAAACCAAATTTTCCAATATTTTCTCCCAACGAGTAATATTGTCCATGTGAATAACAAATAGGATTACACTTTTCAAAAGCAAATCTTCCATTTTCGTCCATGTATTCTTCATCTGCATTAACGCCAAGCACCTTTGCAATAAACATGTGGTGTGAGCCAAGTTCTTTGATTTCTACAACCTTGCACTCTATATTTATAGGGCTTTCTTTTATTATAGGGCAACTAACAAACTGTGCTTTTTCTTTTGTTAGTTTAGCTTCTTTAAATTTATCAACATCTCTGCCGGATTTAACACCGCACCAATCAGTTGCGAATGCCAAATCAACAGTAGTAAGATTTATTACAAATTCTCCTGATTCTTTAATTAAATCATAAGAATATCTTTCTGGTCTAATCGATATATAAGTCATAGCAGGATCAGTGCATATTGTGCCGGTCCATGCAACGGTTATAATATTTGATTTTTCCATTGTCCCGCAACTAATCATTACTGCTGGCAATGGATAAACCATAGTACCTGGCTTCCAACTAATTTTACCCATAGTAATTCCTTTCAATCTTGTTACTTCTTATTTAATGCTTAATCCTTCTTTAAATGCCTTTCCTACAATATCTCCAATTACTCTATATGAATTAGATGTCATGTCATAGGTAACAAAATTAATCTTGCTAGAATCAACTTTGCCATTCTCATCTATATATTTTTCATCGCAATTTACATTCACTACTTTTCCAATTAAAGTGCCTTCTTCAAAAGACTTAACTTTACATTCAAGTGTCAAAGGATATTCTTCAATAATTGGAGCATCAACAAACTTAGATTTAGTAACATGAACACCAGATTTTGAAATCTTGTCTTCTTCATTACCTGACACAATTCCAAAATAATCAGAAATTGTAACAGTCTCTTTTGTAGCAAATGAAACCGTAAATGCTTTCTTAATCTCTAGATTGTCTGTAGTTTTATGCTTAGATAAAGCAATAATAATTTCTCCATAATCATATATTCCTCCCCACGCAGCACTCATAATATTAGCATTGTCATTTTCATTATAAGTACCAATCATAAGTACTGGTAAAGGTAAAAATATAAGTTCTTTTCCTAAATCCTTTCTCATAAAAAACCTCCATTCATATCCTTATAGTAAGATTATATAGTGTCAGCACATTGTTTTCAATAAAAGTATGATATAATGTAGTGAATACATAGTAATCGCAACAAATTATGTAACCATATATAAGAAAATCTGAGGTGAAAAACATGAGACAAACTAGAATGTATGTTGATTTAAAAGAATTCAATGAAAACATTAGAAAGATTAAAGAATATGTTGGTGATAAAACATTATTACCAGTTATAAAAGCAAACGGCTATGGTACGTATGTAAACAAAGACCTGGACACGTTGAACCAATTTGATATAGTAGGCGTGGCAATTGTGGACGAAGCAATAGAGATAAGGAAACTAGGATACAAAAAAGATATATTTGTACTTAATCAACCTTTTGCTGATGAAATCGAAGATATACATAGATATGATATTTCAGTCGGAATTAGTGAAATCACTTTCATTAAAAAGGTGATTGAAGGAAACACAAAAATAAAGGTACACCTAGAAATTGAAACTGGAATGAATAGAACTGGTATAAAAGAACAAGACTTAAAAAAGATAATTGACCTTGTTAAAGAAAGTCCAAATTTTAAAGTCGAAGGTGTTTATACGCATTTCTCATCAGCCGATTTTGATGATGAATATACTAAAAAACAAATAGAAATATTTAAAAGAGCTGTACCTATCGTCCTTAGTGAATTTAAGAATATAAAGTATATACACTCCTCTGCTTCAAATGGTTTACTAAATTATAATGATGGCGTGTCAAATACAGTAAGACCAGGTATTATCATGTATGGCTATGAGCCATATGATAACGGACTTGAAAAAATCAAAACAAAGCCAATATGTAAATTAGTTTCAAGAATTTCTTATTTAAAAGAACTAGATGCAGGTGAATCAATAGGTTATTCTAGAAAATTCATCACAAAAGAAAAAATGAAAATTGCAACAATTGCAATCGGATATGCAGATGGCATTAGGCGAAACCTTACTAACAAAGGATTTGTAGTTATAAGAAATGAAAAAGTTCCAATTGTTGGTGGCGTATGCATGGATAGTTTCATGGTAGATGTTACAAGCATAAAAGATGTTTCTGTTGGTGATGAAGTATATATTTGGGACAATGATAAACTTACCGTAGAGGAAGTAGCAAAGCTTAGTGATACAATTAATTATGAGGTTATTTGTGATATATCTAATCGAGTTCCAAGAATATTTCAAAGATAATAATAGGCGATGAGATTTACTCATCGCCTTTTTATATAAATACTTCAGCATTATTTCCAAAGTTCTGGCTCATATACAGCACCTACGAACCAAACTTCGCTTGTATCAACATCTCTAATAATGAACAAGAATGGCTTATCTATTCTTATAACCTCCGGAAGTTCGACAAATGAAACGCTTTTTGCTGAAATCGTAAAGGCTGTTACCGCTGCCGCATCAACACCACTTTCTTTAAAATCAATACTTGCTTTATGAAGTGCATTGCTTACATACAAATCAGGTGTATGACTTTTAATCATTTTGCTAAAATCAGCACTACCCGTAAATGCTTCTTCAATTCCAAGTTTATTTAGGTCATCTACAAACTGATCAAGACCATATTCAAATTTAAATCTAGGAATGTATAAATGTGCTATTTTTGTTGGCTTATTTAGCTTTGAAAGAACATTATTTAAACCACTTTGTTTTAGATTTTTAATATAATTTGATAAATTAGAATTTGGCATAATAGCAATAAATTCTAGTTGAACATCATCATACTTTTTAAAGTTCATAGACACTGCTGTAACACTATTATCAACATAATACTTGTCACTGCGAATATTCAAGTCTCTATCCATAGTCGCAACTCGAATTATATTATTTGCTGTTTTATAAAAATCTCCTGCTCTAGTACTTCCTTCTATAAATTTAGTTTGCCAATCCATTTTAATAGCCAAAGCATTACACAAAACCATTTTTAAATTTGGAACTCTTAAGAATTCATCCGGAATAGCATTATTAAGGATGCCTAGTGTTTTGTCACTAACCCAACTGTTTATGTTGTTTGCATTCTTAAACTTATCTAGAATTAAGTCCGCATTATACTTATTCATAAGTGTTTCTTTATATTCGTTACTAATCTTAGAAGAATACGTATCCAAAATAAATAGGCCATTTGCAAGAGAAAGTACATTATCGATTCTTTCATATTTTGTTAGGTTTAAGTTTCCAACAAGAGCATCAATCTCAGCTTTGGTATTTGCCTCTGCACCTTCATCAAGCATCTTTAAAGCATATTTGATAGAAAGTGGACTATATACCATGTTTTTAGTACCATTATCTTCAAATTTTAAGAAAGATAAGTCTAAGTCTTTTGCCTGCGGATTAGTTGTTGGAGCAGGTGTAATTGAGCTTCCACTAAATATAAACTTAGAAACATTATTACCTGATGACCTTATATTCGAAACATTTGTCTGGTGATGATCAAAACTAAATGTTACATCTGGGCATCTTTCTATAGAATTAGAGAATTTATATGCTTCAATAACTTGTTTTGCACTAAATGTATATTCTTTTCTTAAGTGCCAATTAAGTTCATTACCATTGATATCTTCATCTATAAATACCCATGGAACAGTAGATATTTGATACTTACTACCTGCAAACATTAATGTCGTCCATGAATTATTTGCTGATAATCTTATGGTTTCATCTTCTTTTAAGTATCTACTAAATGAGATAGAAAATGTATCGTTTTCTCTCAATTCTGTTGGAATATTATACTTAATTGTAAGTGAGCTATCATTTATCTCACTATCTTCAAAAATATACTTTGACTTAAAAGAAATCTCATTATCAGCACTACGCTTAGGATCTTCATCATAAAAATGTCTAGAAGCCTTAATAGTAATAGTTATCTCTGGATTTGTTCTTAAACTCTTATCTTCAAAAATCTCAGCTATTGCCTTTCCAGTAAGCACAAATTCATCTTTAGAACCAGGTACGCCATCAGGTCCCAAATACATGTCATTAACTCCATTTGATACAATAACATCAACATCTGATCTTTCTGGAACCAGCTTTCTAAATCTAAATGTGAATGAGTCATTATATCTAATTTCAGATGGAATTTCCTGAGCAAGAATATCAGGTGCATCTCCTTCTCCAGTATAAAGTGTTAATTGTGGTTCAGGAGTAATAACTGGCCTTGGAGTTGGAGTGACAACTACAGGTGTTGCGGTAGGTGCAGGAGTTTTGGTTGCAACTGGTTCTTGCGTTGGAGAATTAACGTTCATTTTTGTAATTCTCAAAAGTAAAGTTGCAGCTTGAGCTCTTGTAAGGCTACTCTTTGGAGAAAATCTAGTATTAGAAACTCCGTTCATAAGCCCAGAAGTATACATATTATATACAGCGTCTAAATATGATTTTGATATCTCGTTTTTATCCGATAATTCAAGTTCATTATATATATAGTACTCTACATAATCTGATGTGTTGTCAGAAATATTTGGCACAGTGATATTTACCTTAAAACCATAATAATCATTTAGGACTTTTGCAACTTCTTCTCTTAATATTGGCCTAGTAGGATAAAAATATGCATATCCATCAGCGCTATCCATGATAGAATATCCTACCAATTGAATAGCAGCATAAGACCATCTTCCACCAACTACATCATAATAGTATTGCACATTTCTTATATCTGCTTCTCTTTTATCAACATTGTATACCATTTGAGCAAATTCTTCTCTTGTAACTTCTTTTTCTGGTTTAAACGAACCATCCTCATAGCCTCTAACAAGGCCCTTCTTCTGCATCTCAATAATAGAGTTATAAGCCCAATGTGAAGAATCTACATCTGTAAATGCAAAAGAATAAGATAATGCAAACATAAATGAAATAATTGCTATAAATACTATAAATTTTTTTGTCATAGAATCAGTCCTCCTATAATTCCATTAAATTATACATTAAATATAGTATAAAAACACTACTATTGTATATTTTTATAAAAATTGCTTTTTTTAATCAGTTTATTTGCAGGTTTTTCAATTAAATACGTTGTAATTACTCCTACAATAAGAGAAACAGCTATAACAACAAGCGTATACTCTACTTTCCATTTTTCATTTCCAGCAATGTTAGGTAATTCTTCGCCAGCCCAATAAGGTATTTTATTTGCTTTTAGTTCCGTTCCTATAAACTGGTGATAAATATATAAGTTATATGAAATTGCAGCTAAGAATCGCATTATTCGATTATTGAAAAAGAATCTAAAGCATCGAAAAGCAAAAATGGTACTTAATATAATAGCTAAATAATAAAAAGATAATAAATATCTGAAATCAACTTGCCATTTAACTTCATTAGAGTAACTCATTCGAAAACTGCAGATCTTTTCAAAACAAGCAATTAATACAATCATCAAAATAGTTGAAATAATCGCTAAAACTTTATTTTTCCTATTATACTTATTTGATATCTTCATATAAATGTAAGCCCCAAGCATACCATTTGCAAAAACTGGCAAAAAAGTAATAGTATGATTAGAGAAAACAGAAAATCCATTAGACTGAATCTGATTACTAATAATAAAGCACCCTATAAGTCCAATAACAGTCATAGTTAAATATGTAACAATAGGCTTTTTTAAAAAAGCTTTTGCCAAAAAAGGAAATACTAAGTAAAGCTGCATCTCCACGGCGACTGTCCATAAAACTCCTAGAATCTTAGTATTAACAATAATATCCGGAAATAAATTATGAATGAATAACAAATGAGTAAAAATGTCTTTAAAGCCATCAGCAAACGTTGAATATCCTCCCCTTGGGAAAACAAAAAATACCAAAATAACAATCATTGCAAACAAATAAGAAGGAACTATTCTAGCTACTCTATTTATATAAAACTTTTTTGTATTAGGAATTGGTTCATTATAGACTTTACTTCTTGCATAAGGTAAAAATAAGCAAAACCCAGATAGTAGAATTAACGCATCAACTATTATAGAACCATTTCTAACCAAGAAATCAAGGCTAAAATTTCCTATACTAGGCGAAAGCCATGACTGCTGCCAAGTATGATAAGAAAACACAATTAAAATAAACAAAGCCCTTAGGCCATCTAATTCTTTAATATGTCTTGTCTCAAATTCAGTGTTATTATCAAGCTTAAATTTTTCTTTAATGTTCTTAAATATTGCACCTATTTTTTCGATTGATATCACCTCTTTTATAGTATTAATTATAGCACAAATAAAGTAAAAAAATGGACGCTTTTTCAAGCGTCCAAAATAAACTAAATTTTAATAATTCTTTCCCAAGGCAAATCATCTTTTCCAAAGTGTCCATAATTTGTTGTTTTAGTATAAATAGGTCTTTTTAAGTCTAAAGTGTTAATTATTCCTAAAGGTGTTAAGTCAAAATTAGAACAAATAATATTTATTATATCATCTTCAGGGATTGTATTTGTTCCAAAAGTATTAATGTAAATAGATGCAGGTCTGGCAACTCCTATAATATAGGCAATTTGAATTTCACATTTTTTGGCATAGCCATTGGCAACTATGTTCTTGGCAATATATCTTGCCATATATGCACCACTTCTATCTACTTTTGAAGGATCCTTTCCAGAAAAAGCTCCACCACCATGGTGTGCATGGCTACCATATGTATCTACGATAGTTTTTCTTCCTGTTAAACCAGCATCCGCCAAAGGCCCACCAGTCACAAATCTGCCTGTAGCATTAATAAAATACTTAGTTTTGTCATCTAATAATTCAGGAGGAATTACTTTCTTGATGACTTTTTCCATAACTTCTTTTCTTAGTACCTCAACTGACTTAGTGTCTTTGTGCTGAATCGCTATAACAATACATTCAATTCTTTTTACATTATCGTTTTCATCATATTCAACCGTAACTTGAGACTTTCCATCTGGCCCAATGTCAAGAATATTTCCATTTTTCCTTGCATCAGTCAAAGCTTTTGTAAGTGCATGAGCATAGAAAATTGTAGCAGGCATATAATTTGGCATTTCAGAACATGCGTAACCAAATACCATACCTTGGTCTCCAGCTCCCTCAGCTAATGCGCTCTCATGTGAGGCTTCGGCCTTAGCATTAATTGCAGTTCTATGAGCAGACAATAAGGAATCCATAACTGAAGTGGATCTATCAATATTCGATGCTCCAGATGCCTTAAAATCATTTTTAATTTCAAGTGAATTGCTAACTCCCAAGTCTATATCACTAGATTGCTTAGAAATCCTTATTTCAATTTCGCAGTCACGGTAAGATATGTCCACGTCTCCAAAATATCCAATATTATAGATAGTTTTTCTAACGATTTGAGTTAATTGTTCATTAGAAAATCCAGCTTTAGAAGTAACCTCGCCAGTGATGAATATTTTGTTCTTTCCTGCAGCAGTTTCTATTGCAACTCTTGACTCTTTATCTTGCTCAAGGTATGCATCTAATAGTGTATCAGATATCAAATCACATAATTTATCTGGATGACCTTCGGTAACACTTTCTGATGTAAATAGTTTTTTCATTTTATTCTCCTTTCAGTGTATATAATATGCTAATATAATTATTCATAAATACTAATATCTAGCACTTCGCCTTCAAATCCACTTATTGATAACTTCCCATCCATTCCACTAAAAACAACTGGAAGTACTCTACTATATCCATTTGTCTCAATACTAAATGCGTATTGTGGTGTTGTGCTTTCATAATTGTCATATATAAAGATAAACGGTTCATTAATAGGCTCATCAAAATAAGGAGAAGTATTTAAACTACCACTTTCATCAATAGTGCAATCGCAAATATTTAAAACTACATATTCGTTTTTTGGTATTACTACAAGCTTACATTTATAATCAGCTTCATTACTAAAGTCACATCTTAAAAGATCATCAGAAGTAATATCCTCCTGAAAGTACTTTTGAAAAAGTGATTCTTCTGTGTTATCTGTTAAATACCCAATCGCCAACAGTTCGTTATTGGCAAAAAGCGAATCTCTATCTAATAAAACTTGTTCACTTATATCAGTAGGTGCGTAGTAATCACCACTATATCTTTCAACTTTTGAATTATTATCATCACTATTAAAACATGAGCATAAAATAGTAACACAAATAACCAAAATAACTATAAGACCAATTTTCTTCATATTTACCCCCAAACAAATATCATTCCTTTATGTTTTTTTCTCTTATATAAGACAAAATGGTTGCTACAATAATAATTATCTCAAATACAATACTTGCAAAAGAGTAATATATTATGCCATAGATTAGCCAACAAATGGCAGCCACAAGTCCGACTATTCTGATAACATTCTTGTTATCTGATAGAAGTGAGCCAATTATAAAGCATGTTGCAATTATAGGGAATAACTCTTTATATGTAAATTGACTATTAGTAATTAACATAACAGCAATACATGCAGAGAATAAAAATATAAATAGCAACGTAGCAACAAGTTTCTTTTTATTTAGCTTATACTTGTCGTGCAAAAATATAACAGTGTCAGACACAATACAAACAATATCACATATTGCCCCTCCTATACCTGCTAACAAATAAAAATGTACTGCAAGAAAACAATTTGATACTATTTGTACTAGCAATAATTTTGCCTTATCTTTATTAAAATAACTATTAGCCAGAAAGAAATATCCCATAGCCCCTATAAACTGGATAACAGCTTCATTGATTTCCATATAATCCTTCCCTTTCGAATTTATAGGACGCCCCTATATTGCAAGCGTCCTAGTTAATGCCATATCTAAAAAGACTTATAACCTTCATCTTCATATACTGCTAACGAATCCCACCAAAATTCATATCCACTAGTAGAATACAGTATCTCATATATTCCATCATTATTTAAATCAACAACTTCTAAACTATATGTAAAAGTATCTCCTCCAAATAGATTCTCCGGCTCGTCATTCCTAATGTAGCAGTCTTTAACAATGCTTAATTTACCATTAATTCTTGTAAGAATCATAGAGAATCCGCCATACTCAATTAACTTCTGGGTAGCTTCCCAATAATCGCTACCATTAGAATCTCTTAAAATTGTAGCATCATCAGATACTATAACAAAAATATCATCAAATACATTATCGTGGTTCAAATCGAGTCTATAGTAGCTGTCTAATGAATATTCAACGCCCTCTTTAATTCCATTCTTTTCGCATTGCTTTTTAACGAATTCCACAACTTCTTCAGGAATAGGAATCATTCGCGATTCGTTTTCAAATCTTAAAGAATAATCCTCATTAAAAGCAATTAAATTACTAACGTTATCTTTTCCATCATAATTTACACCATCAGCAAGCATAGTAACAGATGAGATTTGAATATCATTTAGATTAACTGTATTAGTATTATAAAGCTTTTCATCAAGTTTATTAGGCAGTTCAAAAATATAACCATCATCATCTACTACT
>JAEEGF010737603.1_pt1 | contig 11248 bp, 8 predicted proteins | sample 9134171 | NCBI WGS metagenome assembly JAEEGF01 (sample SAMN16246542, study PRJNA631951) | gut metagenome | biome: gut microbiome; feature: rumen; material: AP-attached | host: Bos | place: Iran: Karaj | collected 2018-10
TTAAACAAGTAACCACAACAGGGAAGTCTATGATCAAGAGGAATCGTTTCGACAGTCAGCGAACGGTCTTCATAAACGACATACTGTTTTGTGGTGTCAACGGCATGAAACACCACTTCATAGCCAAGGTCTCGGCAGAACCACTTCAGCTGAATGTGAAGGATTTCCTCCAATGCTGCATCACCGTAAATGTTAACTTTTGACGTTCGGCCCAGCAATCCGAAGGTGCTCAACATTCCAATCAAACCAAAACAATGGTCGCCATGAAGATGCGAGATGAAGATATGCCCCATCTTTGAGAAGGAGAGCCCTGCGCGTCGCATTTGCAGCTGGGCGCCTTCACCACAGTCAATCATATACAGCTTACCCCTACATTCCACGACTTGTGTAGTGGGGAAATGCCTGACTGTAGGCAGTGCGCTTCCACACCCGAGTATATGTAATCTGAATGGCTCCATGAGGCTATAATGTTTCTTACATCACCAATTGCATATCTTCTTCTGCTTCGTCGTCGAGATCTACCCCCAGTCCGCTGTAGTCTTCTTCCGGATGCGGGCGCGAATACTCGTAAGTATCATCTTCGTTGCAATAGGCCAGTGAGTCGGATGAAAGGTAAAGCAGCTGATAGTGCTCCACCTCTTCAAAGTCGCCGCCCCCCTCTCGAACGCTCATCAGTTCCAGCTTACCGTTCACAATTCGCCAAGTCTCGTAGATGACAGCCGACTGATTGATGCTCTCAGCTATTCCACCGTCACGAATACATATACCCATTTCCGAAGTACCGTCCATCGGATTGGGCATAACCCATTCTCCCAGTAATGTAGTGAGGTTGACTATCACGATTGCCTTTGTTTTAGAGTCATCAGTGAGAACAGCCATATGGTCACCGATGGAATATCCGCCGAAAGAGTGCCCAGCTTCCTTTGCCGGTATCGTACTGAGTGTGAGTGTGTCGCCATTATCTGTGATGAGCTGAAGCGTATTCATAGTCGAACCATCCAAGCAGATACCATAGATGGTAGAATCGCGCAGGCTGTTTTCTGGCGAGTCCAGTTCTTCAAATGGAACCGCCGATTTCTTCTCTCTGCAGGCTATCATATTCAGAAGGCTGAGAATAGCAACCGCTACTAAAAAAAACTTTCTCATTTAGCCAATATTGTTTTCGTTTTTCTCTAATTGTTTTGCTTCATTCCACAAGGCATCCATTTCTTGAAGCGTCATCTCGGTAAGAGGTTTTCCGATGCGGATGCTGTGTTCCTCAATATACGTGAAACGCTTGATAAACTTATTATTTGTTTTCTCGAGTGCGTTGTCAGGATTCAGTTTGTAGAGTCGTGATGCGTTGATGACAGAAAAGAGGAAGTCGCCCAGTTCAGCTTCTTGTGCACTTCGAAGTGCGGTCTTCTGTTCGTCTGAAGGATTCTCTGGGAGCGTTTTGGCCAATTCCTCCTTGAGCTCATCCAATTCCTCATTCACCTTGTCCCACACATCTTCTTTCTTCTCCCAGTCAAACCCCACATTCCGTGCCTTATCCTGTATGCGATAAGCTTTGATGACAGAAGGCAGGGCAGCAGGTACACCTGAGAGCACACGCTTGTTTCCGTCTTTTTCTTTCAGTTTTATCTGTTCCCAGTTCTGAAGCACTTGTTCTGCCGTTTTCGCATTCGAGAACTGTCCCGTTTCAGTATCATCGCCCGATTCTTCACCATAGGGCAAAGGCTTGGGCTCGTCTTGTCCCACCTGACTAGGATGATAAATATGAGGGTGGCGGAAGATGAGCTTATCGGCCTGCTGGCGCAACACATCATAGATATCGAACTTGTTCTTCTCGCTTCCTATCTTGGCATAGAAACAGAGATGCATCATCACGTCGCCCAGTTCCTTCATGGCATCATGGCAGTCGTCACGAGCAAGTGCATCACACAGTTCATAGGTCTCCTCAATTGTGTTTGGACGGAGGCTCTCAAAAGTCTGCTTCTTGTCCCACGGGCATTTTTCCCTTAATTGGTCCAAGACGTCGAGCAGCCTTCCGAATGCCTTCATCTGTTCTTCACGTGTATGCATGTACATTACTTTTTAATTTCGGACAAAGGTAAAACTTTTTTTCGAAACAGCAAAAATATTTACCAATACTAATCAGAAGGACAGCTTTTTTTAGAAGATTAACATAAATGTAAAAAGTCTTATTATCATTCTCAAAATTATTTCACTATCTTTGCAGGCGAATAAAGCTAAACCCTCATTATGGACAAGCACAATTTTGTAACTATTGCCAATCTCACTCGTGAAAACATTATGTACATGATTGAAATGGCGCAAGAGTTTGAACGCCATCCCAATCGCGAACTGCTAAAAGGTCGAGTAGTAGCCACCCTCTTTTTTGAACCTTCCACCCGCACACGTCTCAGCTTTGAGACCGCAGCCAACCGTCTTGGTGCCCGCGTCATTGGCTTTGCTGACCCAAAGGTGACGAGTGGTACGAAGGGTGAGACCTTGAAGGACACCATTCTTATGGTGGCCAACTATGCCGACGTGATCGTGATGCGCCATTACATAGAAGGAGCTGCCCAGTATGCATCAGAAGTGAGCCCTGTGCCTATTGTAAATGCAGGCGACGGTGCCCACCAGCACCCTTCACAGTGCATGCTCGACCTGTACAGCATCTACAAGACCCAGGGAACGCTCGAGAATCTGAACATCTACCTTGTAGGCGACTTGAAGTACGGACGCACGGTTCATTCGCTGTTGATGGCGATGCGCCATTTCAATCCCACCTTCCACTTCGGTGCTCCGAAAGAATTGCAAATGCCGAAGGAATACAAGCTCTACTGTGACGAGCACGGCATCAAGTATCAGGAGCACACTGCCTTCAACGAGAAGGTGATAGCCGATGCCGACATTCTCTACATGACCCGTGTTCAGAAAGAGCGATTCTCTGACTTGATGGAATATGAGCGTGTGAAGAACGTGTATGTGCTCAACAACGATATGCTTCGCCTGGCTAAGCCCAACATGAAGATTCTGCATCCGCTACCTCGCGTCAACGAGATTTCCTATGAAGTGGATGACAATCCCCACGCCTACTACATTCAACAAGCCGGCAACGGTCTCTTTGCCCGCGAAGCCATCTTCTGCGACGTTCTGGGCATCAGCCTGGATGAGGTGAAAGCCGACAAGACCATCATCCCCGTCAATTCTTAAATCAACAAACGTACCGAACAAGAACGCTTACCAAGATATGAAGAACGAAATGCTTGTAGCCGCTATCAAGAACGGCACCGTTATAGACCATATACCCAGCAACAAGACCTATCAAGTGGCACAGCTGCTGGGGCTTCATCAGCTGGAGACGCCAGTAACGATTGGATATAATTTTCTCTCAAAGAAACTGGGGAAGAAGGGTATCATTAAGGTTGAGGACAAGTTCTTCACCGACGAGGAGATATCACGTCTCTCCGTGGTGGCTCCCAACATCGTGCTTAACATTATCCATGACTTCGAAGTGGTAGAGAAGAAGACTGTCACCACACCTGAAGTCATTCGTGGCATCGTTCGTTGCAACAACCCGAAGTGCATCACCAACAACGAACCGATGAAGACCTTATTCCACGTGGCCAACGGAATGTTGACTTGCCACTATTGCGAAAAGGAACAGGACATCAACAAAGTCGAGCTGGTATAAAAAACTGCCAACTCGACTTTCATGATTGATTCCTACGTTTTCACCACTTATCTGGAGGAGTGAAATCCCTCCAGATTTTTGTATTTCCGCTTCATCATCCGCACATAGACACGTCGTAGCCAGATTGGGTGCAGAGCTGTGAGGGCAATACCGATTGCCAATAGTATCACGTAGCAGGTTTCTTCCTCGAACACCAACAACAAGAGCATAACGAGTATCAGGGGCAACGTCATTCCTACGAGCTCAAAAATCAGCTGGTGGCCATTTTCCACTTGCGCCTTACCCGTCAGTTTCTGGTCAAGCGGTAACGTCTGCTTGTTAGAGACAGCCAACTGGAAGAGGATGAAATAGAGCAATCCGCTCGACAGCAGCATGTAGCTGAGCATCATGAGGATGGAGAACTTACCTTCAATCACGGCAGGCAACATCACCAGCAAAGGTACGACCAACACTGCACAATGGAAATAGTACTTAGCACGCAAGAGCGTGAGGATGTTCTCCCTGTGCACCATCAGCAAGTCGATGTAATTGCCTTCCGGCCCCATAATCTTAACGAGTGCCGTCATTCCGTAAAGTGAGAAGCAATAGTAGCAGAAGAAGTTCAGCATCATGCGCCCATCATATAGGTTGGTATAGGCAATCAAGGCTGAGAACACGATGATGAGTACCAAGCTGGAAATGACCCGAGCTCGGATTGCTTTGTTTCGGAAAACGGACTTCAACTCCAGCTTCAGGTATTCACCTGTTTCGCCAAAACGATTGAAGAAGAGGAACTGCGATGAGGTACCGACCTTCACTGTTGACTCCTTCTCCTGACGCGACACCTCTTCATAGACGAAGGCATCCTGCATGGAGCGGTTCACTAAGAACAGGCAGGTAAGAAGTGCCAGCAGTGCCAAAGTCATCCACGCGCTTACGCCCCACTCTGTCGCCACATTGAGCATATCGCCGAATAGATCGCCCTTATGATCAATGAGCAGAGGTATGAAATAGCTACCGTATATGATTATGGGCATCAGCCACCAGAACAAGTTACGCGCCACCAAGGTGCGCACGACCAAATAGAACTGGCTGTTGAGCATGATAAGGGAAATGCCTGAGCATAATAGCAAGCATGCCTCTGCCCATTCACAGCCACCAGCTAAGATAATGATAAAATAGGGCAAGAGCAGGCTCAGCCACAGAAAGTTATAGATGCTCAAGAGCGACGTAACCAGGAAAGTGTCAATCACGCTCTTTCTGGGTACGGGCAACAGCATATAGGGCTTTACGAGCATTGCTGGTGTCTGCTGCACCATGAAGCGGAGTCCGAAATCTACGAGCATGAGAATGGGGAAAATGGTAATCAGGAATCCTGGTTCCTGCTCACTTGACGCAATGGAACCAAACATGGTGCCATAGATGATGAGATAGAGCACGAAGAAGCAGGCGCCTATGCCCATCAGGACCTTAGCCACCAAGCTCTGTTCGTAGGCTGGCGAACGGCGGAATCCCAAATTGTTGTTTCTCCTTAGCAGACGGAAAAGCGTAAAAGCATTCATGGCATTAGTCGTGGGGGCTCATCGCAGGTCAATGACCTCAGCCGTGGGGAAGTCTTTCGGGTTGAAGGAAAATTCTGCGTCAGCAAGTGTCACAGCTTTGAAGTCACTGATGGTAAAGGTTGTCCATTTCGAGCCTTGCCTCATTTTCACTTCGGAAGGCGAGAACGTCTTCTTGTCGATGGTGATAAAGACCTCCTGAATCTTCCGATTGGCATTCTCAGCGGTCAGGTGCACGTTATATGATGACGCATTGGTCGTCATATTGCTCTTGAATCCCGACTTATACATATTAATAAAGTTGTAGGGATTGAGGGCCTGCAACTGTGCTTCGGTCGGGGTGGTGACGCTCACCTCATTGTTGCTGTTCAGGTAGGTCCACTGCGTCTTGCCATCGAACCACATTGTTGCTACAGCGGTCGATGCATGAAACTTCTTGCCTTTCACCTTGATGGTACCGCTGGCATTTCCGTATTGGGCACTCTCCATTCGGAACGAGGCGCTTATGCCTTCCTTGGCACTCACAGTTGCCGCACACTTGTCGAGCACTGTGCGCACATCCTGGGCACTACTCATCGTCAACTGTGCCATCAGTGCCAGCAGTGCTATCACAAATGATTTTGTATTCATAATCGGTGTTTTTTAAAAGTTGTTTGATTAATGTCTTAACGAACTGAGGAGTTGCTCCAGGCTCAGCTCGTCTTGTATGAGCACTTCGCGCGGTTTGCTACCATGAGCAGCTCCTACCACTCCAGCCTTTTCCATCAGGTCCATGAGTCGGCCTGCACGGTTGTATCCGATAGAGAATTTGCGCTGGATGAGGCTGGTTGAGCCGCTACCGCTCTGAACTATCAGTCGGGCAGCATCCTCGAACATCGGGTCGAGGTGAGTAAGATCTACGTCAGCTGAGCCGCCCCCCATATCCTCACTGCTCTCAACGGCTGGTTCGGGTAGTTCGAACGGAGTCAGGTAGCCCTGCTGTGAAGCAATGAAGTTGTTGATATCCACCACCTCGGGTGTGTCAACGAAGGCGCACTGCACGCGGATGGGGTCGTTGCCCAGCAAGTAGAGCATATCGCCACGTCCGATGAGCTGTTGTGCCCCCATTCGGTCGAGAATGGTCTTCGAGTCAATGCCCTGGCTCACCTTGAATGCGATACGTGCAGGGAAGTTTGCCTTGATTGTACCCGTAATGATATTGGTGGTAGGACGCTGCGTGGCGATGATCATGTGAATACCTACGGCACGTGCCTTCTGTGCGATACGTGCGATAGGGAGCTCAATCTCTTTGCCAGCCGTCATGATGAGGTCGCCATACTCGTCTATCACGACTACGATGTAAGGCATGAACTTGTGGCCTTTCTCTGGATTCAGCTTACGTGCCATGAACTTACGGTTGTAGTCCTTGATGTTGCGCTCGCCGGCAGCCATCAGCAGTTCGTAGCGAGCATCCATTTCCACGCAGAGGCTCTGCAGTGTGCGTACCACCTTCGATGTGTCGGTGATGATGGGATTGTCAGTTTCTTCTGGCAGACAGGCAAGGAAGTGCTTGTCGATGTTCTTATAGACGCTGAACTCAACCATCTTGGGGTCAACCAGCACGATTTTCATCTCAGCCGGATGCTTCTTGTAGAGCAGCGAGGTGAGTATGGCGTTCAGGCCTACCGACTTACCCTGACCTGTTGCGCCAGCGACGAGCAGGTGTGGAGCCTTTGCGAGGTCGAACATGAACACTTCGTTGGTGATGGTCTTACCCATAGCACAGGGCAGATCCATTGTCGTTTCCTGGAACTTTTTTGAGTTCAGCACCGATTCCATCGAGACCACATTGGGTTTGGCATTTGGCACTTCGATACCGATGGTGCCCTTGCCTGGGATGGGCGCAATAATTCGAATGCCCAGTGCCTTCAGGCTGAGTGCAATATCGTCTTCCAGATTGCGAATCTTCGATATGCGCACTCCCTGTGCTGGGGTGATTTCGTAAAGCGTGATGGTCGGTCCGACGGTAGCCTTGATGCTTGAGATCTCAATACCGAAGTTGCGTAGCACCTCCACGATGCGGTTCTTGTTAGCCGTCTGCTCTGCCATATCGATATAGGGTTTCCCGTCGGTCTCGTAGGTCTTCAGCAAGTCAAGTGTGGGATAACGGTAGTTTTCCAAATCGCGCTTCGGATCGTACGGTTCCATCGACAGCTCGTTTTCGGCTACAGGCTTCGATGCGTCGGCAGTCTCGTCGCCTTCCGCTACCTCAATGTCCATGTTCAGGTCTTTGTCTGACGGCTCGGTCTTGTCATCGTCGTGCTGTGTCTCTTTAGTGGATTCAAAGGGGGCTTCCTTTTCTTCGTCATCCTTCTCGTCATCATCTACTCCGAACTGGGGGTGATGGTCAAACTCTACTGTCTGCGTCTCGGGATTGTCGAACACCAGTGGGTCGTCCTGTGTCTGAATACGATTCTCATAGCTATCCTCGGGTGCCACCTCTTCCTTCGAGGTGTCCACCACCTTGAACTTGATGCGGTCAATAATCTTCGATGGATTGAGCACTTTGCGAATAAACACGATGGTGGCTGTACTGATGTAGATTAAGAAAGCGAGGGCTATCAGGGCAAGGATGGCCACCAAGCCCGGTGCGCCCACATAGCCTTCTATCGTCTGGCAGATGTTCAATCCGTGATCGCCACCAGGACAGAAATGGCTGTCCACGAAGACAGGCGTAAGGAACTTAGCCAATGCCACGGAGCTCCATATCATGATGATTGACAAGCAGAAGAACCATTTCCAGATATTAACCCTGTAGGCTTTCATCATGTGAAAAGAGACCATGAACAGGAATAGCGGAATGATGAATGCAGCAAGTCCGAAACAGCGGTTGATAAAGAAATAGGCCGTATAAGCGCCCAGCGAGCCACAGTAGTTATCAAATATATGTTTCTCGTTGGCCAGCTCGCCCTCTCTGAGATTCTCAATATAGCTTTGGTCGGCAAAGCCGCTTGCAAAGAACGAGATAAACGAGAGTACGAAATAGAAAGCCACTGCGAAGAACAGCAAGCCAATAAAAAACTTCAATTTCTCATTTTGGAAAAAATTGATAAATCCGATCGACTCCATAAACGAAGGTTTCGGTTCTGTTTCCTTTTTCTTCTTAGCCATAAAAAAGCGTCATCTACTATCTAGTCAATTCAATCAATACATTCGCTCGCATGCACGAACATTAAAATTAAAAGAAATCAACCTTCTGAATTTATAATCAATTTACTGTCTCAATCACTACAGACAGAAGAGATGAGTGCCAGCTTCCTCCTCTGCCTGTTTGGTCATGCAAAAGTAAGTATTTTTTGCGAATTAATCGACATACTTCTACACATTTTTATGTTTTTACAAAGAATTAAGATTTTAGTCGTTGGACTTCGTCGCAATACAACGCGAAGGCTTGTATCACAAAAGGAAGAACAGCGAAACGCCAAAGACGGAAACGACAGCTCCTATGACATTGCGAAGCGTGATGGGTTGACGGAACAGCCACCGTGATGGCAACAGAATAAGAATGGGCGTTGTTGCCATGATTGTACTGGCTATGCCTGCAGCAGTGTACTGAACAGCCATCAAGGAGAAGCCTACACCGATGAAAGGCCCGGAGAATACTGCCACCATCATGGCTGTAAGGCCTATGCGGTCACTCACACTTGGCAGAAAGGTGCCGCCCTTTCCGCTCAGGACAAGCCATCCCGAGAAGCAAACAAGGCCAGCCACACAACGGATAGCATTGGAGGCAAATGGCAGGTAATCGACAACAGAGGGCAGCACGTCGGCAGGCACATCAGCCATATAGCGATCGACACCAATCTTGCTCAGAACCAAGCCCACGCCTTGTCCCAACCCGGCTCCGATACCATAGAACACACCTTTCATGGGAAGGTTCACAGAGATGTGATGCTGGGCGTCATGACCGAGAACCGATATGACAATGCCTGACAGAGTGACAGTCATCGCCAGCAAAGCATTGTAGGACAACTGCTGACCCAGCATCATCCACGCAAAAAGAGCCGTAAACATGGGGGCAAGCGTCATGAACAACTGCCCAAAGCGCGAACCTATAATAATATAGCTGTTGAACAAGCACCAGTCGCCAAAGAAATAGCCTACTACGCCCGAGGCAAGCAGCCACAGCCAAGTGGACTGACTGGCATAAACAGGCCACGGACTGCCCATTGTAGCCCACATAAAAAGAGCTGACAAGAGCAGGGTAAGAGCCATGCGCCAAACATTCATCACAAACACGCCCAACCTGCGGCTGCCTATCTCGCTGGAGAGAGCAGCAAGCGTCCACGAAAAGGCTACAAATAGTGAGATAATTTCGCCTAAGTAACTCATAACAGCATGCAAAGTTACAACTTTTCGAGCATATTATAGATTATTTAAGGAATCATTCTTTTCGCCATCACATTTTTTTTGTACTTTTGCAACGACAATTGCAAACTGACATAGAATATATTACAAAATAGACATGAACGTTTTAGAACTTAGTGAGCAAGAGATTCTTCGTCGGCAGTCGCTTGACGAGCTCCGCAAAATGGGCATAGACCCCTACCCCGCTGCGGAATATCCAGTTACGGCATGGAGTGACGACATCGTCAACAACTTCGTAGACTTGCCCGTCATCGGCAAAGATGAAGAAGGCAACGATGTGAGAGAGACGGCTACACCAGAAAACAGCCGCGTGGTGAGCATTGCCGGACGCATTATGAGCAAGAGCATCATGGGAAAGGCCGCCTTTGCCAAGCTGCAGGATTCGAAGGGCCGCATTCAGATTTACGTACAGCGCGATGCCATCTGTCCGGGTGAGAACAAAGACCTATATAATATAGTATTCAAGAAATTGCTCGACCTGGGCGACTTTATCGGTGTGAAAGGCTATGCATTCCGCACGAAGACGGGCGAGATCAGCGTTCACGTACTGGAAATGACAGTGCTCAGCAAGAGCCTAAAGCCGCTGCCCGTGGTGAAAACCGATGCCGACGGCAAGGTGTACGATGCTTTTGACGACCCCGAGCTGCGCTACCGCCAGCGCTACGTTGACCTGGTGGTGAATGCCGGCGTGAAGGACACGTTCCTGAAGCGTGCCACCATCATACGCACCATGCGCCGCATCCTCGACGAAGCAGGATATACGGAGGTGGACACACCTATCCTGCAGAACATTGCAGGCGGTGCTTCGGCACGTCCGTTCATCACTCATTTCAATGCGCTGAATGTTGACATGTATATGCGTATTGCCACCGAACTCTATCTGAAACGCTTGATTGTGGGCGGATTTGAAGGAGTGTATGAGATTGGCAAGAATTTCCGTAACGAAGGTATGGACCGTACTCACAATCCGGAATTCACATGCATGGAACTTTATGTGCAGTACAAAGACTACAATTGGATGATGAATTTCACCGAGCAGTTGCTTGAGCGTATCTGTGTGGCTGTGAATGGTGCCACAGAGAGCGTGGTGGACGGAAAGACCATTTCGTTCAAGGCTCCTTACCGCCGGCTGCCGATTCTCGATGCCATCAAGGAAAAAACCGGCTACGACTTGGAAGACAAGTCGGAAGAGGAAATCCGTGAGGTGTGCAAGGCGCTGAATATGGAAATCGACGACACCATGGGCAAAGGAAAGCTCATTGACGAGATTTTCGGTGAGTTCTGTGAAGGAAACTTCATTCAGCCGACATTCATCACCGACTATCCTGTGGAGATGTCTCCTTTGACGAAGATGCACCGTTCAAAGCCAGGACTGACTGAGCGTTTCGAACTGATGGTGAACGGCAAGGAGCTGGCCAATGCCTATTCTGAGCTGAACGACCCGATAGACCAGGAAGAGCGTTTCGTTGAGCAGATGCGACTGGCCGACAAGGGTGATGACGAGGCTATGATTATCGACCAGGATTTCCTGCGGGCTCTGCAGTATGGTATGCCTCCTACATCCGGAATTGGAATCGGTATCGACCGACTCGTCATGCTCATGACTGGCAACATGACTATT
>JAEEGF010082668.1_pt1 | contig 11247 bp, 3 predicted proteins | sample 9134171 | NCBI WGS metagenome assembly JAEEGF01 (sample SAMN16246542, study PRJNA631951) | gut metagenome | biome: gut microbiome; feature: rumen; material: AP-attached | host: Bos | place: Iran: Karaj | collected 2018-10
CGGAAATATCCGCGTGGCTTGGGGAACGAACCGAAGTCGAGCAGACCCGTGTGCAGGCCGCGCGAAGGCCAGCGACCCGACTCGCCCAGGTAGTCGGTGCCCGTCCAGATGAACTGTCCGAAGATGAAGTCCTTGTCGCGCACGGCCTTCCAGGCACTGTAGCCCGTGCCGTTCTCCGAACCGTAGATGACACGGTCGGGATAGGTGGCATGGTCCTCGTCGTAACGATTCTCGGTGTAGTTGTAGCCCACCACATCGACAGCCTCGGGATATTCGGTCTCGTTGCTCATCACCACACCTGCAAGGGCACCGGTGACGGGACGGCTGGTATCGACACTACGCACACAGGCGGCGAGGCGCTTGGCAATCTTACCGATGCGCTCGGCATTGGGACGCGAAGGATCGTAGCCACCGAACATCGGCTGGTTGATGGCCGAGTTCTTGCCATCGAGGATGGGATGCGAATAGGGATCGTTGGGATAATCGACCTCGTTGCCGATGCTCCAAAGGAAGATGCTGGGGTGATTGCGGTCGCGACGCACCATATCGGTCACATCGCGGTCGATCCACTCCTCGAAGAAGTCGTAGGTGCCATCGAACGATGGCGTGCCCACGTTCCAGCCCTCGACCCACTTGCGCTTGGGGAATTCCCATTCGTCGGATGCCTCGTCCATCACGAGCAGGCCGAGTTCGTCGCAAAGGTCATAGAGGACGGGCGCCTGCGGATTGTGGGCGCAGCGGATGGCATTGACACCAATCTGCTTGAGGTTCTCGAGGCGGCGACGCCACACATCGTCGGGCACGGCAGCACCGAGCGTGCCGGCATCGTGATGCAGACAGACGCCCTTGATCTTCATCCAGCGGCCATTGAGCGCGAAGCCCTTGTTGGCATCGAACTGCAGCGAACGCAGGCCGACGTTGATCTCATTGCCGTCGATGGGCTGATTGCCCTTCAGGAGCGTGGTGCGCAGCAGGTAGAGATAGGGATCATTGAGGTCCCAGCGATGCGGACGAGCCACATTCAGGCTCAACTTGTTGGCAGCCTTGGCGCTAACCTTCTTTTGAGCCACCACACGACCATTGGCATCGAACAGCTCGATGTGCAGCTTCAAGCCGCTCACACCCTCTGCATTATCGATGGCGACATCGATATCGACCTTGGCCGAAGCATCGGTGAGCTTGGAGCAAACCCAGCCTGTGCCCCACTGGGCGAGATGCGTCTTTGGTGCTTCAATATACCACACATCGCGATAGATGCCCGAGCCCGTGTACCAGCGGCAATCGGCATAACGGCTATGATCGACACGCACGGCGAGGACGTTGTCGCCTGCCTTGAGATAGGGCGTCATGTCGTAGAGGAACGACGCGAAGCCCGAGGGACGATAGCCGAGCAGATGGCCGTTGAGATAGACCGAGGAGCGGTTGTAGATGCCTTCGAAGTAGATGAAGGAGAGGTTTGAGGGGTTCGAGGAGTTCGAGAGGTTAAGAGGGGTTTGAGGGGTTGCGGGGTCAGACAAAGCGGGATCGTTGGCAGCGAGGACGAAATGCTTGCGATACCAGGCGATGCCACCGGGATAGTAGCCCGTGCAACTGGCGAGGGTAGGCGAAGCCTGCCCTTCGACCGACCAGTCGTGGGGCAAGTCGAGATGCCGCCATTTGCTGTCGTCGAAACTGGGATTGACTGCCAACGAGTCGTCGCCCAATTGGAAGAGCCAGTCCTGATTGAATTTCACCGCATCGCCAAAGCCGACCTGCGCCGAGGCCGACAGGGCAAAAAGGAAGATGATTGAGAAAAGAAGTCGTTTCATAGTGAAATAGATCATAAAGGATAATTTCAAAATTTGAAAGAAACGGGTCGGACAACAGAGCATCTTTGCCCGAACTAATTGAGGTACAAAATTAGCGATATTTCTCCGCTTATTGGTCATTTTTTTGACAAAATGGGCAAAAAAGAAGATTATCCAACTTATTTTTGCAACTTTTCCACATCTATATTGCAAAAAAGCCCTATATTTGCACCACCAATCAATTGTAAATTATTAATTGTTAATTGTTAATTGATAATGAACTCCAGGCCCTATCTTCTGTTCATCTGCAGCGTGAGTGCCATGGGCGGCCTGCTCTTCGGCTACGACTGGGTTGTAATCGGTGGAGCGAAGCCGTTCTACGAACTTTTCTTCGGCATCAGCCAAAGCCCGTTCATGCAAGGTGTGGCCATGACCACTGCCCTCGTCGGCTGCCTTGTGGGAGCCATGGTGGCGGGTGCGATGGCCGACCGTTTCGGACGCAAGCCCCTGCTCACCACTGCTGCCGTGCTGTTCACCGTGAGTGCACTTGCCACGGGATACTTCGACGATTTTGTGATGTTCAACATCGCACGCTTCATCGGAGGTGTGGGCATCGGCGTGGCTTCGGCCCTTTCGCCAATGTATATTGCCGAGGTCAGCCCCGCCCACATCCGCGGTCGCATGGTGAGCCTCAACCAGATGACCATCGTGCTCGGCATCCTCGGTGCACAGATCGTCAACATGCTTTTGGCACGCGACACCACCGATCCCGCCAGCCAGGCGTGGAACCTCGAATGGGGTTGGCGCTGGATGTTCTGGGCCGAAACCCTACCTGCCGCCCTCTTCCTGGTCATGAGCTTCTTCATTCCCGAAAGCCCGGTTTATTTGAGTTTGAAGGGTTTGAAGGGTTCGAATGGTTCGAAAGAGGCTGGATTGCGGGAACTTTTCACCCCACGCTATTCGCGCGTGCTGCTCCTTGGCCTCATTATCGCCGTTTTCCAGCAATGGTGCGGTACCAACGTCATCTTCAACTACGCACAGGAGATCTTCGTGGGTGCAGGCTTCAACGTCGATGGCATGTTCATCAACATTGTCATCACGGGTATAGCCAACGTGCTCTTCACCTTCGTTGCCCTCTACACCATCGAGAAATGGGGACGCCGCACGCTGATGCTCATCGGAGCAGGAGGTCTCGGCATCATCTACGCCATCCTCGGAACCTGCTACTTTGTGGGTATGACGGGTGTGCTGATGGTCGCCCTCGTAGTGGCTGCCATCTCGTGCTACGCCATGACGCTTGGCCCTGTCACCTGGACGCTGCTTGCCGAAATCTTCCCCCACCGCATCCGAGGCATCGCCATGGCGACCTGCACCTTCGCCCTTTGGGTGGGTTGCTGCACGCTCACCTTCTTCTTCCCCCCGATGAACGCCACCCTCGGCACCTACGGCTCGTTCTGGGTCTATGCTGCCATCTGTTTCTGCGCCTTCGTCTTCCTCTTCCGTCGCTGTCCCGAAACGAAGGGCAAATCCCTCGAACAACTTGAAAAGGAGCTAACAAAATAAAAAGCATGGAAGGAAAAGGGCAACGAGGAAAAGGGAGTGCACTGGCCCTGCAATCGTTCTGCGAACCTGCCGAATGATCCGACGCGACAAATTTCGAACGGGTTCCCCCTATTTGTCGCCTTATTGCCCGTTTGTCCATACATCTGAATCAAAAAGAAGACGAAACATTTGCACATATCCGGGATTGCCCGTATCTTTGCACCATCAAAACGATACCATGGTAAACGGAATGTTAGGCCGCACATAGGCCCTATATTAATACCTTGAATATGTGTTAGTGTTAGTTTCGAACAAAAAAGCCCCGCCGAGATGGACGGGACTTTTTTATTTTGGAGCAATGCGAAAGGGAGATTCTCACTTGATCATCACCTTCCTGCCATTGATGATGTACATGCCCTTTTCGAGCGACTGGATGTCGTTGCCCACATACTGGCCATTGATGGTGAAGATGCGGGTCTCGCTCTGCTCGTCGGCATTCACGTCGCTGATGCCTACGGTGCCCATGTCGCCATGGCTGTTGCTGTTAGCCCAAGAGGACTGCGTGGTCTGGAAGGCGATCTCGTAGAAGTAGGTTCGCTTGAAGCTTACCACAACCTTATAGACCTTCGAGGCATCGAGGTTGTCGAGCGTGATGACGAAGCTCTTGTAGGACGTGCTGTAAGTACCGGTTGCCACAGCCGTAGAGGACGCGCTGATGGAGCCGTTGGACGATACGGTGCATTCATAGACGCTGACCGTGGTGTTGCTGCTTGAGCGCGGATTGTAGCCATAGACCTTGACAGCTGTAAGGTTGCTCACGTAGTAGGTCTGGGTGGCTGTGCCGTTCGAGCTCGAGGTGACCGCACGTGCCGAAGAGCTTGTGCCGCCCCACCAGCTGGTGGTTGTCTCGAAGTAGGCCGAACTGCCCTGGAAGACATCGTATGCGCTCCAAGTGGTGCTGGTCGAGCTGTTGCTGCTGTAGGTGAGCCAACCCTGATAGCTGCTCGAATAGTAAGCGCCGTAAGGTGCAAGGGTGAGCCATGCCGAACCGTCGGACTTCTCGGAATAGGTGTAGAAGTTCTTCACGCCACTGTAGCCGGCATCGTCGATGGTGCTGTACTTGTGGAGGTTGAGGTAAGAGTCGGAGGCTGTTCCGCCTGCCGGTTCCTCCTCGGGATCTTCGATGACAGGAGCTGCGGTTGCCGTACCCGAAAGGGCTACGCTGGCCGATGCGCTGCCGCTGGTGAGGGCTACGCTGCCGCTGTAGCTGCCGGCTGCCTCAGGACTGAAGGTAACGGTGACGGTAGCACCTGCCATAGCAGAAGCAGCGGTAAGGGTCGAAGGACTGACGGTATAGACACCATTGTAGTCGGTGAGACGTACGCTGACGCTCGAAGTGAGGTCAGTACCGGTGACTGTGAAGGTCTGGCTGACAGGCGTGCCTTCCTCGGTGCTGAAGCTTAGAGCTGCGCTCGATACGTTCAGTACGGGATCGGGGGTTACCACAGGCTCTTCTTCACCAGGCACGGTGATGGTGGTCTTTTCGAAGAAGTAAACCGAAGAGGAGCTCGAAGAGATAGTCCAACTGCTGCTGTAGGCGAGGTACTTGTAGCCACCGCTCGAATAGTAGAGCGATGCGGCATTCGAACCGACGGTCCACTTGGCATTGTTGGTCGAGGTATTCATCGAGAGCTTGTTGTTCTTGTGATAGAGGTAATAGCTGCCATTCTTGAACGTCTTGCTCGAACTGCTGGTACCGCAGGTCCAAACTGCATACGAGCTGGGCTCCTCAATGTACCTGATGGTGTTGCCACTGCCGTCGTTGCCACTCACGATATTGACGGAGCTGCTGGTAACCGTGTGGCTGGAATTGGTGGCAATGGCATTGGCCGAACCTGCTGCATTCTTGTTGACAATCACATACTGCTTGCCCGAAGCGACGCTGCTGACGAGCTTATAGACCTCCTTGGTGGTGGTTGGCTGAGGATCGGGATCGACCTGCTGGGCTACCGAAGTACCAGAGAGAGCCACTGTGACGGTGGCAGCAGAAGCGCTGGTGAGGGTGAGGGTGCCTGTGTATTGTCCTGCGGTGGCTGGGGCTGTGAAGGTCACGTTGACGGCCTTGCCCGAAGCGGCCTGGGTGGTGGAGATGCTGGTGGTATTGGCCGAGAACGCCGAACCGCTGACAGCCACGGTAATGGCTCCGCTGAGATTGCTGCCGCTGATGGTGATCGACTTGGTCTGCGTCTCACCTGCATTGGCTGAGAACGACAGGCTGGAAGCACTGGCCGTGATGACGGGAACTGGAGCTGCTTCTGCCGAACCACTCAAGCTGATGGTGACACTCTGTGCATTGCTGCTGGCAAGGGTAAGGGTAGCCGAAGTGTTGCCTGCTGCGGTTGGAGCGTAAGTGACTGTGACGGTGGCACCCGATGTTGCGTTAGCCTTGCTGATGGAACTTGGCGAAACCGTGTAGCTGCTCGAACCGCTGATGGTGGCCGAAACTGCGCCCTCAAGATCGGTGCCCGTGACGGTGAAGGTCTTGGTGTAGGTCTGCCCTACGGTGCCCGAGAAGGCGAGTGACGAAGCACTGGCCGAGATGACGGGAGTAGTAACTACAGTTCCAGGAGTTGAACCAAGAATCTGCTGGAGACCTGCAAGAGCATTGATCTTGCCGTTTCCGAAATGCGAGGCATTGGCGCCGGTGGTCGTATAGCTGTCCTTAATGGCCGTCTGCTTCATGATGTTCTTGATGTCACTGCTGGTGAGCGATTGTCCGGACTCCTTGGCAGCCTGCAGCCAAAGGGCAACGATACCGGCAGCCACCGGAGTAGCCATCGAGGTACCCTCCATCATGGCGTAGGGTGAGGACGAACTGTTGACCACGAGGTCGCTGCTGAAGTCGCTGCCATAGTAGCTGTAGTCATCGACGCTGGCTGTATGGTAGTGGTTCACACCTGCAGCAAGACGGGCACCGGGAGCCGTGATCCATGGATACTGGATGCCTGTGGGGCTCTGGCTGGCCGTGGCGTAGCTGGAGAAATAGGCGATGTCGCCGATGGTATAGACGTCGCTCATGCTGTAGGAAGAGCCACTGGCGGCTTTCCACGAATTGGCAGACACGTATGCACCGATGGAGATGACATTTGGATCGGTGGCTTCGTCACTTACACACATGTCATCCGAGCCATTGGTCCACGTATAGCCGCTGGTCGAAAGGTGACTGGTGAAGTAGCCATAGCTGCCTCCCCAGGCGTCGATGGTGCAGCTGCCGCTGGTGGGATAGAACTGCACGGCAAGCGTATATTTGCTCTTGTAGTAGGTGCTTCCGTTCTTGGTGGTAGTAGTGTAGCTCCTGGAGGTAAGGCCCGAGGTGTAGAGCATCACCTGGCTCTTGTTGGAGCTGACATAATCCTTATAGGCATAGAGTGTGCCGCTGAAATAGCTCGACAATCCGCTCACCGTGGCACCACTGGTGCTTGGAGTAACGGAAACCGAAGTCTTGACAGCACCTGTGCTGGAATCCAGGACGAAGATCTTGCAAGCAAGACTGCCGCTGCTCAACCTGGAGCGAGACCATGCGTTGGCGATGATGCCATAGTAGTAGTAGCCGGCATCGGTGTTGCTGTAGGAGGCTGCACGCAGGATGGAGCCGAGAGGACTACTGCTCGAGGCAGTACCACTGACATGATAGCCACCGCCCTCGCCGTCCTTCGACTTGCCACCATCGTTGGAGGCAGCGAACAGACAAACGTGGTTGGGATGGCTTGACCCAAAATACTGTGCGGTGATATCGGCAAAGTCGCCTGTTCCATCGTGGGGACCATACTGGGAACCCCAGCTGTTGCTGATAACTACAGGCTTGCCCTGTGCATCGGCATAGTCGCAAATCTTCTGGAAGGCATTGGCCATATAGGTGCTTGACAGGCCGTTGATGCCGGCAAGGTAAAGGTCGGCACCCGGAGCCATACCGCCGTAGGTGGCGTTGGCATGGTCGTTGGTGACAGTGACGTTCGAGCCGCTGATGAGGACACTCGAACCACCGGCCGTCGAACTGGTGTGCGTGCCGTGGTCTTCGCTCTTGTCGTCGGTAGTGGGACTGCTGCTGGTGATGGACGTATATTCCCTGGCACTTGAACCATTATATACATACGCGCGCTTAATACGCGAATTACCATTGGCATCCTTGAATGCGATGTGTTGGAAGTCGATACCGGTATCGACTACACCGAGGACTACTCCTGTGCCATCGTACTTCTGGCTGAGACCAAGGGCAACAGCATCAGCCGACCTGGTGAGCGCATCATCGACATTGGTGGCCTGACGTGCCTTGTTGGTGAACGGATGCATCAGCATCGACACGTTGATGCGCTTCACATTGGTGAGCCCTGCAACTTCTTCAATTCTTTCTACAGGGATAAGGGCCGTGTAGAGCCCGTTATCGAAACTGCTCTGGATCTGAACTCCCTTGTTGACCAGTTCCTTTACATCGGCACTGTTCTCCATGCGGATGAATGCCGAAATGTAAACGCGACCATCAATAGTGTCAGGGGCGGCGTAGATACGATCATCGTTCCTGCTGGGGCGAATACGCTTGCCAACGAAATCCAGGCCGAGCTGCTTCTCGGATACAGCAACACGTTTCATTTCGAGCGCTCCATCGCGTTCGTCAATGAACATTTTGGTTGAAATAGACAACTTGCTGCTGATGTCACTCTGACCAAATGACAGCATACCCGATGCCATCATAAGAGCGAATAGTAAACCTTTTCTCATGTTAGAAAAAATTAGAAGTAGTAATGTATTAGTGCTAAAAACGCCACAAAGATATGCATTATTTTCTTTCATCCAACATTTTGGTCAAACTTTTTGCGAAATTTGCGTGTTTTTTCTTGTTTTTGTATAAAAAACCAATAAAAACACAACTATTTCGTCTAATAAGCGACATTTTGCAGAGAGAATGCCACAAAACAAGAAAAGTGCGACAAACAAATTGTCACACTTTTCTCGTAGAGAGGTATCATTTTGGCTTATTGTTCGCCAAAAAACGGTCAAAAAGGCATCAGGCTTCGGCAGCAGCCAGGAGAATCTCGCTCAGCGAAGGATGGGCATGGACAGTGTAGGCGATGTCGTGAACCGTTCCTCCCCGACGCATCAGGACAGCGATTTCGTGGATGAGGTCGCTCGCATGGGCACCGAGGATGTGGGCTCCGAGAATCCTGCCATCGGGCGCAGCAAGAATCTTGACAAGGCCATCGTCAGCATCCATCGAGAGCGCCTTTCCATTGGCACGATAGAACGACTTGAGCGCCTTGTATTCTGTTCCAGCCTCGGTAAGCTGCTCTTCGGTCTGGCCCACCATGGCAACTTCGGGCGTCGTGAAGACGGCAGCCGGGATGACCGTTAGGGCGGCGCGGTAGGAGTTTTCGCAGCCAAGCATGGCTGCGCCAAGAACGGAAGAGGACGAGGAAAGGATGTGGTGGAGCGCGCAATAGCCCTGGAAGGTGGCGGCATGGGCCAACTGGCAGAGGCCGTTGACATCGCCGATGGCATAGACGCCGGGAACATTGGTCTGCATGTCGGCATCGACAGTGATGCCGCGACGTGTGCAGACCACACCGATGTCATCGAGGTTGATGGCTTCGAGGTTTGCACCACGGCCCACAGCCATGAGCACAAGGTCGCATTCGAGCGACTGGAGCTTGCCCTTCTCTTCGTATTCCACACGCATCGGTTCGCCCTCATAAATGGCTTTGGCAGCAGCACCCACATGGAAACCGATGCCGCGCTTCTTGAGCGAAGTGCGCAGACGCTTGGCGATGTCGCGATCGAAGGCAGGAAGAATCTCCTTCATAAATTCGACCACCTCGACCTCCACGCCGAAACTACGGAAGATGCTGGCGAACTCCATACCGATGACGCCGCCGCCGATGATGCAGAGCCGTTTGGGCAACGCATTCAGGTTGAGGGCTTCGGTGGAAGTGATGACTCCCTGGACATGAGCACCTGGAATGGGCAGGAACTTGGTCACGCTACCCGTGGCAATGATGACGTTGGGTGCCGTGAACTGCTCCTCTTCCCCATCGGCTTTGCGAACAGCTACAGTGTGGGCATCGACAAATCGTGCCTCACCCTGAACCAGCGTGATGCCGGGCATCTTCATGAGCATAGCGACACCCTGACGTAGCTTTTCGACCACACTGTCCTTGCGTGCCACAAGAGCAGCCATATCGACTACAGCATCGACATAGCCTGCGGCAAGCACTTCATAGTGAACTTCGGCCGAATGGCAGAGGCATTTCGTCGGGATGCAACCGGCATTGAGGCAGGTTCCACCCAAGGCAGCCTTTTCGATGATGACAGTCTTCAGACCCGCCTTGGCTGCCTTGACTGCTGTCTCATAGCCTCCGGGGCCTGCTCCGATGATGATAAGGTCGAACATAGCTCAAAGGCTCTTGAAAGTGAACTTGGGCTCCTTGACAGCCTTTACGTCGTCGAGGCGACGGATAGGCGTGTTGTGGGGAGCGGTACGAACCATTTCGCTATTGTCGCGAGCCTCCTCGGCGATACGCTTCATTACAGCGATAAAGTCGTCGAGTGTATCCTTGCTTTCGGTTTCGGTGGGTTCGATCATCAATGCCTCGTGGAAGAGCAATGGGAAATAGATCGTAGGCGCATGGAAACCATAGTCGAGCAGACGCTTGGCCACATCGAGAGTGGTGACATAAGCGGGGTCGTGATGATCGCCACCGTATTCGGGGCGCAGGCCGTCGAAGACAAATTCGTGCTTGCAGAGACCTTCGATAGGCAGTTCGTAATGACTCCTAAGGCACTCCTTGATGTAGTTGGCATTGAGAACCGAGAGCTTGCCTGCCATCGGAATGTTCTCCTTGCCCATGCTGAGCAAATAGGTGTAGGCACGAATGATGACCGTGAAGTTGCTGAGGAAGCTGGAGATGCAGCCGAGCGACTTCTCGTCGCAATGCAGGTCGTAGGTGCCATCGGCCTTTTTCTCGACCTGAGGATTGGGCAGCAAGTGCTCCAAACCCTTGCGTACTCCCACAGGACCACTGCCCGGACCACCACCACCGTGAGGCGTGGAGAAGGTCTTGTGCAGATTGATGTGCATCACGTCGAAGCCCATATCGCCGGGACGGCAAACGCCGAGCATCGGGTTGAGGTTGGCTCCATCGTAGTACATCAGACCGCCGCAATCGTGAACAAGACGTGCAATCACAGGGATGTTTCTTTCGAAGATACCGAGAGTATTGGGGTTGGTCATCATCATGCCAGCCACATCGGGACCGAGCAGTGGCTTGAGATCCTCCACATCGACCGTGCCATCAGGCAGGCTCTTCACCTCGACTACCTTGAAGCCAGCCACAGCTGCCGAAGCGGGATTGGTTCCATGGGCAGAATTGGGCACAATGATCTTGGTGCGTGCCATATCACCATGCTGCTGGTGATAGGCCTTGATGACCATCAGACCTGTCAGCTCTCCATGAGCACCGGCGTAGGGATTGAGCGTAAAGCGCGAGAGTCCGGAGATTTCGGACAACGTACGCTGCACCTCATCATAAACCTTCAGGCTTCCCTGCACATACTCCACAGGTGTGGAAGGATGGCGATTGAAGCCTGGGAGGGCACAGAGTTCCTCATTGAGCTTCGGATTGTACTTCATCGTACAAGAGCCCAAAGGATAGAAGCCCGTATCAACACCGAAGTTATTGTTCGACATATTGGTGTAATGGCGAACCACGGTGAGTTCGTCACACTCGGGAAGGATGGTCTTGCTCTGGCGCTTCAAGACATCAGGCATCTCACTGATGCAATATCCACTGATCTCGGACTTTGGCAGTGAATAGCCTACGCGTCCTGGCTTTGACAACTCGAAAACGCGTTTACCATAATATACATT
>JAEEGF011972038.1_pt1 | contig 11247 bp, 10 predicted proteins | sample 9134171 | NCBI WGS metagenome assembly JAEEGF01 (sample SAMN16246542, study PRJNA631951) | gut metagenome | biome: gut microbiome; feature: rumen; material: AP-attached | host: Bos | place: Iran: Karaj | collected 2018-10
GGAAGATACCAAAGAAACTCATTATGAAAGATATCTATACTTTCCCTGGTCTATGGGCTATTGCAAAGATATATCCAATCATAAAACATCGAGGGGCTATTGATTGAACTCTGTAGCTCGTCGATCCCCAGCATATACGGTTGTTCTACCTTTTCGGAGAGCAACCGTAATTCCTCATTTTAATACCCAAGTCCTTGAACTGTAAACAGATTCTTAAGAACAAAATGAGAACAATGAAGTAACCTCATCGCAAACTAGAACTGTATTAAGAAACGGTAAAAATCGGAAAAAATCTTTGCTATTTTCGTAAAATTCTTACAAAAATCAACAAAATATTTTGTTATTTCACTTGAAATGACTTACCTTTGCACCAGAACAGCAATACATAATAATATGATACGAGAATTTTGGGCAGAAAACTTCCTGTCAATTAAGGAACGGCAAACCGTAAACTTTGAAACGAAGTCCAAAGACGACGAGTGGGCATCAGTGGATGTCGGCGGGAACAAACGTGTTAACAAGTTGGCAGTCATTTATGGCGCTAATGCTTCGGGTAAGTCAAATCTCTTGTTGGCGATACAAAACGTCTTCGAATTATTGTTTTATTCTCGAACCGACCGTTCTCAACCGGTTCTCACTCGACGTACGTTCGCGTTGAGTGATGACAAACCTTCGACTCTCTTTGTTTCGTTCTATGCCAACGAGACCCGCTATGACTACACCGTCACATTCACCGAGAAATATATTCTTGACGAATTGATGGATTATTCTCCCAATTGCGCCAAGGCATTGTTTTATGAACGCCATTTTGTTTCTGATGATTCACAGGCTAATATAAAGTTCGGGGCAAGTTTAAGGATGTCAGCTAAATCAAGAGACACATTTTTGCAGAATACACTAAACAATCATTCTGTTTTGTCTGTTTTCGGCAGAATGGCTTTTGATAGCGATGTAAAGTCAATTGCTAATCTTTTCGGATGGGTCGCAACTCACATGCACGAAGTTAATTCCTTGCAAGGTGGTCTTGCCAATATGTTAAGGTCTGCAGAAAAAGACAATAAGACCAAACGCTTTTTTCTTAAATTGCTGCAAAAAGCTGACTTTAACATCGTTGATTTCTATACCGAGGTAGTAAGCGAGAAGCATTCCATAGGCAATGTTCTGGCAATAGGCAACAATACCGATCCCATTGCCAGTATTCCCTCATTAAAGATTCAACAAATTAAAGCCTATTTTGTATGTGCAGCTGGTGATAAGACATTTATCTTGAGTCTTGATGAGCAATCACAAGGTACAAAGAAATTTCTATCCAACCTTTCATATCTCTATGCTGCAGTAACGAGCGATCATATTTTTCTAGTTGATGAAATCGACTCTGAACTACATGATGACTTGTTATTGTACTTCTTGAATGCATTTGTATTGAATTCCAAGAAATCCCAGTTGATTTTTACTACACAGGAAACAGCACTACTGGATGAAGAACTGCTCAACGCCCATCGGGACTTTGTGTTTCTTGCTGAGAAAGACCGCGAAGGGGCCTACTCAAAATACACAAGGGTTGATGAGTTCGGTCTACACAAAAACCTTTCTTTATACAATGCTTATAAGGCAGGGCGGCTTGGTGCTGTTCCGAGATTAGGTTCACCCATCATTTATTTGGAAGATGACGAAGATTAAAGACTCGATAGCTGTGATTGGCGAAGGAATTACGGAATACTACTATTTCAATTCCTTGAAAGATGAGTTCACTCAGCTTAACTTGCGCCCAATGTACCCCAAGCACTCCACAAGTCTTGAGGATCTTGAACAGGAAATCGAAAAAGCCAAGAGCAGGGGCTACAATTTGATTTTCTGTGTTATAGATATGGACAATAAGAAAGACGGCGCTGAAAAGCAAAACTATCTTAACTTGAAAAAGCGTCTTGAGGGCACCTGGAGCATCAAGAAGACAGATCAGACCTATACCATTCGCTTTATTGAGAACGAGCGTTGCACCGAACTGTTCTTCCTGTTCTATTTTACTTATACGTCACGCCACTTCCAGGATCAGCCTGCAGTGCTGCAAGAACTCAACAAGCGCTGCAAATATGAGAAGACCGAGAAGTTCTTCAAAGCACATAGTCTGCACCAGTATTTTCAGAAGCATGGAGGCAGCTACATGGAGGCGTTGCGCAATGCAGCCCACTCGATGAAGGAGAAAGAAGAAACCGGACGAGACCACACCTATTCCCAAATGGCCGAACTGTTTGAGGCCTTAGGAATTCAATCACAATATATATCATGAAAGAAATTTATATAATTATTAAAGACAAGACACATGTCCTAAACCAAATTGAAGGATTGTGCTCGAAGTATCATACTAAGACTGCGGTCAACGAACAACAAAGAAAGCTCCACTTTAAATCATACTGCCATGATACCCTGACAGTCATCAATGATTGTTTTGAAACATCGTTGCTGGGAGCTAAGCGCATTATAAATAAAATCAATGAATACAGCAAGAAGGACAATGTCAATATTCAAGCAGCATCCCTTGATATATTCAACATACTAATAAATTTTAAGTGTCTTGTTGAGAGTTCCGTCCCTATCCAGGATTTACCTTCATGTAGAAGATTAATTGAGCTATCACCTAAAGATGCGGTTTTCAAGGCTAACGAGTTCGTGAAGAATAACTATTTTCGGGCAGGCATCCATATTTTATCCTTGGAATCAAATGTAACAGACACGCAGTATATCGAAGCCGTAACTACGTTCTATAGTGTCTATCTGGATGAGTTAAAGGACGAGATCAATATCAAAGGAATTGCTCCCAACCACATTGAACAGTTCTTGCTTGACAAATTCAATTTAGAACTTGAATATTGCCGCCTTGCCCAACTTAAAGCCGGAAACAATATTGTAAAAGACATTAAGGGTTTAGCTGACATTACCAAGGAAAACATTGAAAAGCGCGAACAAAGACTTATAGCACTAAATAAAACATTGTTAAGCATTTAATAATTATGTCAACTGATTTCATTAACATTGTTTCAGATAAAGATAGGCTACAAAAGGAATTGATATTTTACAGCCTGTTCCTCATGGTTTTCGAGAACTTTGTTTCGCATTGGAAGGAAACCATTCGTTCATTTTACTCGAATGGAATGGCCATCGACGAACAAACTGGAAAATATTATGATTTTGTGAAAGTCAAATGGCACGATGGACAATGTTTTACGACAAAGGACAAGGATAAAGAACAACAGTTTAATCGAACCGTTTTCCAACGTATTAAGAGGAATGGGAATAATAATCCCAAATTGTCAATGTTTGACTGGATGGTTGATTTTAAGCTGATCGAAAGAGAAGACTTTGACATTTTGGTAAAATGTTATGACAAAAGAAACGAATATGCTCATAATATTGCTGGTTGCCTTAATCAGTTTGTAACCAATGAGGAAAAAAATCTTTTGAAATCTTTAATATCTATCAGCAACAAGGCTGCCAAACAATGGATTTTAGAAGTTGAACTGCCAACAAGTGCGCCTGAAGAACTAAATAATTTCATTGATGAAAACGGAAAATACAATGAACCTGACGTCATTTCAGGCACTCAGTTATTTTATTCGTTAGTATTAGAAAATTTAAAAGATATAATAAATTAATGAAGTTACGACCATGGAAAGATCTCAAGTTGGATTTACGCACAATTGGCTAAATCGTTAATTTAAAACCATTTAAGTCAACATTTTAAATCATAGATAATGGATAAACTTATAATGTCTCGTTAAATGGCGTGCCGTCGACTTCCATAAGCTTTAGGAAGGGCTGGGCGAAATGGTTGATGGAGCCGAGGTGCGCTATTCGTTCAACATGTCTTGGTCATTATAGTCTTGAGATTTAGAACGAAAAAACTGTGCTTTCTCACAGAATTTCGTTCATAGACGACGTTTTTAAACAAGAAACACAGAGGTTTAGTTTGCCGCTTCGCTATATATGCGCAGTTCGGACTAAACTTGTTTTTGTCTCGCAAGTATGATGAGCAGCAGATCTAACAACTCAAGTATATTCATGCTACTTAATTGTTGTCAATATCTCTCCTAGTAGCAAGAATTTCTCTACACTCAATTCAAAACTCTACTGAAGAGGCTTTTTCTATCTCTTTTTCTATCACTTCAGTATAGCTTTCTATCACCTTTTCAGACAACATTCCCCAATTTACACTTACTTTTATCTCATTTATACTAACCTTTGCATATACTTTTGACTTATTTACAGTTATTGATGAACCTTTTTCTGTCAGCTTTTCTGTTTAATTTTCTGTCAACCTTTCCGTATGGTTTTTGTGATGCATCTATGTTTTTCTGCTACCTTTTCAATTGCCTTGAACACATAACGACTATTTTCTGCATCTTTTTCTGTTCGGTTTCTGTTCGAACAGAAGGAACCGGCTTTCTGTGACGTGATTCAAACTTTCATCTGGAGTTTTAGAGTTGATTTCTAAAAAATGTTGTAAATTTGCGTTCACCATTATTCCCAAAATGGGAATAAACCTGCCAAAGACCGTTGAACAACGAAATATAGCAAACTCCTTTGCGGTTATATAGGCTTTGGTCGGCCTGCAGGGACTGCATAGGGGTTTATTTTTGAGACACAGTAACTTCTCATAATAATTATTATGACGAACATGGAGCTACAGAATTTATCAGAAGAGGATATAAAACTCCGTTACATCACTCCAGCCATTATTAGTAAAGGATGGTCGGTAGAGGACATCACCATGGAGACAAAGGTGAAGCTGACCGATGGCAAAATCAACCTTCGGGGAAACTTCATTGTCCGAGAGAAGCCCAAATACGCCGATTATGTTCTGTATTATAACCGCGCAACTCCCATCGCTATTGTTGAGGCTAAAGATGCGACACATTCAGTGTCTCATGGTATGCAACAAGCCAAGGAGTATGCCCACATGATGGATGTCCCCTTTGCCTACAGTTCAAATGGCCTAGGGTTTCAGGAATATGATTTCTTGACAGGCAAGGAACGCCCATTGACCATGGATGAGTTCCCTACCAAAGAAGAACTGTATCGGCGATTTCTAACGGAGAGCAATGGCGGTGCAGGAATCAATGAAGTTGAGAAACAGATTATCAATCAGCCCTATTGTACGGGGCAGGATATCTTTCCGCCTCGCTATTACCAACGAAATGCCATAAATCGTACTGTCCAAGCTGTGGCCCAGGGACAAAAACGACTTTTGCTCGTGATGGCAACAGGCACAGGAAAAACATATACTGCTTTTCAGATTGTTTATCGTTTGCTCAAGGCTGGTTTGGTCAAAAAAGTGCTGTATCTCGCAGACCGCAATGTACTTGTTGACCAATCGATCCAACAGGATTTCAAGCCGCTGAATAAGACGATTCACAAAGTCAATTATCAGCAGGACTTGGGTAGTGGAGTTACGGCCTATGAAGTTTACTTCGCACTTTATCAGCAGCTCATCGGTCAAGGTGGAAAACAGAATTACAAAGAACTGTTCAAACCCGAGTTCTTTGATTTGGTCATCGTTGATGAGTGTCACCGTGGCAGTGCTAAGGACGACAGTAACTGGCGTGAAATCCTTGAATATTTCTCCGATGCTGTTCAGTTGGGTATGACGGCTACGCCCAAAGAGACCAAGTACCAGTCCAGCATCACCTACTTCAATGAGCCCATCTACACCTATAGCCTCAAAGAAGGCATTGAAGATGGCTTCTTGGCACCATTCAAAGTAGTGAACATAACCACAAATATTGGTGACGAATGGCGCCCAACCAAAGGACAGACCGACATACACGGCAACGAGATTGAAGACCGTATCTATAACAATTCGGACTATGACTACAATATCGTCATTGAGGACCGCATCCGGGAGGTGGCTCAAGAAATAACGAGTTATCTGAAGCATACCGACCGCATGGCCAAAACTATCGTTTTCTGTGCGGACGAAGACCATGCTGAACGAATGCGTATTGCCCTGGTCAATGAGAACTCCGACATGTGCAAGAGGAATCCTGATTATGTGGTCAGAATTACCGGCAGTGATGCATACGGTCAATCCAAGCTGGATTACTTCATCTCGGTCGCTTCGCCTTATCCAGTTATCGCAACAACCAGTAAACTACTCTCCACTGGTGTTGACTGCAAGATGGTGAAACTGATTGTGCTGGATCAGCGTATCAATTCGATGACTGAATTCAAACAGATTGTGGGCCGTGGTACCCGCATCAGGGAGAAGGAAGGGAAAACCCATTTCACCATTATGGACTTCCGCAACATCACCCGACTCTTTGCTGATCCTGATTGGGATGGCCCTATCATGGTGGACGAAGATTACAAGCCTGGTGTCAAATCCTATCCTGCACCGAAGGGACCAGAAACAACCAATGAGCCAGGCGATCCTGATCCCAAGCAGCCAAAACCCGTAGTAGACAAGGATGGCTGCAAGGTCTTTATCACCAACAAGGTCGTATCGGTGTATGACACCAACGGCAAGTTGCTTCGTACCGAAAGCATTACCGACTACACCAAAAAGAACATCAATGACACATACGCCAACCTTGATGACTTCATCCATCACTGGAACGCTGCCGAGAAGAAAGAAGAAATCACAGAGCTCTTGAGAGAACGTGGCATCGATCTCCAAGCCATCAAGGAAGATGCCGGTTTGACTGATGTTGATGACTTTGACTTCATCTGTCACATCGCATACGGTCGCAAACCCCTCACTCGCAAGGAGCGTGCAGACCAGGTTAAGAAACGTGACATCTTCAGCAAATATGGACCCGAGGCTCGCAAGGTTTTAGAGGCATTGCTGGATAAATACGCTATGGACGGTATCACACAACTGGAGAACAAGACTGTCGTCCTGAAGCTGGATCCGTTCCGCACCATGGGTTCTCCAGCCAAAATCGCCAAACTCTTCGGCGGCAAGCAACAGTATATTGATGCGGTAAACGAATTGGAAGACTTGATTTATAGCATAGCATAAACACAATAATATGGCACTCAATAATTTTGTAAAAAGCATCCGCAACATCATGCGCAATGATGCCGGCATCAACGGTGATGCCCAGCGCATTGAGCAAATCGCCTGGATGTTGTTCCTCAAGGTATATGACGAGAAAGAAAACGATTGGGAGTTTAACGAGGACGATTATGTCTCGTTCATTCCCGAAAAATGCCGATGGCGCAACTGGGCCCAAGACCATGGCGACGGTGATGCACTGACCGCCGATGCTCTGTTGGACTTTGTGAACAACACGCTCTTTCCAACATTGAAGAACCTGGAGGTCACTCCCGAAACGCCCATGCGCAGTGCAATCGTGCGTACCACCTTTGAAGACGCCAATCAGTACATGAAGGATGGCGTGCTGCTTCGCCAGGTAATCAATGTCATTGACCAATTAGACCTGGGTGATTACGAGGAGAGCCACGCCTTCGGTGAAATATACGAGACCATCTTGAAAGAAATGCAATCGGCAGGCTCTGCTGGTGAGTTCTATACACCTCGTGCTTTGACCGACTTCATGGCCCAAATTATTGATCCTCAAGTGGGTGAGCAGATGGCTGACTTCGCTTGTGGTACGGGTGGCTTCATCACCAGCTGGCTCAATGCACTTGATAAAAAGGTCACCAGAGCCGAGGATAAGAAAGCCTACTCGCAGTCGGTCTATGGTATCGAGAAGAAGCAGTTCCCCTACATGCTTTGCGTTACCAACCTGCTCCTTCACGACATAGATGCCCCCATGGTGATGCATGGCAATTCCTTGACTCGTGATGTGCTTAACTATACCGATGATGACAAGTTTGATGTGGTGCTGATGAATCCGCCTTACGGTGGCAGCGAGAAGAATGAGGTCAAGCAACATTTCCCGTCTGACCTGAGCTCCAGCGAGACGGCCGACCTGTTCATGGTGCTGATCATGTACCGCCTGAAGGAGCATGGACGCGCTGCCGTCATCCTTCCTGATGGATTCTTGTTCGGTACCGATAATGCTAAGCTGGCCATCAAGCAGAAACTGTTGCGTGAATTCAACCTTCACACCATTATCCGCTTGCCTGGCAGCATTTTTGCACCCTATACCAGCATCGCTACTAACATCCTTTTCTTCAACAACGAGAAGGCCGATGGCGCAGCTGAAGGCTTCTCAACCAAAGAGACTTGGTTCTATCGCATGGATATGCCTGAAGGCTACAAGCACTTCTCCAAGACCAAACCGATGCAGCTGGCTCACACCCAGCCCATCATGGATTGGTGGAACAACCGCAAGGAGATAGTCGATGAAGAAGCAGGTGATGAAAAGAGCCGTTGCTTTACCGCTGAGCAACTGATGGCGCTGGATTGTAACTTTGACCAGTGCAAGTTCCCCAAGGACGAGGAAGAAATTCTGCCGCCTAAAGAACTGCTGGAGAATTATTACAAGAAACGTGCCGCTCTCGATCACGAGATAGACAAGACTTTAGCAGAAATCCAGAAAATCCTTGGCTTCAAAATTGAGTTATAATGAACGGAAAGCAACTACGCAACAGCATACTCCAGTGGGCAATCCAGGGCAAATTGGTGCCCCAGGATCCTAATGACGAACCGGCTTCTGTTCTTCTTGAGCGTATACGAGAAGAAAAGGCCCGTCTCGTCAAGGAGAAAAAAATCAAACGAGACAAGAATGAATCAATCATTTACCGTGGCGATGACAATTCCTATTATGAGAAATTCACAGACGGGAAAGTGGTATGCATCGACGACGTAATACCATTTGACCTGCCCGAAGGGTGGCAGTGGTGTCGCGTCCGTGACGTTTCAAGATCCTATATTGGGCTTACTTATAAGCCATCTGATGTATCACAAAAAGGGACGATTGTTCTGCGTTCTTCAAACATACAAAACGGGAAATTAGACCTAAATGACATAGTAAGAGTTTCTTCTGATATTCCAGAAAAACTATGGGTAGAGAAAAATGACATCATCATTTGTGCCAGAAATGGCAGCAAACGCCTTGTTGGAAAGTCTGCTATTATAGATGCCATGAACGAGTCAATGACTTTTGGTGCTTTTATGGCAATTTGCAAAACACCGTTTTATAAATATATTTATTTGTTTTTGCAGTCTGATTTATTCTTTTCTCAGTTAAGAGAAGTGAGTGGAACCACAACGATCAATCAACTTACACAAAACAATTTCAATAGATTTTTAGTTCCAATCCCACCAGTCAACGAACAAGAGCGTATCGTTGAGTTCTGCTCTACACTTATGCCTTATATCGAAAGATATGGTATAGCTCAAGACCAATTAAATGAACTAAATATTAACTTGAGGCCCTTGCTCCGCAAATCGATATTGCAAGAAGCCATTCAAGGCAGGTTAGTCGAGCAAAGCCCTGATGATGCCCCCGCATCCGTATTGCTTGAACGTATCATGCAAGAAAAAGAACGCTTGATTAAAGAGAAGAAAATCAAGCGAGATAAGCAGGGTTCTATCATCTTCCGTGGTGACGATAACAAGTACTTCGAGAAGCGAGGCAAGGATGTCGTCTGTATTGATGATGAGATACCCTTCAATATTCCCGATTCTTGGACTTGGTGTCGTATAAAGGATATATTTCTAATTAATCCAAAGAATAACGCACAAGATGATATTGATGCGGCGTTTATACCTATGGAGAAAATAGATGCGACTTATCTTTCAAGTTTTACTTATTCAACGAAAAAATGGGGTGAAATAAAAAAAGGGTTTACTCATTTTGCGGATGGCGATGTTGCCTTTGCAAAAATTACACCTTGCTTCCAGAATCGCAAATCAATGATACTTAAGGGCCTACCAAATGGCATTGGCGCAGGAACAACAGAATTGAAGGTTTTGCGTTCTTATGGTGCTACTATCATTAATGAGTATTTATTGTTTTTCCTCGAGTCTTCATATTTTGTTGATGAAGCTACTTTTAAGGGGACAGCTAATCAGCAACGCATAATATCAGGTTATCTAGAGAACAAGCTGTTTCCATTACCTCCGCTCCAAGAACAGCAAAGGATAGTAGATGCCGTGCTATCCACATGGCAAGTATTATGAGAAACGAGGTAAGGAAATCATTTGCATCGACGATGATATACCATTCTATATCCCAGATTCATGGGCCTGGACAAGACTTTTTCAAGTTGCTGACTTATTTACAGGCAACAGTATTAGTGAGACTGAGAAGAAATTAAAGTTCACTAATGTTATTGGCCGTTACTATATTGGCACAAAGGATGTTGGATTTGATAACAATGTTTTCTACAATAATGGCGTCGCCATTCCTAAGCAATATGAACACGATTTTAGAATTGCACCAAACCATTCAATATTGATGTGTATTGAAGGAGGAAGTGCTGGTAGAAAAATTGCCATTCTAAATCAAGATGTATGCTTTGGAAACAAATTATGTTGCTTCTCTCCTTTTGTGGAGATAGGGAAATACATCTATTACTATTTACAGTCGACGCCGTTCTTGGACATGTTTAACGAAAAAAAGACTGGTATCATCGGTGGTGTAAGTATAGCAAGAGTCAAAGAGATACTGATTCCAATACCTCCCTTTGATGAAATGGGCAGAATAACGTCAAAAATAGATACGTTGTTTCATTCCCTCAATTGAAACAAATAGTCAACTCTCTCAACTATCCGTGATTGTTCCTTAATAGGGGGAATTCCAACAATGATATTGTAAAACAATTGTTTGTTAAGGTGCGGTATTGCTGCACCTTTTTTTGAGTTGCGTAGCATGTCTTTGTAGAAACGAATGACATAGAGCACATAATGTAAGTTCATCGTTTCACTTACCCAAAGCTGCTTGAACGTACTTCCCATATAACCGTCAACTGGAACGGTGAAAACTTCGCCTGAGTTTTCGCCGTCGACAAGTATGATATTCTCGCCTTTAGAAACGAATTTGCCTTCTGCTAACTGCATTCCAGTTGATTTGCCACGCAGGTACTTAGCATCAAGGCAAATATGATTACCTTTCATTTTGATCCCATCAGTTAACTGACAGATGAAAGATAATCGACAGAGTTGCCATGATTGAGGGAATTGCATATCACATTCAACCTCAAGCATTTGACCTTCTACATTCTCATAATACTTGCCATGTGGATAGCACGGCATCTACTATCCTTTGCTGTTCTTGGAGCGGAGGTAATGGAAAAAGCTTGTTCTCTAGATAACCTGATATTATGCGTTGCTGATTA
>JAEEGF010188893.1_pt1 | contig 11246 bp, 12 predicted proteins | sample 9134171 | NCBI WGS metagenome assembly JAEEGF01 (sample SAMN16246542, study PRJNA631951) | gut metagenome | biome: gut microbiome; feature: rumen; material: AP-attached | host: Bos | place: Iran: Karaj | collected 2018-10
TAAAACTTAAATTCTTTTTAGCCAAAGGCCCTGATGTACCAACTTATGTAGAGTATGGTGCGGCAGACATCGGAATAGTAGGTGCAGATACCATTCTTGAAGAAAACAGACGGGTCTATGAGGTTCTTGACCTTGGATTTGGAAAGTGCAGGATGTGTGTATGCGGACCTCACGAGGCAAAAGAGCTTTTAGAGCACAGGGAGATGATCAGGGTTGCAAGTAAATACCCTGGAATTGCCAAGGATTATTTCTTTAATAAAAAGCATCAGACTGTAGACATAATAAAGCTAAATGGTTCTGTAGAACTTGGCCCAATTGTCAATCTTTCAGATGTGATAGTTGATATTGTAGAAACAGGATCCACCCTTAGAGAAAACGGACTTGAAGTTTTAGAAGAAATCTGTCCACTTTCTGCAAGAATGATTGTAAATCAGGTTAGTATGCAGATGGAAACAGGCAGGATCCGTAAACTCATTAGTGATATGAAGGAGAACTTAAGCTGATATGAGAACTCTTAAGCTGACAGAAAATACAAAAAAGGAGCTTTTAGGTAATCTTTTAAACAGAAATCCTGGAAGCTACACAGAATATGAAAATACAGTAAATGAAATTATAAATGATATTCGAAATAATGGTGATAAAGCTTTGTTCGAATATACAGCAAAGTTTGATAAATGCACTTTGGATGCCTCTTGCATTAAAATAACAGATGATGAGATTAAAGAGGCTTATGCAGCCCTTGATCCGGAGTTCATTGAAGTAATGAAAAAGAGCGCTGAGAATATCAGAGTATTCCATGAAAAGCAAAAGAGAAATACATGGATAGATACAAGAGAGGATGGAAGCATTCTTGGACAAAGGATCCTTCCTATTGAGATATCCGGCGTATATGTTCCTGGTGGTAAGGCAGCCTATCCAAGCAGCGTTCTTATGAATGTGGTTCCAGCTAAGGTTGCAGGAGTTGAAAAGATCGTAATGTGCACACCTCCTGGAAAAGACGGAAAGGTTAACCCTGGAACACTTGTTGCAGCTGATATAGCAGGTGTTACCGAAAGCTATAAGGCTGGTGGAGCCCAGGCTATTGCTGCTATGGCTTTTGGAACAGAGAGTATTCCGAAGGTTGATAAGATTACAGGACCGGGAAATATCTTTGTGGCCCTTGCAAAAAAAGCCTGCTTTGGACATGTTTCAATTGATTCAATAGCAGGACCAAGTGAGATACTGGTTTTAGCAGATGAAACTGCAAATCCAAGGTTTGTAGCTGCTGATCTATTATCTCAGGCAGAACACGATGAGATGGCAAGTGCAATACTCATTACAACATCACAGGACCTGGCTGATAAGGTTTCAAAAGAAATCGACGAATTCCTTAAAACTTTATCAAGAGCTGATATAATTAAAAAGTCACTTGAGAACTATGGATACATCTTTGTTGCTGACAATATGGATGATGCCATTGAGGCTGCCAATGCTGTAGCATCAGAGCACCTTGAGATCATCACTAAGAATCCATATGAGACCATGACAAGGATAAAAAATGCAGGTGCGATCTTCCTTGGAGATTATTCCTCAGAGCCTCTTGGAGACTATTTTGCAGGTCCAAACCATATACTTCCTACAAATAGGACATCAAGATTCTTCTCGCCACTTTCAGTAGATGATTTTGTAAAGAAAACAAGTATTATTTCTTATTCAAAACAGGCTTTATTTAATGCTCACAAAGATATTGAATTGTTTGCAACCAGAGAAGGACTTACTGCACATGCAAATTCTATTGCTGTTAGGTTTGAGTAGGATTTGACTGATTTTATAATAATGACCGATATGGATAATGCCGATAAAATCACATTTGTAATTGTGTAAAATTGTGTTAAAAATGCAAGTGAACTTTCTAAAATGAAAATTAAATGCAAGTTTACATAATCTTTATATTTTGAAACGACAACATTTAGTTACAATTTCTAAGGAGCCACAAGCTATGGGGACAAGACAAGCCACAGTTACTAGAAAAACGCAAGAAACAAATATAAAAATTTCATTAAACCTTGATGGGACTGGTGTTTCAAACATCGAAACAGGCATTGGTTTTTTTGATCATATGCTTACAGGATTTGCAAAACATGGGCTTTATGACATGGATGTCAGAGTTTCAGGAGACCTTGAGGTAGACGGTCATCACACTGTTGAAGATACTGGAATTGTTCTTGGACAGGCAATAGCACAGGCTCTTGGTGACAAAAAGGGCATCAAAAGATATGGTAGCATGATACTTCCAATGGATGAAACCCTGGTAATGAGTGCTGTTGACCTGTGTGGAAGACCATATTTTGTCATGGATGCCAATTTCGATGCGCCTATGGTTGGCGATTTTGATACACAGCTTGTAAGAGAGTTCTTCTATGCTGTTTCTTACTCAGCAGCCATGAACCTGCACCTCAGGGTTATCACAGGTATGAACGACCACCACAAGATCGAGGCTATGTTCAAGGCCTTCGCCAAAGCTTTGGACGAGGCATCTACATTTGATCCCAGGATCACAGACGTACTGAGCACTAAAGGAGCGCTTTAATATGCAGAATAACAAGAAAAAAGTAGCGGGCTATATATTTCTTTTGAATAAAACGATCGTATCCTCAAGGGACAGAAAAACTGTTATAAGTGATGATCCAGTTTCCTATGCAGGAAGCATCTCTGATAACGGTGCAGACGAGATCATAGTATTTGATATGTCTGAATCAGGTAACGATGCTGCCCATGAAGAGGCTCTTGATATTATCAAGGACATTTGCAAGGAAGTTGATGTGCCTGTATCCGGAGCTGGAAATGTCAAGAGGATGGAAGACATAAAAAAGCTATTGTATGCTGGTTGCAAGAAAGCTGCCCTTAACTTTTCCAAGCCTTCAAACATTGAGATTTTAAAAGAGGTTTCTGAGAAATTCGGAAAAGAAAAAATCGTTATCTGCTACGATGATCCTCAAACTATAGATAACAATAAGGATCAGGTAGAGTCATTAAGTTCAGAGCTTATCCGTTTTGTAGATCAGGATGGAGCAAAGCTTCCTGATACTGAAAATGATGAATATCTTTTTTACGATGGGAAAGATGTTATCGAAAAGGATGTTACTGACAGGTCTTTAAGTAGTTCTTTTACCTGGGGAGATCTTAAGAAAAACTCAGATGAAATGGTCCCAGTTATTGTTCAGGACTACAGAACTGATCAGGTTCTGATGCTGGCGTATATGAATGAAGAGGCTTACAACAAGACTCTTGAAACTGGAAAGATGACCTATTTTAGCCGTTCAAGGAATGAGCTTTGGATAAAGGGCGAAACAAGCTCACATTATCAGTTTGTTAAGAGTCTTACTGCTGACTGCGATCTTGATACGATACTTGCCAAGGTTAAACAGATTGGCGCAGCCTGTCATACCGGAAGTTATTCCTGTTTCTTTAATGACATAGCCAAAAAGGAATACAGTGAGAAAAACCCTCAGAAGGTTTTAGGCAGTGTCTATGAAGTTATAAAAGACAGAAAAGAAAATCCCAGGGAAGGATCTTATACAAATTATCTGTTTGATAAAGGCATTGACAAGATCCTTAAAAAAGTCGGGGAAGAAGCTACAGAGATGGTTATAGCTGCCAAGAACCCAAATGACAATGAGGTTATTTACGAAATGTCAGATTTCCTGTATCATATGATGGTCCTCATGGCTGTTAAAAATGTTAGCTGGGAGGATATAACAGACGAATTGTCAAGACGATAAAGGAAAGTAAAATGAATTTAGATTTAGCTCTGTCAGATGAGACATTACTCAGTATTGAAAAGCCGGAAAGATACATTGGAGGCGAAGTTAACTGCGTGATGAAGGATAAGGAAAAGGTAGATATCAGATTTGCCTTTTGTTTTCCTGATGTTTACGAAATTGGAATGTCTCATCTCGGAATACAGATTCTTTATGGAATGTTCAACTCCTACGAAGACGTATGGTGCGAACGTGTCTATTCACCATGGATGGACATGGATGCAGTGATGAGGAGTCAGGACATTCCTCTTTTTGCGCTTGAATCTCAGGATAAGGTCAAGGACTTTGATTTCCTTGGATTTACCCTCCAGTATGAGATGTGTTATACCAATATCCTGCAGATTCTGGATCTTTCAAAGATTCCATTTAAAACTAAAGACAGAACATGGGATGATCCAATAGTTATTGGTGGTGGTCCATGCACCTACAATCCCGAACCAATAGCAGACTTTTTTGATATTTTCTACATCGGTGAAGGCGAAACGAGGTACAGGGAACTTTTTGACCTTTATAAAAATCTTAAGGACACTGGCATTTCCAGGAGTGAGTTTTTACATAAGGTAGCTAAAATTCCTGGAATGTACGTTCCTTCGCTTTATGACGTCAAATACAAGGAAGATGGCACCATTCTTTCTATGGAACCGGTATTTGATGATATACCAAAGACAATTTATAAAGAGATGTGTCTTGATCTTTCAAAAGAGTTTTATCCAACAAAGCCTGTAGTTCCTTACATCAAGGTCACCCAGGACAGAGTAGTCCTAGAGATCATGCGAGGATGCATCAGGGGCTGCAGATTCTGTCAGGCTGGACAGCTATATAAGCCACTTAGGGAAAAGGATATTGAGTACTTAAAAAAGATAGCAATTGAGTCTCTTAAAAACACAGGCTATGAGGAAATATCACTTAGTTCTTTAAGTTCTAGTGATTATTCCAAGCTCCCAGAGCTTTTGGACTTTTTGATCGATAAGTGCAATGAGAAAAAGATAAATATTTCACTTCCAAGTCTTCGTATAGATGCATTTTCTCTTGATGTAATGAGTAAGGTACAGGATGTTAAAAAGAGTAGCCTTACCTTTGCTCCGGAAGCAGGAACTCAGAGGATGCGTGATGTGATAAACAAAGGTCTTACTGAAGAAGACATTCTTCGAGGCTCTGAGCAGGCCTTCCTTGGAGGCTGGAATAAGGTAAAGCTTTACTTTATGCTAGGGCTCCCAGGTGAAACAGATGAGGACATACTTGGAATAGGTGATATTGCCAATAAGATTGCAGCTCTTTACTTTGAAACTGTTCCCAAGGAAAAGAGAAATGGAAGAACAATTGATATTGTAGCCAGCACTTCCTTCTTTGTGCCAAAGCCCTTCACACCATTCCAGTGGGCAAGAATGAATACTAAAGAAGAATTCCTTGATAAAGCCAATAAGACAAGAAAAGGAATCATGGCTCAGCTCAATCAGAAACATATCAAGTACAACTGGCATGAAGCTGACGCAAGTATGATGGAAGGTATATTTGCCAGAGGCGATAGAAAGCTTTGTGACGTAATACTTAAGGCCTATGAAAAAGGCTGTATTTTTGATGCGTGGAGTGAATTCTTTGATTTTGGAAAATGGATGGAAACCTTTGATGAGTGCGGTATTGATCCATTTTTCTATACCACCAGGGAAAGAAAAGATGATGAGATTTTCCCTTGGGATATATTAAACTGCGGCGTAACAAAAGAGTTCCTTTTGAGAGAATGGCACACAGCTCAAAAAGGTCTTCCTTCAACCAACTGCAGAAAAGGATGCCTGGGTTGTGGAGCAGCTTCCTATGGCGTTGGTGTATGCAAGGAGGAAAAGACAGTTGAATAAATTACGCTTGAAATTTTCAAAAAACGGTCCTATAAAGTTCATAGGTCATCTTGATCTTATGCGCTATTTTCAAAAAGCTATTAGACGGGCAGATATTGATGTAAAGTACTCTGAAGGCTTTAGCCCACACCAGGTGTTATCTTTTGCACAACCACTTAGTGTTGGCGCAACAAGTGATGGCGAATACCTGGATATGACTGTCAATTCCATGACTTCAGCACAGGATATCATGGACAGGTTAAACTGCGTTATGAACGAAGGTATAAAAATACTTGCTATAAAAGAGCTGTCAGAAGGAGAAGATAAGGCCATGACTCTTTCTGTTGCTGCGAGATACTCACTTAGACTTCGTGATAGTGCTGATTTTGACGACTGGACTTATAAGCTTGAGCAGTACCTTGGAAATGATAAGCTTCCTGCCATGAAAAAGACAAAGAGTGGTGAAAAAGAGATTGATATGAAACAGATGATATTTAACTACTCTTTTGATCACGAAAGCAGGAAAGTAGAGATGCTTCTTAGTATGAGCAGCAAGGAAACACTTAAACCTGCGCTAATATTTGAATATTTTTATAAAAGTGTAAATAGGGAGTTCGACACTAAATTCCTTGACATACACAGGATAGATATCTATAGATCAGGGTCCGATAGCGATGGGAACTATATTGAACCTTTCATAACAACTGATACCAATGAGAGAATATACATAAATGGCTGATATCTTTATTTCTGAATACCAAAATTATCCACTTGTATCTGTATATATTGATGACAAGCTTTCTTTTCTATCTCTCGTAAGGGAATCAGATCTGGGCAGTGTCTATTTATGCAGGGTTGATAACATTCTGGATAATCTTCAATCTGCTTTCGTAAGATTTGGTGACGGAAAGATTGGTTATGTTCCGTTTAAGAGCATTTTGCCATCATGCGTGGCAAATAGAAGTATCTCATCTTCAAAAGAATTAAGACAGGGGGATGAGATCCTGTTACAGGTTGATACAGAGGAAATTAAGCTTAAAAAAGCCAAGCTAACTTCGCATATATCTGTTTCTGGACAATATTCAGTAATTACCCTTGGAAGACGTGGTGTTGGCGCTTCTCTTAAGCTTTCTGAGGATGTTCGAAGTCTTCTGATCGCAGAGATTAAAAAGGAATATCCAGCTCTTTTGGCAGAATGTTCTAATACCTTATCTGAAGCCGGGTTTGGAGTAATAATCAGAACAGAAAGTGCAGAACTTCCAATAGAAGAAGCTGTTCCTGCGATTATAGCAGATATAAGATCTTCTTTAAATGAACTTGAAAAGCTTCTTACAGAAGGCAAAAAGAGATCTCTTTATTCCTGTATTAAGAAAAGTAAGATGGGCGATATAGATGAACATATCCTTAGAGCTAAAAACTTTCTTAAATCCAGAGAAATAACAGATTACAAAGTTATAAATGAATCTGTCGTTTATAGCATAAAACAGGATATCGAAAAACTTCTTCATAATAAAGTCTGGTTAAAAAGCGGCGGATTTCTCATAATAGAGCAACTGGAAAGCTTTAATGCCATAGATGTGAATTCTGGAAAAGCAATTGATAAAAAGAAAGCTTCTTTTTTAAAGATCAACTACGAAGCAGCAGATGAGATTTTCAGGCAGATAAGGCTTCGCAATCTTTCCGGAATGATACTTATTGATTTTATCAATATGAAAAGTAAGGAAGATACTGATAAGCTTTGTAGTTACGTAAAGACTCTGGCCCGGAAAGAAACGGTTCACACAGAGTTTATTGATATCACGGGGCTTGGGATCATTGAGCTTACTCGAAACAAAAATGATAAAACGTTAAAAGAAGTTCTACAAAATAACACAGATACTGTTGACAAGCCTTAGAGGCTGTGTTAATATACCATGGTATGCCGCTTAACTAGGCATAAGTGGGCCTTGCCCCGCCGAAGTTAGCGAGTTTTTTAGAAGAAGGAGGTAACTTATGTACGCAATTATTGTAACTGGTGGAAAGCAGTACAAAGTTTCCGAGGGCGATGAGATCAAGGTTGAGAAGCTTGATGTAGAGCCTGGAAAAGAAGTAACATTTGACAATGTTATTGCAGTAAACGATGACAAGGCACTTAAGGTTGCAGGCGATGTTTCTGGTGCTAAGGTTAGCGCAACAGTTGTTGAGCAGGGCCGTGCTAAGAAGGTTATTGTTTACAAGTACAAGAGAAAGACTGGCTATCACAAGAAGAACGGTCATAGACAGCCATTTACACTTGTTAAGATCGACAAGATTTCAATGTAATTTTTGGTTTAATATACCATGACAACTATTACAATAACCAAGACATCAGATGACAATTATAGAGAAATAGAATGTAATGGTCATGCTGGATATGCTGAATATGGAGAAGATATTGTTTGTGCAGCTGTTTCAGTGCTGACTATCAATACTGTTAATTCCATTGAGCAGCTTACAAAAGATAAAACTAATGTTTTTGAAAGTGAAAATGATGGGATCATCAGATTAACTTTCAAGGATATTCCTTCAAAAGAAGCAGATCTTTTGCTCAGATCTTTTGAACTTGGTGTCAAAGGTATATCAGATCAGTATGGTAAGAAGTTTTTGAACATTAAATTTAGGAGGGTATAAGTCATGATGAATATGAACCTTCAATTTTTTGCTCATAAGAAGGGTGTTGGATCTACTAAGAACGGTAGAGATTCAGAATCCAAGAGACTTGGAGCAAAAAGAGCTGATGGACAATTCGTAAAGGCTGGTAATATTTTATACAGACAGCGCGGAACACACATTCATCCAGGTGTAAATGTTGGAATCGGTAGCGATGACACACTCTTTGCACTTGTTGATGGTATTCTTAGATTTGAGCGCAAGGGCAGAGACAGAAAGCAGGCCAGCGTTCATCCTGTAGAGAATAAGTAATTAGTTTTTATCAGGCTTCAAACATTGTTCGTTTGAAGCCTATTTTTTTCAGAACATATTGAGGTAAACATATGCCTGTATTTGTTGATAAAGCAAGAATATTCATTCAGAGCGGAAAAGGTGGCGATGGCCATATCTCTTTTCGCCGTGAAAAATACGTGCCAAATGGTGGTCCTGATGGAGGAGACGGAGGAAAAGGCGGAGATATAATCTTTGCAGTAGATAAGGGAATCAATACCCTTGCTGATTTCCATTACGGTGGCAAGTATAAAGCAGAAAATGGTGAAGATGGAAATAAGAGGAGGATGCATGGAAAGAATGGATCCGACCTCATTATCAATGTACCTGAGGGTACAGTCATAAAAGAAGCTGAAAGCGGAAAAGTCATCGCTGATATGAGTGGCGATAACAGCAAAGTAGTTGTACTTAAGGGCGGCAAAGGCGGAAATGGTAACATGCATTACGCAACTTCCACCATGCAGGCACCAAAGTATGCTCAGCCTGGTCAGCCAGCAATGGAGCTTGAGGTATTATTAGAGCTTAAAGTTATTGCTGACGTGGGCCTTGTTGGTTTCCCAAATGTAGGTAAGTCGACTTTTCTTTCAAAAGTATCTAATGCAAAACCAAAGATTGCCAACTATCATTTCACAACATTATCACCAATGCTTGGTGTTGTGGATCTTGACGACGCAAGAGGTTTTGTGGTTGCAGATATTCCTGGTCTTATTGAAGGAGCTTCTGATGGAGCAGGACTTGGACATGAGTTCCTAAGACACATAGAGAGAACAAGGATGATGATCCATGTTGTGGATGCAGCTTCAACTGAAGGAAGAGATCCACTTGAAGATCTCGAAGCTATAAATAATGAGCTTGAGCGCTATAATGCAGATATAACCAAGAAAAAACAGGTAATTGCTGCCAATAAGATTGACATGCTCCCTGATGGGGAAGATTCAGAAATAATTAAGAAGATCAAAGAAAAGTATGAGCCACTTGGAGTTAAGGTCTTTGCAACCTCCACCCTTACTGGAAAAGGTATCAAAGACTTGTTATACTATGTAAGTAGGACCCTTTCTGAGACTGAGTCTGAGCCGGTAGTGTTTGAGCAGGAGTACTTCCCTGAGCAGGAACTTAAAAATATTGACGAGTCATTTAGCGTTTATTATGACAGTGAAGAAGCTGAGTATGTAATAGAAGGACCTAAGATTGAGAAAATGCTTGGTTACACAAATCTTGAGTCTGAAAAGGGCTTTGCGTTCTTCCAGAAATTCCTTGCTGACAATGGTATACTTGATGAACTTGAAAAGCTCCATATTGGCGAGGGCGATACAGTAAGAATGTACGGCTACAGCTTTGAATATTACAGAAATGCTGACACACAGCCTTTTAATGATACAGACGAAGATGACTATGAGGATGAAGAAGAATGACATTAACAAGTAAACAAAGAGCATATTTAAAGAGTCTTGCAGCTGACCTTGACCCTGTTTTTCAGATTGGAAAAGGCAGCGTGACTCCTGAAGTTATAGATGCTATTTCAGAAGCATTTAATACACATGAACTTATCAAGATCACTGTTTTAAAGAACTGTCTCGATGATGTAAAGGAAGTTGCGATTACAGTATCTGAGCGTTCAAGATCAGATCTTGTTCAGGTCATTGGAAGAAAATTTGTACTATATAAGCCATTTAAAGATGATCCAAAGATCATTTTACCTAAAAGCAAGAAGAATTAAGTCAAACAACTAATGGAGGCACAATATGGAATGCAGAAAAATCGGTATCCTTGGCGGAACTTTTGATCCAATCCATAACGCACACCTTCTTCTTGGTGAAGCTGCTAGAGAACAGTTTGGGCTCGACAGAATAATCTTTATCCCCAACAACCTTGCACATCTGATCAACAGAAAAGAAGTTACAAGTGGTGATATACGTTATCAGATGGTTAAAATGGCAATATCTGACAATCCATATTTTACCTGCTCGAGGCTTGAGATTGATAAGCCAGAGGGCATTTATACCTATGACACTATCCAGGAGCTTAAGCTCATGTATCCTGGAGATGAGCTGTATCTGATACTTGGCGGCGATTCAATAATTGGTATTGACACCTGGTACAATGCAAAAGAGCTTTTGCAGTCCTGTATAATTTTAGCTGCAGTAAGAGCAGATGATGATATTGCTGCACTGGATAAGAAGCAAAGAGAACTTGCTACAAGGTTTGGAGCTGATATTAGGCTAATGACCTTTAACAGGATTGATATTTCATCAACAGATATCAGACAGAGAGTTAAGACTGGACGCTCCGTAAGGTATCTTATGCCAGAACAGTGTATTGAATTTATGTGCATTAAGGGGCTCTATCGATGAAGACTATAGAAATATCTCAAAAGCTTCGAAAATCCCTGGAAAAAGAGCTAAAACCAGACAGGTTTGATCATACACTCGGTGTTGCATATACGGCAGCAAATATGGCATTTATCCACGGCGAAGACGTTGAAAAGGCATTAATTGCAGGTTTCCTTCATGACTGCGCAAAATGCATGTCACATGAAGATCAGATCAAGATATGCGAAAAAAATAAGATTGAGATTTCAGAAGTCGAAAAAAGAAACCACTCACTCTTACATGCCAAGGTTGGAATGTTTCTTGCCCGCACCAAATATGATGTTTAT
>JAEEGF012202619.1_pt1 | contig 11246 bp, 9 predicted proteins | sample 9134171 | NCBI WGS metagenome assembly JAEEGF01 (sample SAMN16246542, study PRJNA631951) | gut metagenome | biome: gut microbiome; feature: rumen; material: AP-attached | host: Bos | place: Iran: Karaj | collected 2018-10
CAGGACGCGGCAAAGATCAAAGCCTTTGTTGAAGCAAAATAGTCAAAAATTTGTCCGCTTTTTTGTGCAAAAGGTCTTTACTTTTTCAAATCCCTGTGGTATAATCTTCGAGCATTGTGCCGATTTCTCAGTGTACGGACCAAGTTCGGGGCGTCAAAATGTCACGCTAAGAACATTTCACCAACCGTACGCCGGGGGTCAGGCAGATGAAATATTTTTATGAGGTGAAACGCAATGATCACAAAAGAAGAAAAAACCGCCATCATCAAAGAGTATGCCACCCACGAAGGCGACACCGGTTCCCCGGAAGTGCAGATCGCAGTGCTGACCCACCGCATCAACACGCTCACCGAGCACCTGAAGACCAACAAGAAGGATCACCATTCCCGCCGCGGTCTTCTGAAAATGGTCGGTCACAGACGCAACCTGCTCGCTTATCTGCAGAAGAACGACATCGAACGTTACCGTTCCATCGTTGCAAGACTCGGCCTTCGTAAATAAGAAAACGCAAAACAGCAGGCACGGCCGACGTGTCTGCTGTTTATGTCGTTTATTCCGCCTCGTTTTCCGCAGGGCTCCATACGGATTAGCACTAAATGGAACGTTTCCGCGCCGAAACGCTGCATTTATTGCTAAACCGGACCTTGCGTGAAAATAGATTATTTTCAAGAAGAAAGGTTAGGTAAAAGCTATGTTCCCGGAATTCAGAACGTTTGAAACCACCCTTGCCGGCAGACCGCTCAAGGTCGAAACCGGAAAAATGGCCGGCCTTGCCGGCGGCTCCTGCCTCATCCGCTACGGTGAGACGGAAATCCTTTGCACGGCTACCATGTCCGCAAAGCCCAGAGAAGGCGTCGATTTCTTCCCGCTTTCCGTTGATTTTGAAGAGAAGCTCTATTCGGTCGGCAAGATTCCCGGCTCGTTCCAGCGCCGCGAAGGCCGCGCCAGCGAAAAGGCCACCCTTTGCTCTCGCGTGATCGACCGTCCCATCCGTCCGCTGTTCCCCAAGGATATGCGCAACGACGTGGGCGTGGTCGCCACCGTGATGAGCGTCGACCCCGACTGCCTGCCCGAAATCACCGCCATGCTCGGCGTTTCCATCGCGATCTCCATTTCCGAGATCCCCTGGGACGGCCCGATCGCCGGCGTTTCCGTCGGCCTGGTGGACGGCAAGTTCGTCATCAACCCCACCGAGGAAGAGCGTGACCGCAGCGACATGGCCGTGACCGTCGCTTCCACCGCCGATCTGGTCGCCATGATCGAAGCCGGCGCCAACGAAGTGGACAACGAGACCATGTTCGACGGCATCATGTATGCCCACAAGGTCAACCAGGAGCTTGTTGAATTCATCAAGGGCATCCAGAAGGAAGTCGGCAAGGAAAAGATCCCGTTTGAATCGCAGGATCCCGATCCGGCCATGTTCGAAGCCGTCAAGGACTTCGCCATCGATATGGTCAAGGCGGCGCTCGACACCGACGACAAGCGCATCCGCGACGAACGGCTGAAGCCCGTCTATGAAGCGGTGCACGAAAAGTTCGACGAAGTGTATCCCGAAGAGACCGCGAAGCTCGACGACTGCCTGTATAAGCTGCAGAAGTTCGTCGTGCGCCGCTGGCTGCTCGACGAGGGCAAGCGCGTGGACGGCCGCGGCATCAACGATATGCGCCCGCTCGACGCCGAAATCGACCTGCTTTCCCGCGTCCACGGCTCCGGTATGTTCACCCGCGGCCAGACGCAGGTGCTCACCGTGACCACGCTCGGCACCATGTCTGACGCCCAGCTGCTCGACGGTCTTGACAAGGAAGACCACAAGCGCTATATGCATCACTACAATTTCCCGTCCTATTCCGTCGGCGAGACCCGCCCGCCGCGCGGCCCGGGCAGACGTGAGATCGGTCACGGCGCCCTTGCGGAGCGCGCGCTGCTGCCGGTGATCCCCTCGGCCGAGGAATTCCCCTATACGCTGCGTCTGGTCAGCGAGGTGCTCTCGTCCAACGGTTCCACCTCGCAGGCGTCCGTCTGCGGCTCCACGCTGTCGCTGATGGCGGCCGGCGTGCCGATCAAGGCGCCCGTGGCCGGTATCTCCTGCGGCCTGATTACCGAGGGCGACCGCTTCATGACGATGGTCGACATCCAGGGTCTCGAAGACTTCTTCGGCGACATGGACTTCAAGGTGGCCGGCACGAAGAACGGCATCACCGCCATCCAGATGGACCTCAAGATCCACGGCCTCACGCCGGAGATCATCAAGGAAGCGCTCGAGAAGACCTACGTTGCCCGCTGCAAGATTCTGGACGAAGTGATGCTGCCGTGCATCGCCGAGCCGCGCAAGGAGCTTTCCAAGTATGCGCCGAAGATGCTCACGACCAAGATCGACGTGGAAAAGATTGCGGACGTGATCGGCAAGCAGGGCAAGGTCATCCAGAAGATCTGCGCCGAATGCAACTGCAAGATCGACGTGGAAGAGGACGGCACCATCTTCGTTTCCGCCATCGACATCGACGACGCGAAGCGCGCCATGACCATCATCGAAACGATTGCCAAGGATCCGGAAATCGGCGCCATCTACCGCGGCGTCGTGACCCGTCTGATGACCTTCGGCGCTTTTGTGGAGATCGCGCCGGGCAAGGAAGGCCTTGTGCATATCAGCAAGCTTGACGTCAAGCGCGTGGACAAGGTGGAAGACTGCGTCACCGTCGGCGACGAAGTGATCGTCAAGGTCACCGAGATCGACGACCAGGGCCGCCTGAATCTTTCCCGCCGCGACGCGCTGATCGAGATTGAAGGCCTCACGCCGGAAAACGACGTGGACGACGAGCCGCGCAGACCGCGCCGCGACAATAACCGCCGCAGAGGCAACGGTCACAGATCCTGACGACTGACAAAAACGGTGCGCGGCCCGCGCGCCGTTTTTTATCGGTTGAAAAGCCCGAATCACAGTTTTCACAAGATTCCCGGAGGTTTTTTCATGCAAAACAAAAACAAGCTGTTTTCACTGACGCTGACCGCGGCGTTCCTTGCCATCATCGTCGTCATGGCCTTCACGCCGATCGGCTATCTCAAGGTCGGCGTGATCGAAATCACGCTCATGGTGCTGCCGGTCGCGCTCGGCGCCGTCACGGTCGGCACGGGCGCGGGCGCGGTGCTCGGCCTTGCGTTCGGCGCAACCTCGTTTGCCCAGTGCTTCGGCATGAGTCCGTTCGGCGCGGCGCTGCTTTCCGTTTCGCCGGTCTTCACGGCGCTGACCTGCTTTTTGCCGCGGCTTCTGCTCGGCGTCTGCGCGGGTCTGCTGTTCTGCGCGTTGTCGAAGACAAAGCTGCCCGCCGCTGCTTCGTGCGCGCTGACGGCGCTCTGCGCGTCGCTGATCAACACGGTCGGCTTCGTCGGCCTCGTGGTGCTGCTGTTCGGCAAAACGGACTACGTGCAGGGCATCATGGAAACGCTCGGCGCGAAGAATCTGCTGACCTTTGCGTTCGCCTTCGCGGGCGTCAACAGTCTGGTGGAGGCTGCGGCCAACGCGGTGCTCGGCGGTGCGCTGGGGAGCGTTTTGCTCAAATTGAAGAAGCGGATTTAAGCGCATTGCACAAAACGGACGGAAAGATTCTTTTTGAATTGACAAGAAAACGAAACATCCCTATAATAGTATTGTTACTGTGATAGCGGATGTTTTTTTTATTTAGTCTGAACATGAAATGAGGAAACGATATGGGTAAGCTGAAAACCTTTCTGGAAAGCCCGCTGGTCAAAAAGGACGTCGGCGAAGAAACCGTTCTGACCTGGAAGGAGACGATCTCCTATGCGCTCGGCCGCGGCGCGCAGGGCATGAACACCGGCATGACCAGCTCAAAATATGTCAACTATTTTTTGACGAACGTTCTGTTTTCCAGGCTGGAGCAGGAGCGAGGCAAGGGGAGCGCCATGAGCGTCGCCTCACGGATCCGCTTTTATTGCGGCATTTTCGACGCGATCAACGACCCCGTCATGGGCGTCATCGTGGACCGCACGCGCACGAAGAACGGCCAGATGCGGCCCTATATCAAGTGGGCGCCGATCTTCGTTGCCATCGTCATGGTGCTGTTCTTCATCGGCTCGTCCAACATGCCGACGTGGTTCAACATCATCTATACCACGGTACTGTTCGTCCTGCTGGACGTCACCTACACCGCGTTTGATATCCCGATGGGCGCGCTGGCGTTTTCCATCACCCCCAGCGGCATTGAGCGCACCAAGCTGTTCGGCGTGTCGTCCATCGTGCGTTCCGTCGGCGGCGCGATCCCGATGGTGTTCGTGGCCGGCGCGGGATTGCTGCCGTATTTCAAGGATCACCGCCCGCAGTCCTATCTGACGAGCGCGATCATTGCCGCGGCGGGCATCGTGATTCTGACACGGATCACCTACGCCAACACGCGCGAGCGCGCCGAGCACAAGGAGGACGCGCCGTCGGTGGGCGAGTGCTTCCGGCTGCTGTTCCAGAACCGGCCGCTTCTGATGCTCTTCCTCGCCAACATCTGCTTCGTGCTGTGCAAGATTCCCGAGCAGGTTTCAACCTATTTCGTCTACGACCTGATGGCGAACGACAAATACAATCTGTTCATCGATATTATCAAGTTCCCCGGCAGCCTGATTGCTGCGGTGCTCGTCCCCGCAATCATGGAAAAGCTGGGCCGCAGGGCGAACCCCAAGCGCTTCTATCAGGTCTGCTGTCTGCTGGCCATCGGCCTGTGCGGGCTGTTTGCGCTGACTACCTATAACGGCCTTCTTAACAAGCCCGACGGCGCCTCCGTGTCGCTGTTCACCGGCGTTTTGATCGTGCTGTTCACCGGTCTGCTTTCGATACCGCTGGAATTCAAGAACCTGATTCAGAAGGAAATGGAAGCCGAGACTGTCGACTACATCGAATACAAGACCGGCACCCGCGTGGAGGGCGTGATGCTTTCCATCATGTCGTTCACCGGCAAGATCGAGAACACGTTTTCGGCGTCCATCGGTCTGCGTGTGCTGGGTCTCACGGGCTACATCAGCCACGAAGAGGGCAGCGTGGCGCAGAATCATCCGACCAACCTGGCGCTGTTTTTCATGACAATCCTCGTGCCGGCGCTCGGCTATCTGCTGATGCTGATCCCGATGCACTTCTACAACATCACCGGCGAAAGCCACCGGCAGATGATGGAAGAAATCAAACAGCGCCGTGAAGCCTTGCGGCAGGAGATTGCAACGGAGGCCGAATGAGATGAAGCAGACCAAACTGGCGTTCATCGCCGATACCCACCATTTTTCAAAAACGCTGGCCGATAACGGGCGGCAGTATCACCTGCGCAGCGGGTCAGACCAGAAGTGTCTGCTGGAAACCGGCGACATCATTGACGCCGCCTTTGCGATGCTGGCAAAAAGCGACTGCGACGCGGTGCTGATTGCGGGCGACGTTTCCGACGACGGCGAGGTCGTCTGCCACGAGGAGTTCCGCGAAAAGCTCAGGGTGCTGCAAAAGAGCAAGCCGGTCTATCTGATCACCGCCACGCACGACTGGTGCTCCGACGAGAATCCCCGCCGCTACGTGGGCGATGCAGTGCTGACCGACGTGCCGGTGCTGGACCATACCGAGCTGCGCGATTTTTACGCCGATTTCGGCCCGAATCAGGCGCTCAGCGAGTTCCGCACCCATCTGGGCGTCTCTTCGTTCACGGTCGACGTGGGCGAAAACGTGCGCGTTCTGGCGCTCAACGACGACCAGAGCGGCATGGGCGGCGCAGGCTTTTCGGAAGAGCATTTTCAGTGGATCGAGGCGCAGCTTGCAAAAGCGAAGGAGGACGGCAAGATCGTCGTCGGCATGGAGCACCATCTGCTGATTGCGCACATTCATCCGATGCTGACCGCGCGCTCCTGCGTCAAGGACCGCGAAATCGTCGCCGCGCGGCTGGCGGATGCCGGCCTGCGCTATATGTTTGAGGGCCACTCCCACATGCAGGCGATCGACACGTTCACGTCGCCCAAAGGCAACACGATCACGTCGGTCAACATCGGCTCGCTCGTGGGCTACCCCGCGCCGATCTTCTACGTGACCGTGCAGGACGACGGCCTGCACATTGAGGAAGAACGCGTGCAGTCGTTCACCCATGAGGGCAAAACCATCGACGCGCAGCCGTATCTGAAGGCGCACGCCACCGCGCTGATCGACCGGCTGGTGGAGGGCGCGCTGATTTCCAAAGACGAATTCGCCGACCGGCTCTCCGCCATGGGGCTCAAGGGCGGCGATCTCAGGAACCTCTATTATGTCGTCCATCCGTTTGCAAAGCTCTATTTCTCCGCGAATGTCGGCACGCTGGCCAAGGTCATGCGCTTTCTCGGCCTCGGGCGCTTTCTCGACCCGGCGGCGGTGGCGCAGTACCGCGAAAAGCCGTTCCGTGATTTCGTGCATGAAACCTGGCTGTCGATTCTTGACGGCCGCGGCAGGGGCGTGGGTGACGAGAACTACACGAAGCTCGTGGTCGGCGTCGGTGACGCACTGGTGCAGCTGCGTTCCTGCAAGCTGACGCTGGAGCTGCGGCAGGCGCTGCGCAGCATCGTCACGAAGGATTACTTCAGCAACGCCGTGATCTGATCTGTCCGGCACACCATCCACCGCTCCGGCGGTGGTTTTTTCTTTCTTTCGGCAGATTTTTTGATAGCTTGACGAATGTAACAGTGAAATGCATTTCAAGGAGCTCTCTAAATAGATAAGCCTCCGCTCTCTTTTCCCCCTTTTTCGGCCCTGTCGCTTTCTGCGGCAGGGTCGTTTTTTCTTTGCAAAAAGGCTTGCCGTTTGGTCTATCTTATGGTATAATTACATGATAATTAAAATGAGGTAGTTTAGCTATGTTGATCCTGGGCATCGACCCCGGCTACGCCATCATCGGCTACGGGGTGCTCGATTACAAAAACAACCACTTCACCGTGGTCGATTACGGCGCCATCACCACCGAGGCGGGCGTGCCGTTCAACCGCCGGCTCGAGATCATCTATGATGAGCTGACCGCGCTGATCGAAAAGCACAGACCCGAAGCGATGAGCGTGGAAAAGGTGTTCTATAACAACAACGCCAAAACTGTCATCGACGTTTCGCAGGCGCGCGGCGTCATCATGCTCGCGGCGCAGAAATGCCGCGTGCCGGTGTTTGAATATACGCCCCTGCAGGTCAAGCAAAGCGTGGTCGGCTACGGCCGCGCCGAAAAGAAGCAGATTCAGGATATGACCAGGCGCATTTTGAACCTCGAATCCGTGCCGAAGCCCGACGACACCGCCGACGCGCTCGCGATGGCGATCTGCCACGGCCACGCCAGCGGCTCGCTCATGGCCGCCGGTACGCCCGGGATGCGGCAGCTCAAAATCAGAAAGGGGATCTGACCATGTTTTACAGCTTGACAGGGACCGTGATCGCGCAGGATCCGTTCAGCGTTGCCGTTTCGTGCGGCGGCGTGGGCTTTCTTTGCCAGACCACGGCCAACACCCTGCGCGACGTGCAGCAGGGGAAGGAGATCACCCTCTACACACACCTCAACGTCCGCGAGGACGCGCTCGATCTGTTCGGCTTTTCGTCGCAGCATGAGCTGGAGTGGTTCCGCTACCTGATCGGCGTCACCGGCGTGGGCCCCAAGGCGGCGCTGGCAATTCTGTCGCAGCTTCCGCCCGACAAGCTCGCGCTTTGCATCTCTTCCGGCGACGTCAAGGCGATTACCCGCGCGCCCGGCATCGGCCCGAAGATCGCCCAGCGCGTGATTTTGGAGCTCAAGGACAAGGCGAAAACCGTGTTTTCCGGCGCGGACAGCGGCGTGAACACCGCTTCGGTGGCCGCCGTGCAGGACCTGCCGAACACCGGCGAGGCCATTGCGGCGCTGACCATGCTCGGCTACAGCCAGAGCGAAGCGAGCGTGGCGGTCAGCAAGCTCGATCCGGCACTTTCGGTGCAGGATCTGATCCGCGGCGCGCTCAAGCTGCTTGCGAAAGGAGTGTAACGCATGGCGAACGATTACGAGGAACGCTATATCACGGCCGGCTATACGCCGATGGACAACGAGATCGAAACCTCGCTGCGTCCGCGCGTGATGAGCGAATACATCGGACAGGACAAGGTCAAGGAGAACCTTGAAATCTATATTCAGGCGGCGCTTGCCCGCGGCGAAAGCCTCGACCACGTGCTGCTTTACGGCCCGCCGGGCCTCGGCAAAACTACGCTGGCCGGCATCATCGCCAACGAGATGGGCGTCAACCTGCGTGTGACAAGCGGCCCCGCCATTGAAAAGCAGGGCGACCTTGCCGCGCTGCTGACCAACCTCAGCGAGGGCGACGTGCTGTTCATCGACGAGGTGCACCGCCTCAACCGCAGCGTGGAAGAGGTGCTCTATCCCGCCATGGAAGACAACGCGCTGGATATCATCATCGGCAAGGGCCCCTCGGCGCGCTCCATCCGCCTCGATCTGCCGAAGTTCACGCTGGTGGGCGCAACGACCCGCGCCGGTCAGCTTTCCGCGCCTTTGCGCGACCGTTTCGGCGTGGTGCTGCGTCTGGAGCTCTATACGCCCGAGCAGCTGGCGCAGATCGTGACGCGTTCGGCGCGCATTCTCGGCATCGGCATTGAGCCCGACGGCGCGCTGGAGCTGGCCTCCCGCTCGCGCGGCACGCCGCGTATTGCCAACCGGCTGCTGAAGCGCGCGCGCGACTTTGCCGAGATCATGGGCGACGGCGTGATCACGGAGGAGACTGCGCAGATGGCGCTGTCCCGCATGGAGATCGACCACCTCGGCCTGGACGCGATCGACCGTCTGCTGCTGACCACGATGATCCGCAGCTATAACGGCGGCCCGGTCGGACTCGACACGATTGCCGCCGCGATCGGCGAAGAGAGCATCACGATTGAAGACGTCTACGAGCCCTATCTGATGCAGATCGGCTTTCTGGGCCGCACCCCGCGCGGCCGCGTCGCCACGCCCGCGGCGTATGAGCACCTCGGCCTGACGCCGCCGAACCAGGCGAGCGGAAACCAGCAGACGCTGTTTTGAGTTAATTCGGAATTGCGAATTCCGAATTGATAGAATCTATCCCCATAATAAAGGAGCTATTATCCATGGGCAGACTTTTCGGAACCGACGGCGCACGCGGCGTCGCCAACACAGACATTTCATGCGAACTTGCCATGAACATCGGCAAAGCCGTTGCCATGGTGCTGACGGATATGGACCACCGCAAGCCCCGCGTGCTGATCGGCATGGATACGCGGCTGTCGAAGGATATGCTGGAAGCGGCAATCGCCTGCGGCCTTTGCTCGGTCGGCGCCGACGTCATGACGCTCGGCGTGGTGCCGACGCCCGCCGTGGCCTATCTGGTGCGCCGCTACGGCTATGACGCGGCGGTGATGATCTCCGCGTCGCACAACCCCTGCGAATACAATGGCATCAAAATCTTCAAGGGCGACGGCTATAAGCTGCCCGACGAGGTGGAAAACAAGATCGAAGCGATCATTCTGGACGAGGTCGACGTTCCGCCGACGCCCATCGGCGCCGGTGTGGGCAGAATCAGCGTGTGCGAAAACACGGTGCACGACTACATCGAATACCTGCGTTCCACAGTGGACTGCGATTTTTCCGGCATGGAGATTGCGCTCGACTGCGCCAACGGCAGCGCCAGCGTTTCCGCTGAAAAGCTGTTCACGTCCCTCGGCGCGAAGGTGCATATCCTTTCCGCCGAGCCGAACGGCCTCAACATCAATGACAACTGCGGCTCCACGCATCTGGAGCAGCTGCAGCAATATGTAAAAGAGCATCATCTGCAGGCGGGCTTCGCCTTTGACGGCGACGCCGACCGGATGCTGGCCGTGGACGAGAACGGCGAAATCGTGGACGGCGACAAGATCATCGCCATCTGCGCCGGGCAGATGAAGGCCGAAGGCAGGCTGCGCGGCAACACGGCCGTTGTGACCGTGATGACCAACATGGGCTTCTATAAGTTCTGCAACGAAGCGGGCATTCAGTATACCGCCACCAAGGTCGGCGACCGTTACGTGCTCGAGGAGATGCTCAAATCGAACTACGCCATCGGCGGCGAACAGTCCGGTCACGTCATTTTCCTCGATTACGCCACCACGGGCGACGGCCAGCTGACGGCGCTGCAGGTGCTTTCCGTCATGAAAAAGACCGGAAAGCCGCTGTCTGCGCTTGCGTCCTGCATGACCGTGTATCCGCAGACCATGATCAACGTCCGCGTGTCCAAGATGGGCAAGGCGCGCTTCCACGACGATCCCGACATCAAGGAAGCGATCCGTGAGGCGCAGACGCAGCTTGAGGGCAGCGGGCGCGTGCTGGTGCGCATCTCCGGGACGGAACCGCTGGTCCGCGTGATGCTGGAGGGCGAAAACAAAGAGCAGATCGAAACGCTGGCAAACGAGATTGCGCAGGTTGTGCGTGAAAAACTGATCTGAGAGGGAACTATGAGAGTAAGCGAAGCTTGGCAGGACTACGCGCTGCTGGACTGCAGCGGAGGCGAACGCCTGGAGCGCTGGGGCGATATCGTGCTGATCCGCCCCGATCCGCAGGTGATCTGGCAGACGCCGAAAACGCATCCGCTGTGGCAGAAGGCGAACGCGCGCTATCACCGCTCCAAAACGGGCGGCGGCAGCTGGGAGGTCTATTCCTCCATGCCGCCCGACTGGGAGGTGCGCTACCGCGACCTGACGTTCCGCGTCAAAACCATGGGCTTCAAGCATACCGGCCTGTTCCCCGAGCAGGCGGTCAACTGGGACATGGTCATGCGCCTGATCCGCGAGGCCGACCGCCCGCTGAAGGTGCTCAACCTCTTTGCCTACACCGGCGGCGCCACGATTGCCTGCCTCAAGGCCGGCGCGTCCGTTGTGCACGTCGACGCCTCCAGGGGCATGGTGCAGTGGGCGAAGGAGAACGCCAAAGCCAGCGGCGTGGAGGAGCGTCCGGTGCGCTGGATCGTGGACGACTGCAGCAAGTTCGTGCAGCGTGAGATCCGCCGCGGCAACCGGTATGACGTCATCATCATGGATCCGCCGTCCTACGGCAGAGGACCAAAGGGTGAGATCTGGAAGATCGAAGAGTCAATATATGACTTCGTGAAATTGTGTGCGGGGGTATTAAAGAGCGAACCGCTGTTTTTCCTGATCAATTCATATACAACGGGGTTACAGCCCGCGGTTCTTTCTTATCTTCTCGGAAGTGAGATAGTTCCGAAATACGGCGGTAAAGTGGAAGCCG
>JAEEGF010073611.1_pt1 | contig 11245 bp, 8 predicted proteins | sample 9134171 | NCBI WGS metagenome assembly JAEEGF01 (sample SAMN16246542, study PRJNA631951) | gut metagenome | biome: gut microbiome; feature: rumen; material: AP-attached | host: Bos | place: Iran: Karaj | collected 2018-10
GAAGCCGCCGTGGTCTGCGCCGCAAGGAGAATCGGTCCGTATTTGAAAGCGATGTAATCCGTGTAGTTCGGGCACTCCTCATATCGAAGCTCCATCGGAAGCGTCAGCTCCACCACATCTCCTTTCTTCCAGCTGCGGTTGATGCTGACATACGACGCTGTTCCCTGTTTGACGCCTGTGCTTACGTCTGTTCCGTTAACAGTGACCTTAAACTCAGCCGTGGTCCAAGCTGGATGGCGGAGAGCGAGTTTGAAATCTCCATCCTTCTCAATGGTGATTGTGGATTTCTGCTCATACGGGAAGTTGGTCTGCTGGGTGAGCGCAAAGACCTCGCCATTGAGTTTTGAAGGAGTGAAGAGATTGACGTAGAGCGTCTTGTTGTCGGCAGAGTGGGTGTAGATGAAATGTCCGTATTTGGCATGGTTCTCCATTCCTGTTCCCACACAGCACCACATTCCCTGGTTGACCTTGGAATAGATTCTGTAGGCCTGCGGTCGAAGGGTGGTGAAATAGACATATCCTCCAGTCTGCGGGTCCTGCGTAGAGAGGATGTGGTTCCACATGGTGCTCTCATAGAAATCAGCGTATTGTGCGCTGTGGGTCTCATCGAAGAGGAACTCACTGAGTTTAAGCATGTTGTTGGAGTTACAGCTCTCTGGTCCCTCGAGATTGTCGATATATTGCGCCCCCCTGCTTGCTGCAAGGAAATGCTCACTCACGCTGTTGCCTCCGATGCAGACGGTGCGGTTGTTTGCCACGTCTGTCCAGAAGTTGTGTGCCGCAGTGCGGTATTTTGTGGCAGTAGAAGGTTTTCCGTCCCTGAGATACTCCTGATAGATCCGTTCGAAACCAATGAATTTCGGCACCTGGGTGTTGGCATGCTGCCCGTCGAGAAACGACTTGTTGAGCGTCTGCATTCCGTTGACCTCATACTGATGGCAGTACTTCACAGCCGCATTGAGGTATTTGACTTCTCCAAAAAGGCGGTAGGCATCTGCCAGCGGCTCGTTCATTCCTCCATGCTCCCATCCGAGCACGTTCTGCATATCAGACTCCGACAGTTTGGAAACGACGTTGACCGACCAGTCGCACAGTCCTTTAAAGAGGTCGCGCGCCAGTTCGCTGCCGGTATAGAGCCATGCGTCGCGCAGTCCCGCCAACACCTTATGCTGGCAATAGAACGGCACCCATCCCCCATACTGCCGGAAAGCCGTAAGGTCGTTGTTGTAGAGTCCGGTCCAGATTTGAGTGATCGGCTGTCCTCCGATGAATCCTTCCATTCCAGCAGTGTTGCCCTCATAGGCATCCTGACAGTCTTTGAGGATGTCGAGCATATAGTCGAGGCGTTGCTTGAGCTTGGTTTTCATGGCCTGGTCATCGGTGGCGGCGTAAGCCAGTGCGAGCGCGGTGAGATAGTGACCTCCCACATGTCCTTCGAGCGACCAGCTGCTGAGTCCCCAGTTGGAGAAAGACGGATGGGTGGATGTCCAGTTATAGTATTTTCCACTTTTCTTGGTGAGTCCCGCTTCCCGGATGAAAGGTGTGAGGAGCCTATCGACATCGTATTTCAAGAGAAGGGCGTTGTTGGTGTCCATCGCCTTTTTGAACGGTGAGTCGAGCAGTGTGACCTCATCGAGGTTGAAATGTTGCGGATAGATTTGGCTCTGCGCGTTGGCATAGCGTGGCGTGGCCAGAAGCAAAACGGCCAGCGAGATCAAAAAAGAAATACGTTTCATATCCATCAGTTGGGTTATGGGGGTTATTTACTCATGCACAGAAGGAAGATGTCTCCCATCCCGTCGTGCAAAGCGAACATTTATGCAAAGTTACAACATTTTTCTCTATTTCGGGGCACAGATTGTTTGTTTTTCGTATCTTTTTCGTAACTTTGCTACAATTATGAAACTATATGCATCAAATGCATTTCAATTTGACATTTTATGAACGGTAACAGCAATCCAGGCAATATGGGACCGATGCCAGCAGGCGGTGGTCCCGGCACACATAATGACAACACGCAGTATGCAGGTGGTCCATCTGGACCATCGGTTCCCCCACCCCCTTACGTTCCTCAGGGGTTTGGTCCTCAGGGGTTTGGTCCTCAGATGGGTCCGCATGCGACGGTGGTTCCCGCCCCGAGTTTTTTTGAATGCGTGAAACTGTACTTCACCCAATATGCGAAATTCACGGGCCGTTCACGCCGCAGTGAGTATTGGTATGTGGTGCTATTCAACTTCCTGGTAGGCATTGTATTGAGCCTCTCAGGGGTACAGATGCTTGGTTACATCTACTCCCTCGCCACGTTCGTTCCCGACCTGGCCTTGCAGTGCCGCCGTCTTCACGACATCAACCGGAGCGGCCACTGGCTGTGGGTGAAATATCTTGCCATCATCTTCGGCTACATTGCGGCTTTGTATTTCGTGATCTACATGATTGTGTATGTTCCGGAGATGACCGAGGCGCTGAAGATGCAGGGCACCGACCCATCGCTCTTCTACCCCCTCTATCCGCTGCTGAACCTGCCGTCGGGGGTTATCATCCTGATGGTGCTGTGCGCCATCGGCATCGGCATCACGTTCCTGGTGTTCAACTGCACGGACAGCAAACGGGGCACCAACGCATACGGGGCCTCACCGAAATACCCTGATTAGTTTATATAATTAGGAATTAGGCAGCAACCCTGTTGCTGCATGGATGACTGCTTTTTTATGGGTGCTTTTCATAGAATATAACAACAATAAATCATAAAATAAAATATAGCTTATGTCAGAAATTATGGATTGGGCCAATCTTGGATTCGGTTATCACAAGACTGACTATAATGTGAGATGTTACTACCGTAATGGTAAGTGGGGTGAGATTGAAGTATGCAGTGAGGAGACCATTCCTATCCACATGGCCGCCACCTGCCTTCATTACGGTCAGGAGGCGTTTGAAGGCTTGAAAGCCTACCGCTGTCCGGACGGGAAGATCCGCATCTTCCGTCCAGACGAGAATGCCGCCCGTCTTCAATCCACCTGCCGTGGCATCCTGATGCCTGAGCTTCCGACCGAGAAGTTCATTGAGATGGTGAAGAAGGTGGTGCTGCTGAACGAGCGATTCATTCCGCCATACGAGAGTGGTGCTACCCTTTATGTCCGCCCGTTGCTGATCGGCACGAGCGCGCAGGTGGGTGTGCATCCATCTGAGGAATACTTGTTCCTGATTTTGGTGACGCCAGTAGGTCCTTACTTCAAAGGCGGCTTCGCTTCGAACCCTTACGTGATTATCCGCGACCACGACCGTTCCGCCCCACTCGGCACCGGTATTTATAAGGTGGGCGGCAACTACGCTGCCTCGTTGCTTGCCAACAAGAAAGCCCACGACCTGGGTTATGCCTGTGAGTTCTACCTGGACGCCAAAGAGAAGAAATACATCGACGAGTGCGGTGCCGCCAACTTCTTCGGCATCAAGAACAACACGTATGTCACTCCGCTGTCAACCTCCATCCTCCCTTCTATCACGAACAAGAGCCTTATGCAGCTTGCCGAGGACTTCGGCCTGAAGGTGGAGCGCCGTCAGATTCCAGAGGAAGAGCTTGACACGTTTGAAGAAGCCGGTGCTTGCGGCACAGCAGCCGTGATTTCTCCGATTTCGTATATCGACGACATCGAGACCGGCAAACGTTACGACTTCGGCGCAGAGCCAGGTCCTGTAAGCCGTCGTCTGTTTGAGCATCTTCGCAACATCCAGTATGGCATAGAGCCAGACACCCACAACTGGACGATGGTGGTGGAATAGTTATTTTATAATCAGGTATTGGCTTCGCCGAACCTGCTACGCCATGGCAGTGCTTAAGCGAGCTTAGCACTGCTCATTTGGCTTAAACGCAGGTTTAGGAATTAGGAAACTTTGGAGCAGCGAGCGCAGAGCCAAGCTTGCTTGAACTATGCCGAGTCGCGACAAAGTTCGGCGAAGCCAATGAGGATTAAGCCATGCGGACGGGGTTAGACATTAGGCTATAGGGGGGCATCCGGATAAGAGGGGCAGGTCCCGCTGTGACGGACATACATAAAGTAAGTCCCTACTATTGCTGACAATGCACGATGGGGCAGGTCCCGCAGCACGACGCAAGATGCGTCGTCCCCACTTAACGTACTACAACATTTCAGGGGTATGTGCGGTATTAAAAACGACAAAATGTTGGTGCATCCAAGGTATTTCATTAGCCTAACACAATAGGATTTATGGGAAAAGGCAAACTTGCGAAATTTGAGGATATGGAGCAAAATCCATTAGTGGTGCAATGCCCTTACTGGCAGTTGCAGCGTGATGGTTTTGCCCTTCAAGGCCATTGGAACCAAGATTTCTTCAAAAATCCGAACCCGATCGTCCTGGAGCTTGGCTGTGGCCGCGGTGAATACACCGTAGGTCTTGCCCGCCGTTATCCTGACAAGAACTTCATCGGCGTTGACATCAAGGGGGCGCGCATGTGGCACGGTGCTGAGACAGCGCTTCGCGAAGGCCTTCCAAACGTGGGCTTTCTGCGCACAAGCATCGAGTTTATCCACAACTTCTTCTCTGCCGGTGAGGTGAGCGAGATTTGGTTGACCTTCTCCGATCCGCAGATGAAGAAAGCGACGAAACGACTGTCGAGCACCTATTTCCTTGAACGCTACCGCAAGTTTCTGACCGACGGCGGTTTGATTCACCTGAAGACCGACTCTCCGTTCCTCTACACCTACACCTCGCTGATGGCTGAGAAAAACGGCTTGGAAGTGCTGGATTCGACCGACGACCTTTATGGGCGGGAATCGGCAGAAGGAGCTGTTTCCGGCGACTCTGCATTGACCGAGATCCAGACCTACTACGAGCAGATGTGGCTTGAACGTGGATTCACCATCAAATACCTCTGTTTCCGTCTTCCTCACTCCGGTCCACTCACTGAACCCGACGAGGAGATTCCAGTTGACGGCTACCGCTCCTACAGCCACCCCGTGCGGTCCACCCGCACCACCGCGAAATAGGAATGTCTGAACGCAAAGAAAGATTTGTTTTAGAAATAATATTTATCCCCCCCCAAAAAACACCGATTCCATTTTTATGAAATCGGTGTTTTTTTATGATTCTTCAATGTTTTCAGCAAGTGCACTTGGTTCACGCCGTACATCCCAAAAGTCAACTACTTCAACACAATCGTCCAATATACGATAAACTATTTTATTCAGGTGATTGACAACGAAACTGCGATACATATCCTGACAATCCATTAATAATGGTTCAGTTTTACCGACAATAGGAGTATGCCCTATCAACCTACTCGACTCACGAATATCTTTCATAAAGTCATCACGGACTTTCTTTCCGAATTCCTTACGAATATATCGGGCAATATCTCTAACTTGCCATTTTGCCTGAGGCATCCATTTCACTTTCATATTGCATCAGCCATTTCGAGAGCTTCATCTTCATGAGCAAACTCATCTTCCAGCTCATCAAACATCTCCTCACTGTCCTGACCAAGTCCCAAAGCAGACTCGCGTTCTGCTTGAGCAATACGAGCATGAAGTTCCTCAAGTGTGTAAGGTTTAGGGGTTCCATGCCTGTTTTCCTTTTCCTCCACTTTGGTCACGACAGGCCTAACGCTATCGATAAGCATGGTGACAAGTTCCAATTTCTGGCTGCTGTCCATGTCCTTCACAAGACTCCAATAATAACTGGTGGGACGATATGAGTTTCCTGCAATTGTTGCCATAATAGTAGTTGTATATTTATATTCGGACGTAAAGTTAGCATCTTTTTCTCACATTATCAAGACTCCCCATAAAAAAACATACATCATTTCCCGATTTCATCATCTCACAAAAACGGAAGTGTGATTGATTTCACACTTCCGTTTTTTATATTTGCTTATGCCTTGAGGTCGAGCTTGAGCGAGAGTTCATCGAGCTGCGACTGGTCGAGCGCTGCCGGAGCATCGAGCATGACATCGCGTCCAGAGTTGTTCTTCGGGAAAGCGATGCAGTCGCGGATAGAGTCGAGCCCTGCGAAGAGGCTTACCCAGCGGTCGAGTCCGTAAGCGAGGCCTCCGTGAGGTGGTGCTCCATATTTGAATGCGTTCATCAGGAATCCAAACTGCTCCTGGGCTTTCTCCGGCGTAAAGCCGAGGATTTCAAACATCTTCTCCTGAAGCTCAGGGTCATGGATACGGATGGAACCACCACCGACCTCGACGCCGTTGCAAACCATGTCGTAGGCATCGGCACGGACAGCTGCAGGATCGGAATCGAGGAGCGCGATGTCCTCGTCCATCGGATGCGTGAACGGATGGTGCATGGCCATGAGTCGTCCCTCTTCCTCGCTCCACTCAAACATAGGGAACTCAGTAACCCAGAGGAGAGCAAACTTGTTCTTGTCGCGGAGTCCAAGGCGCTCGCCCATCTCAAGTCGAAGTTCGCAGAGTTGCTTGCGAGTCTTCATGGCGTCGTCGCCAGAGAGGATGAGGATGAGGTCGCCCGGTTTTGCCTCCATCTTCTCTTTGAGCTGCTGGAGAACCTCCTGTCCGTAGAACTTATCAACACTGGACTTGACCGTTCCGTCGTCCTGCACGCGGGCATACACAAGTCCTTTCGCTCCGATTTGCGGACGCTTGACGAAATCGGTGAGCTGGTCGAGCTGCTTGCGGGTATAGACAGCACATCCCGGAGCGCAAATACCTCCGATATAGGCTGCATTGTCGAACACAGGGAAGGCACCGGTCTTGAGGATGTCGTCGAGTTCGACAAATTCCATTCCGAAACGCATGTCAGGCTTGTCGCTTCCGAAGCGGCGCATGGCTTCCGCCCAAGGAAGGCGGAGGAACGGACCGTCGAATTCCACACCCCTGAGCACCTTGAACAGATGCTTTGCCATTCCCTCGAAGGTCTGGATGATATCCTCCTGAGTGACGAACGACATCTCACAGTCAATCTGTGTAAATTCCGGCTGACGGTCGGCTCTGAGGTCCTCATCGCGGAAACACTTGACGATTTGGAAATAGCGGTCGAATCCCGACACCATGAGGAGCTGCTTTAGCGTCTGCGGGCTCTGAGGAAGCGCATAGAACTGTCCTGGATTCATGCGTGACGGCACAACGAAGTCGCGTGCTCCCTCTGGAGTGGATCCGATAAGCATCGGTGTCTCCACCTCGAGGAATCCAAGATTGGAGAGGTAGTTGCGCACCTCGATGCACATCTTATGTCGGAGTTCCAGGTTTTTTCTGACCGCATTACGACGAAGGTCGAGATAGCGGTACTTCATCCTGATGTCGTCGCCTCCATCGGTGTTGTCCTCAATGGTGAACGGTGGAATCTCGCTGGCATTGAGCACCTTGAGCTGGCTCACGATAATTTCGATGTCGCCTGTTGGGATATTCTTGTTCTTGCTGTAGCGCTCATTGACCGTGCCCACCACCTGAATGACGAACTCACGTCCGAGCTTGTTGGCCTGTGCGCAGAGTTCTGCGTCAGTATCCTCATTAAAAACCAGCTGTGTGATTCCATATCGGTCGCGAAGGTCGATGAACGTCATCGCTCCCATCTTGCGGCTTCTCTGCACCCATCCCGCCAAGGTGACCTCCTTGCCGACATGCTCCATACGCAGTTCGCCACATGTGTGTGTTCTATACATATACTTTTATGTGTTTTTATATTTTCAAAGTGCAAAGTTACAAATTTTATGTTGAAAACCAACAAGGGAGCGGTTGAAAAGTGAAAGCCCCATCCGCAGAGTTTCGGCATGGGGCTATTTTTGTGTGTTATTATTTGCAACAAGCCAGAAAATGGTTTTCCATCAGAACGGCAGTCCGACCGCAAAATGGAATGCGAAGTCGCGGCTGAAGTCAGGATGGAAAATCGGATAATGGTCCTTTCCGCTGTATGCCGGGTTGATGGCCTTCATACCTGCATCAAAGCGAAGGGTGAAGAAGTCGAGTGACATACGGAGTCCAATTCCATAGCTGAATGCCAGTTGCTTGAAGAACTTATCGAACCGAAATTCCCCGTCAGGCTGGTCGGTATATCTGCGGATGGTCCAGATGTTACCGCCATCGATGAACAGTGCCCCATTGATTTTCCAGAACAGGAATGTGCGCCATTCGAGGTTGAAGTCGAGTTTGATGTCGCCGCTTTGGTTGAGGAAGTTGATGCGGTTGTCCGAGCTCTTGTAGCCACCTGGACCGAGCGAACGGACCGACCATCCCCTGACACTGTTGGCACCGCCGGCGAAATAGCGTTTTTCGAAAGGCAGCACATCCGTGTTTCCGTAAGGCACGGCGACACCAACCCCCACATGCATGGCGAGCGAGTTGTTGTGGTCGATGACCATGCTCTTGGAATAGTCGATATCTCCCCTCACGTATTGCGCATATGCGATGCCACAGAAGGTTCGGTGTCCCTGGTCGTCGTGGTGTCCTCCGAAGATGCTGGTATAAGCATTGAGCACATTGCCTGAAGTTTCGATATTACCACGAATGACGACCGCATTCTTTCCGTAGGTTGACACGACGGACGTACCAAGTGAGTTGTAGGTGAAATTGAAACCAAGCTTGGTGATGAGGATGTTCTCATAGTTATACCTGAGGATGGAGTTCTGCCGCCCGATGGAATCGAGGTACTGTTCCTTGAATGTGGATGATATCCACGGCATGTTGATGTAGTTGACCTCAAGGAGGTCGAACCTGTTCTGGAATTTCCGGTCGATGCTCTGCCATCTGTATCTCCATGCCGCCGTGAGCACCCTTCGGTTGAATTCCGGACGGTCCTGATAGTTGTACTGTGTCACGATTTCCGACGTTGCCCTGTGGCTTGCTCCAAACCGCTTGCTGACATAAGGGAGCAGGAACCCAGGGAATCCGAGTCGGATTTCCCCACCGATTTCCTTGTAGCTGTTGCCCTCATACCCCTCAAGTCCGGTAATAGCCTCGTACGCCCCCCTAAGTTTGAGCGAGAGCGACTCCGCTCCCTTGAAGAGGTTGCGGTGCTGATAGGTGGCGGAAAGCGCGGCACCAAGGTCGCCAGCCGTGTTGGTTCCCTCCACATCGAAGCTGACCGACTGCGGTAGTGCATGGTTGATGACGATGTTGCAGTCCAAGCTGTCCTTCGTGGCGTTCGGTTCGATGCGGATATTGGAATAGGCAATAGATCCAAGTCTGGTGAAGTTATTGTAAGTCATGGAAATATTGTCGTCGTTGTAGAGTTCCCCTTTTTGGAACAGCGTGTTTCCAGTGAGGACACTCGGCCTGTAGCGCAGCTTGTCCTTGTAGATGATGGCAGCGTCGTCGTGGTACACGGTATCCACATTCCCTTCTGGAGTGTTCATATCAACCAGATAGTTGATGTTGTTGATCCTGTATTTGGGATGCCGCTCAGGCATGGACCGTCCGTCCTCCTGATGGAGCGCCACATGGAGTGTGAGCTCCACCTCCTTGCTGCCGATGATGGTGTCGGCAATGAAGGACACATATTCCTTGTTGAACCGATAGTATCCGTTGTTGCGCATCATGCGTGTGATGCGTTTTCTCTCCTCGTTGAGCACGTTGATGTCGAGCGGTGCCCCATCGTGGAGGAGGCTGTTGACGGAGTCGGCATAGATAATCTGTACGATGGCGCTGTCCTCCACCTCCCTCACCGTGCTTGCAATGCGATAGCGTTCTCCCGGATCCACTTTATACTGCAGCACCGCCTTCTTTCCCTCCACGGCCATGGCGGTATCGATTTGGCAATGTAGGAATCCAGCGTTGTTGAGCACGCGTGTCATGTCGGATATCGTGGAGTTGACCTTAAGCGTGTCGAGCAAAGCCGGCGGTTCACCAATTTTCCGAAGGATTTTCGCCCCTTTCCCATTGCTTCCCGGCTTGGATGCGCAATAGATTCTCATTGGGATTTTGAGTCCGAACCACTTGGTGTTTGGATTTTGCTTGACATAATTCTGAAGATAGAGGTTCTTGGTGAGTTCGGGATTGGCCGACTGCACCTCCACCTTCTTCAGATAGAGCGCCTCGTCTGGGACATACTTATCAATGGCACATGAGAAGAATCCCATGCACAGCAGAGCGATTATGATTATGTTGAGAAAGCGCTTCAGAATAGTCTTTAAGAATAGTTCTAAAAATGATTTTTTAGTAAATTATGTGCAAAGATACTGCAAAAATTCGTAAATTTGCCAATATGATAACGAAAAATAGAATAAAGTTCATCCGTTCGCTTGAGCAGAAGAAATATCGCAAAGTGCATGGCTGCTTTGTTGTTGAGGGTCCGAAGGTGGTGGAGGACATGCTTCCCGCCTTCGAATGCGAGTATGTGGCCTGTACCCGCGAATGGCTCGACCGCCATGTTCCTCTTCCCTCATCTTGCGAATGTGACGAGGTGAGCGAGGATGAGCTCCGCAGAATCAGTTTCATGGAGCATCCCCAGCAGGTGCTTGCCGTGTTCCACATCCCAGAATCCCCCTTCCAGAAGCGCAGTGCTGAGATTGACCTGTGCCTTGCCCTTGACGGCGTTCAGAACCCTGGCAACTTAGGCACGATCATCAGAATAGCCGACTGGTTCGGGATAGAGCATGTGATTTGTTCCTCCGACTGTGCCGACCTCTACAATCCAAAGGTGGTTCAGGCGGCAATGGGCAGTCTGGCAAGGGTGAAAGTGCACTACATGGACCTTCCCGCCTTTCTGCGAAGCCTGGAGCCAGGAACCCCTATATACGGAACCCTGCTCGACGGTGATGACCTTTACGAGACTATGTTATCAACGCGCGGCGTGATTGTGATGGGCAACGAAGGGAATGGCCTGAGCGATGAGGTGCGCCAACTGGTGACGAGCCGCATCAAAATTCCGAGTTTCAACACCTCAGGAAGCAGTGCCGAGTCGTTGAACGTAGGCGTGGCCACCGCCGTGGTGTGTTCGGAATTCAAGCGGAGATCGGGGTACTAAAACTTTTTTGCACAGAATTCCTTTATCCTGCGGATGTATTCTTCTTTGTGATTGAAATAAGAAGAAGCGTGCTCCGTGTTTTCCGTGATCCAGCATTCTTTTGGCTGCGGTTTTGCCTGGTAGAGCTCACGGACCATGTCGGTGGGCACGAACTTGTCGCTGTCGCCATGGATGAAGAGCATGGGGTATTCCGACTTGCTGACCTGCTCCAGTGCCGACGCCTCCGCAAAAGTCCATCCATAACGCAGTTTGCACAGGAAGCTTGAAGAATGGAGAATTGGGAAAGCCGGCAATCCGAA
>JAEEGF011840665.1_pt1 | contig 11245 bp, 10 predicted proteins | sample 9134171 | NCBI WGS metagenome assembly JAEEGF01 (sample SAMN16246542, study PRJNA631951) | gut metagenome | biome: gut microbiome; feature: rumen; material: AP-attached | host: Bos | place: Iran: Karaj | collected 2018-10
GGCCCGTCAGCAGCTGGTCGGTATATTCCCACGACTTGAGGAAGTCAACGAGGCTTTGGAACTGTTGTGGGTTGAGCGGCCGGATGTCGGCAGCCTGGCCGACGAGGTGCTGGGAGTTGCGCACACCCCCTACCCTGCGATTGACGGCTTCGCAACGGAAGCCCGAATTAATGATGATCGGGCCTACAACTTGACGGGCAGGCTCTAACAACATGATGCAGCCATAGGTCATGTTTGCCACATCCTGTAATGTAGGTTTATTGTCGGGGTATTTTCCAACGTTCAGAAACTCGCTCAGCTTAAAATGAGACGAGAGCCAGGTTTCATTTAGATTCTCTTTCATGGTATTGTTTCTTAATGATTTTGATATACTGGTCGAGGCCGAAGATCGAGCCAGCCAACAGGAACGACTGCGCCACGTAATAGAGCAACCCTGCCGCCACATCGTCGATCTCGATGACCTGATAAGTCACCAGCGCGATACTGCTCACGATGAGCAGCACCGCACAGGCGTACTGAGAGATTTTGAAGCCTTTGTTTTCCATGGCGTCGTAAGTCTACATCAGCTCGGAACCGCCAGCCGCTCCCAGAATAGCAGCGATGAAATAACTGATCACCTGAAGGATCTTTCTAACTGTCTTGTTCATAATCTTACATGTTTTAAATGGTGAATTACTAGGGTTATTTTAATCATTATTACAACTGCAAAGATACAAAAAAATCCCGAAATATGCAAGTTTTTTGGCTGCAAATATCGGGCGAAAAATAAAAAAGAAACGGAAGCCGCTGACTTCCGTTTCTCTATTCTCATCTTTGGGGAACAGATCAATGAGTCCTGACCTCACCCCAGGATCTGTCCCATGACTATGGTGGAACGTTGTGTTGCGTTTTTAGGGTCTTAATTCCCATTGTTTGCCATCACATATTGAAAACAGGTTGCCGATATATCCGTTATCACCACTTTTCAGCCTTTCACTAACCATTTCTTGGCCGCTGATGGTCACAGTGCCGCAACGAACCCCACCGATAAAATAAATAGCTCTACTACTTTTTTTTACCTTGACATAGGTGATGCCATCGGTGATGGTGATGGTGCCGCAGTTACCAATTAAGTTGCCAATACCAGGAGCATTATCGCCACCAACGGCGCCAGCGCCATCATAGTCTGCTGCTCCGTAGCTGCCTATTGTTCCGCCGCAGATAAGGATGTTGCCGCAAGAGCCGTTGTCGCCACCGCCGATGCCGGCAGCGCCAGTGCCTCCTTTGGCCTCAGGAATGATTCCGCTGCTGATGGTGATGTTGCCGCAGTTGATATTCTTACCGCCGCCGATGCCGGCGCCACCGGAGCTATTTTCGCCATTCGCCCATAGCTTGCCCGTGCCGCTGATGGTGAGTGTCTTGCCTTGAGGCACATAGACGGCGGGCCAATCACTAAATTGTCCAGCTTTAGCACGGTTGTAAACCTCATTTCCCGACCCGCTAGCTTTGTCCTCCAGGATAATATTGGCATTGCCCAGGCAGTGGATGGCCGCATGGTCGCAAGCATAATAAGGAGGACTGGAAACGTAGTCAGGCTCAATGATATCCGCGCCTGCTAGCGTCACCGTCGCACCGTCGGCAATGGTGATGTAACCACCGTCGCCGCTGAACTTGCCAATGAGTATCTGCCCGTTCTGGGCAGCGTAGTATTTCACGCCGCTCCCGTCGGTTTGTGTTACGGTGCTGAGGTTGACGTTTTGGGGATAGACCTCGATGGTTGAGGTGTAATACTTGCCATTCTGGAATCCGCCCTCGGGTGAGTCCTTCGTGGCTATGTAAGTCTTTTCGTCGGTGCCCGTCACGGTAAAGGCGATATTGTCTCTCTTGCCTTCGGCGAGGGCATCAAACCGCAGGGCGGCATACACCACGTCCGCACCATTGGCCTCGCGTGCGGCATCATCGAGGGTGATGGTTATAGGTGTATGATCGTTGTATTCTGAGTATGGAATGTATCGATTCACAAGATGATTGCCTGCCGAAGAAATACTGACGCTCTTCACGCCAACGCCCGTAGGCAGTCCCGTGAAGGTGAACTTATACATCGACTGGGTATTCTTAAAATGAGCATCCGTCGTGGTGAGGGTGTAACCATTTTCATCGCCGCTGATGGCAGTAATCTTCACATCATCGGCTATAGCGAAGTCGTAATTGTCCAATCCGGCGAAGGTGCCTGTCTGATTGGTGTAAAATGTGATCCCCCATTTACTGTTATAGACGAAGCGCAGGTATTGGTCGACGGGTAACTCCTGTGGAATAAAAATAGGGTCAACTGATTCCGGATCTGGATTGGCCTGTTGTTCGTAGAAGGTCAACGTGCCTATAAGGTTTGCTGTCTTGCCGTCTGCATCGGCATGCAGGCAGACTGGGTTGTTTTGGTCATCAGTAGCCTGCGTAGTGCCCCAGTAAACAGCGATGTGGTCCGTGGTTCTGAACGTGCTGACGAGCCATCCTGCCTTGTCGCCCGTACCCAGTTCTACGGCTCTTGTTGCTGCACCATCGCCTATCGTGGCGGGGATGCTGACTTGATAGACCGGGGCCTGCGGGGCTGCGGGCTGCTGATTCTGTACGATGTTATCCTCGTTTGTGCAGGCCGTCATGCCAGCCATCATCATCATATATAGGAATAACTTTTTCATTGTCTTCATTGTTTTAAGGAAGTAGTCACTCGTTTAAGGCCAGGTCGCAGGTTCGTAATCCCTCTTGCTGGCCTGCAACAGTTGAGTCCGTTGCCTTAACTCATACACCCTCATCGAGGGCTTCTCGTAGTCTCTTTTCTTTTTCATTGTTGGTTGGTTTATAATTTCGTCTGCAAAGATAGCTATTTTCCCCAAAACTTACAACAAAACCCCTCATTAATTTTGTAGTGTCCCCAAAAAGTATTACTTTTACACGTGTGTTTTTCCCCATGACTATTGGGGAACAGATCAATGAGTCCTGACCTCACCCCAGCACCTGGGTATGGGTGCCTGTCCCCATGACTATTCTCCGCTCACGGCCTTCCTGACGGCCATCACGACCACGAGCTGCATGGGCTACGGACCATTGGTATTCTAAAGAAATGACCGGCATCGAGAGGATGTCGGTCATTTTTATGATATACATGTCACAGAGGTGCCTGACCCCAATGTGTCCGAGTTTTTTTGCTACCATTTACCAAGGCTTAGGATTGCCATCGGGCCAGTCATTGCCTGTGGGCAGATCGGGTGAGCCAGCAAGCAGTGAGGGATGCAAGTTCAGTAAGTAAACCTTCATCGAAGGCTTCTCGTATGTTTTCTTTGTCGTATTCTGTGTCATAGCGATATCCTCCTTCATTTTACTTGATTACTACTTTCTTTCCATCTTTCACGTAGATGCCCTTGCGAGTGGGCTGGGCATTGAGTTGACGACCGTCGAGGCTATACCACTCGCCAGTGCCATCTTCCTTAATACCTCTACCCTCTTCCATCGAAACAATTCCGGTTGCATCACCATCGCCCAAGCTGAACATACGGGCACCTGAAATCGATTCGATATAAGCACGGTGGGCTGGAACATCGCCTGTGTATTTATAGAATCCCACAACGGTTCCGTTCTTGTTCAAACAATAGACATTCGTCTTGGCTGTTGCCACATCCACGCCCTTTAGGTCGTTGTCGGCCAATGTACCCGTTGCCGACGTCTTTGTCAGCGTCACGCTGGCTGCGGTCGATTTCAGAATGACGGCATTGCCAGCCGGAATCGTCTTGTCGGTAATTTCCGTCAGGGCAATCTTGTCGCCATTCACCTTGCCCGTATAGACCGTCGTGTTCGCATCGGCGATACTACTCTTCGCGCCATCGTAATAGGTTGACCAGTATTCGCCAGTCTTTCCCTCATTCGCTGTCAGACTGGTCGTAGCCATAAACAGGTCTAACCTCGGTTCTCTGGAAACAGCATCCTGCACCCAAGCAGAACCTAATGCTGCTGCCGTCGTGCCATCAGACAATTGAGCATCCGTTGGTTGTGTTACACCAGTTGTTGAAGCATGTTTGCAATAGCAGTTATTGTAAGATCCATTGAATCCGAATTCTCCTGTAAATGCGCCAAGAACAAGACAATTATTTACAGTAGGCTCAGGTCCATATCCTCCATTGAAATAACCAGAATAGCCACCATTATGAGTAATACTTCCTGTATATAGGCAGTCGCTTATAGTAGTAGCGCCACTCCCAAGCACGCCGATGAATCCTCCCATCTGGACCCAGCCTCCCTTCGTACAAACAGCAGTCACAGAGTTCCATACATTTTCTATTGTATTCGTTCCTATTAATATACTTGCAATAGAACCTCCGTATGCATAGGTTGAATTAACGGTTCCATCCAAGTGTAGATTTTTGATGGTTGCCCCATCTAAGAGTGAGAAAGGAGTCGTGAACCTCTCTCCATCTCCACTTTTAACATCATAGGCAATAGTCAAAGTGTGACCTTGACCGTCAAAGGTTCCTTGATAAAAGAGTGTGCTACCATTATAGACGCCACCTATCACCGTCTGGTCGTCACCAAGGTTTACGTCTGCTATCATCTTGGCATTAGCAGTCGGAGTGGTCTGGACAAGCGTTGCAAAGTCCTTCCAGTTCTGCACTGAGCCAATAAGAAAGTTTCCCTCGCCGTCCTGCTGCAAATAATCCTTCACTAGGCGGACTGGGAAGCCATTTTGTCGGTCACCGTCGTTTACAAGGTTTAATGAACTGCCATCAAAACGGATGTTATATACGCAGTCTGCATTCATGTAAGTGCTCGACCAATAATTACCAACGGATCCTTTCTCTGACTCTGGTACACTTGTTCCATTTCGCAATCCTGTGGCAGGCAGGAATACTACACCTGCCGCTTCCAGTGCAGTCCAGTCTCCATCGCTATAAGATGTGTAACTGGCACCTGCCGTGTTGGCATTACTGATACTAACCTCTGTAGGAAGAGTGAACCCATCAGGGAAAAGCATCAAACCGTTCGTGCCATGTATCGTTCCCTTGGCATATCTGTAGGTTTCGCTGCGGGTGTTGATCAAATAAGCCCACTCGTCCTTGGTCAGAACACGCCAGCCACTGTTTTCGGTATTACCGCCATTGCTGATAGCGTTATAGCCCCAGTCTGCCTTACCACGCATGGAATTATTATCCTTGGCATCATAGAGGTTTTTAGAACTTGAACCATAGGCGTAATAATCACTGCGGGTTGTGCTGGTGCTCCAAGGCTGGTAACAGTTTGCACCATGGTCATAACCACTGGTTCCCCAGTTGAAGTAGTCAATCCATGCCGTCTGAGTTGAAGACGGAGAGGTGTTACCAGCGGCATTGCCAATGTAGTCATACTGATTCGTTGCGAAACGCCAAGTATTAGTAGATGCCTGGTATTGCAAATTACCCTGCGAGAACTGCACCTTGCCGCCACTTGCACTGATGGTAAATACACCATTTAACTCACCTACTGCCCACATCCCCGTGCAGCAGCAAAGCAGGGTGAGCATAGAAATGAGTAGTCGTTTAGTCTTGTTCATAATGTTATTGTTTATATGTTAATAATCTATTTGGTTTATACACGCAAGAGGCACGTCGCAGCCCCACCTGCATCACAGGCTTTATATAAAGAAGCTTTTTCTTCATATCTTATTTGGTTTTTAATGATTTTATTCTATTTTGCTACAAAGATAAGAAAAAATCGAATACATCGACTCACAATTTAACACTATCGACTCACAATTTAACACTATCGACTCATAAAACGCGTTTTGTTAGTCATTTTGACAGCCATAGTTACTATGTTTGCAATCGCTAACGGAATGAGATACTGAGTAAGCAGACGCTTTCGGGGGCTGCGAGCCCCCTGCCGCGAGGCACCCCCTCGGTGACAGCCATGGCTGCAGTGATCCTCTTACGCGTCCTGCCCGTAGGGACGGACAAGGGAGATATAATTCTCTACTCGGCTATGCGAACCAGACGCACCGAGTACCCCTCGAAGTGACTGTAGTAGCTCTGATAAAACAGATTGCCACTGTAGAAGTGTACGTAGTAGGCGCCGGTCGTGTTACCCGACGACGACCAGTAGTAGCCGCCCGCCCCAGCATCGAAGAGCGAGGAACCTTTCCGCCTGCCGGCAGCCGGCAGGAACACAGCACCGGCATCTTCCATCTGAGACCACTCTTCGGTTGTGTAGTTGTTGGCCCAAGCGCTGTTGCCGGCGGTGAAGGTAAGGTCTGTGGGTAGCGTCCAGCTGTCGGGAAGGATAATCACGCCGTTGACATTATTAACTTTACCATGGCCATACTTCGAAGAGGCATTAGTGCGGGTATTGAACAGGTAAGCCCACTCAGCGCTGGTCAGCGTGCGCCAGCCAGAGCCCATATTGGTGCCCCAGTCAGTGAATGTAGGATAATCAGAGTTGTCTGTGCTTGTCTGATCAGGATTGTTTGCCGTACCCCAGCCGAACAGGTCGCGATTGCCGTCGGGCTGAGAGGTTAGGTAGCTCCATTGGTTGTCGGCGAACTTCCATTGGCTGCCGACGTACTGCAGGTTGCCCTTGGAGAAATAAACCTTGTTGCCGCTGGCATTGATGGTGAACTTACCATTGATAGCGCCTTCGGGTATCATCGGCTGCGTGCCGCCGTCCTTCTCTATGTGGTCGATGACCATCACGATGTCTGTCACATTCACGATTTCGTCACCGTTGAGGTCGGCATTCTCAGGCATGATGGCTGTAGCCGATGGGATCTCCATGATGATGTTCGAGATCTCTTTTACGTCATCGGCGTCGACGACGCCGTCACCGTTGACATCGCCCTTTACCACATCATCGGTATGGCCTGCCGGTGACGTACCAATGTCGTCTGCCTGCATTCCTGTCGGCAATGCCAGCATCACAAGTAGTAAAAAACAAATTCTTTTCATTCGTAAATGCTTTTAATTATTGTATCTTTATAATTTGTTGCAAAGATAAAGCCCACCTCACGGGGGATGTCCCCCTGTGATCGTAAAACGTTATCATAAATCTCGGCTACAAAGTTAGTAAATCTGCCTCAAATTTCAAAAAGAAAACAATAAAGAAAAGTTAAAACGGATGCCTTTTCTTCATTTCCTCCTCTAGTCATGGGGACAGGCACCTGAGTATGGGTGCCTGTGTGCGCACAGTCTTCGCTTACTAATTTGAAGCCTTTGTGATATTATACTGCAGGAGTGAGTTCTACCGTAAGACCGAGGGCGGCGATGATGCGGTAGAAGGTCGATACTTTAGGCTCCGTGCGTCCTGTTTCAACGCGTGAGATGTATGACTTGTTGGTTCCAATTCTCGCAGCCAGTTCTTCCTGGGTGATATTTGCCTTCTTTCGTGCATCTTCAATAATCTGTCCGGTAAAGAAGGCGTTGGCCCTTTCTTCGGCTGCTGCACGTTCAGGAGTACCTTCTTTCCCAAATGCTACATCCAACTGCGCATCCACATCAAAGATCTCCATGTTTTTTTCTTTCTTCATCGCTGCAAAGATATGAAAAGTTTATCAACTGAGCAACTTTTTGCCGTTTTTTTTGCTTTTTTATTCTTCATAAGCATCTAAATTTAAAGTTCAACATGTGAATTCCGCTGCAAAGATACGGACTTTATTTGGAATTTCCTAATATTTAGCAGAAAAATTATATTCTCAATCAAAGTCAATCAAAAAGGACGGTTCTCCCGTTGTAACAAAAGAACCGTCCCTGCGTTATGTGATCCCCAAAAAGGCAGGAACCGCACCGTCGCAGTTCCTGCCCTGTATCATTCCGCCAGAGCGGACTTCCGTTTCCTGGTTTTATCTTTAAAACAGATCAGAGAACCGTCCCTTGATCTATACAGAAACGAAGAAACGGAAGCCGCTGACTTCCGTTTCTCTATTCTCATCTTTGGGGAACAGATCAATGAGTCCTGACCTCACCCCAGGTGCCCCCATGACTACATTCGGGGGGATTTTGTATGGGCATTAGAACCAATGCTCTGTTACAGATGTTCAGGAGGGTCGCCAGGGCCGCCACCGGAGCTGTGACCATAAACCCTGTAGCCGTCGTTTTCTACATAACTGACATCGCTCGTACCGTCTTCGGTCTTAACGCCCTCTGGGAATATTGATGAACTGGTAATAATGATACGGAGACAGACTTGATCAGGATCAATTCGCCATTGGCCAACAGCAAAAGTTCCGTTGAAGGTCAGCATGCCGGAGCCGCTAATCAGCGTGTAAAAATTATAATGAGATCTCATTATTGGTCCGGTGACAGTGACGTTGCCTTCAAGGACGATTTCACCAATGTTGGCAATGATTGACAACCTCGTTCCATCCGCAATTATCACCTTGATATTCGAGCTGTTGTTATAGCCTTGGATACTGTAGTTGCCCGAGCCGCTGACATTGTAGATTTTATCAGACGACAGATAGTATATGTAGCCAGTGGGCGACAAAATTTCTCCCGTATTAACATCGGTAACGGTGACGTCATACAGTGGTGTCGGAGTCATAGATCCGTAGTAGTACTTACCATTCACAAATCCGCTACTTGGTGCGTCTTTGGTGCATGTAAATTTGCGGCCATCATTGGCCTCGGCGATCAAGATAAGTTGGTCGCCGGTTTTGGCAGCATCGTCCGCATAATGGAAGGAGAGGGCGAGATAAATGTCACCGTTAGCGTCGATATCGGGGTTATTGATGACAAGGTCATAGTCCGTGTCGTAGGTGTCATCTCCATCTAGTGGTTTGTAATAATTGACAAGCGTCCTGTTCTTCGACCTGATGGTCAGCTTTGTGATGGTGGGCTGTGTGGCAAGCGCGTTGCCATTGTTGTCGGCGAAGGTGAGACGCTGGCGGAACATCGACTGCACGTTCTGGAACTTGACGCTACCGCTGGCTGAGAGCGAACTGCCACTTAGCGTGAGCGACACATTCCGAACCTCGGCGAAGTCGAAATTGGAGGTTTGGGAGGCACTGCCATTAAGATCAGTACCATATTCACCGAAGTAGTAAAATTGCGAATCACCCGGGTATTTCGGATTACAATCGTTCATCTGGTAGAACAAAGAGTATGTGTCGGTGGAGGAAATGTCGGTAACGGGTGTCCAGGCTTTGTTCACCCACTTATGGAACGTAAGTTCGCCACTCAGCGTGCAGTGTTTGCCGTCAGCAGAGATGTCTGTGGCTGCCAGCGTCAGGGGAATTGCGGTTCCGCTGGCATTGCAGGCGAAGGCGCCGCGTGTCTCGTTGTAGACATACACCTTGTTGCCCTCGGCGAAGGTGCTGGTGACGGTTCCGCCGTCGGTACCGAACGTCACGGCGCGGGTCTGCGTTTCGCCACAAATCGTAGCAGATATGTTCACACTGTAAACGGGAGCCTGAGAGGCGGAAACGGTATTGTCGTCGTTAGAGCAGGCTGTCAGTACGCCGAGTGCTGCGATAAACGAAATCAATATCGTAAGCAACTGATGAATATCGTGATTGTTACTCATTGTCTTGTTGGTTTAATTGGTAAATAATCTCAGTTCAGTTGTCTACCACGGCACCCCGGGGTATCCATCCTTCTCACCGCTGCCGGCGAGGATCGTCGGGCGGGATTGCAAGTCGAAGACCCGCATCGCGGGCTTTTGGTATATCTTTCGTTTATCGTTTTTAATCATCATATATTGTTATGGTTTGATTTCTGTCTGCAAAGATATGGCATTTCTGTGATATTTGCAAATATCTGCGGAATTATTTGTCGTTTTCAGGGAAAGTTGGGATTTTGGGATTTTATTCCAGTTATAACTTATTCACTTTGGACATTTAAGTTTTTGAGTAGTATGTTGAGATAGTCATGGGGGACTGTCCCCATGACTAGGGTGACAGACACGAAGAAACGGAAGCCACGCTGACTTCCGTTTCTCTATTCTTAGCTTTGGTGGGGGACAGATCAAAGAGACCAGATCTCACCCCAGGTGCCTCTTACCCATAACTATTCTTACTCATTCATCATCGTATATACGATGCTGGTGACATTCGGGCAGTTTACAAAACCCGACGCGGCAAGAGTCACCGTGCTTGAAGCAGCACCGCTCCACATAATCTTATTATTTTCAGGTTTTGTCCAATCACCGTATGGTGTAAAGGTCACTGCTACACTATTAATAATTTCAATCTTTGTGAATATCTTGCCGCTAGGTGCGGTGAATGTAAATGCACCACCTTGACCCCCATTTACAAGGAGCTGGCTCCCCAACCCTTCATCATAGAGATAAAAATGGCTGGCCGCTCCGCTTCCGGTAAATGAAATTGTTACACCTTCAAAAGTTTTTGCTAGTTCATTAAACATCGAGATTGTGACACCCTCATTACTACTATTGAACACATTGGTGCTGTTCCACACCACTTTTTCCAGCTCCGTCATGTTCCAGGTAACGGGATAGCCGTTGTCTGCTGCATAGGTCTTGCCGGACAATGTCTTACCGTATTCATTGGTGCCGTCGGTGGCGGTCACATAGATGGTAGCAGAGCTCGTGGGTTGGATGGCCACGTAGATGGGGCCTGCGGCTGCCGAGCGGCTGACGGTGTAGGTGTTGGTACCGTCGCTGACGGTCATGCCCGTGATGGTGCTGGTGATGTCGGTGGTATTCTTGAGACTGATGGCCAGGATGGCGAGCTTGTTCTCAAGCGTCAGCGAGGGCAGGTTGTCAGAGGCCCATGCGCCAGACTTCGTGCAGAGGTCGTATTTAGTCTGGAGACTTGCTAGCGTGCCATCCTGCGAGTTGAGCTTGGTATAGTCTACGTCAGTACTTCCGGCCATTGCTGCAGGATAGATGTAGGTCACGTTCTTGGTCTTGTCGGGGTCGTCGAGGGTCACGGTGAAGGTTGCCGACTTGCTGCCACTTGCAATGTCGGTGGATATCAGTTTTTCGCTCACAGCTTTAGTGACCGTACCACCATTCTTTGTATAAATCACGGCAATCTGATCGTCCACGGCAAAGGTTTTCACGCCTGTCTCGGTCAGTGCGCGGGTTGTGGCGCCGCCGTCCAGTCCTACGGTGGTGGTCAGAGTTACTACTTTGCTCTTGTTCTCGGGCTGCTGCGGATTGTCGAAATTATCGTCGCTTGAACAGCCGGTCATCATTGCGCCCATCAAAGCGAGGGCAGCCATGCTCAGAAAATTCTTCATTGTCTTCATTGCTTTCTTCGTTTAATGGGTTAATTACTCTTCATCTGGGGTAT
>JAEEGF010871593.1_pt1 | contig 11243 bp, 8 predicted proteins | sample 9134171 | NCBI WGS metagenome assembly JAEEGF01 (sample SAMN16246542, study PRJNA631951) | gut metagenome | biome: gut microbiome; feature: rumen; material: AP-attached | host: Bos | place: Iran: Karaj | collected 2018-10
TTCACCAATCCTCATTTGGAACTTACCACCGAGGAGTTTCAGCAGATTGCCGCCTCTATCCGCAAAGAATTATAATAATTTTATCAAGAGAATTTGATGTCTGTATGCATCTTACGCATGGCAGCCACATCAGCACGAGGGCAGATCATTAAGATTTCGCCCTCTTCTGCTATTACATAGTCGTCGAGTCCCTTAATAACTGCCGTCCTACCGTCTGAAAGACGAATAATATTGTCCCTGCTTTCGTACAGATAGGCTTTCGTATTCAAAAGTACATTGCCGTGTTCATCAGCAGGAGCATCATCGTGTATGCTTGCCCATGTACCTAAATCGGCCCATTCGAACAGACCTTGCTGCATGTACACGTTGCTACTTCTTTCAAGAATACTGACGTCGATATTCAGATTCGGGAGCCGGCTAAAGAACTCTGGAACTGACTTGGGATGAGCAAACTCTGCCTCAGCCATCATACGTGGAATCTCTACCTGATATTCCGGCACTAAGTCGTAAAGTTTCTGCAGCATCACATTCACATTGAAATAGAAGAGTCCGGTGTTCCAATAAAAATTACCCTCCTGTAAAAAGATGTTGGCAAAGTCCTCGTTTGGCTTCTCCGTAAATGATTTTACCGGATAGAAACGTTCGCCTACCTGCTGCTCGTCATCAATCTGCATATAACCGTAACCCGTTTCAGGTCTGGAGGGACGCATTCCCGTTACAAGCAGGCAGTCATGTTCGGCTACGAAATCCAGTGCCGAAAGAACATCCTTTTGGAAGCACTCCTCCTTCATTATCAGATGATCCGAGGGCGAGACAAAAATCTTGGCATTCGGATTCTCCTTGGCTATCACTACGGTTCCCCAGGCAACAGAAGCAAGAGTACCACGCCGCAGCGGTTCCTCCAATATATGGGCATCATCCACCTGTGGCAGTTGTTCGTACACAATAGGCAGATATTGGACGTTTGTTGAAACGTAAATATGTGACGGGTCAAGAAATTGTGCCACACGATCATAGGCTTGCTGTAACAGACTTCTACCTGTTCCCAACAAATCCATAAACTGTTTGGGGTAAGTAGTTCTGCTAACAGGCCACAAACGGCTGCCATTACCGCCGGCAAGAATTAGGCAATAATTATTATCATTCATGATGGAATTCTTATGTTTCCACAAATAAGTGCCGTCACTGGGCGGCACTTATATTACAACTCTCTTAACGTAATTTCTCAATAACGGGGAGCAACAGGCCCTCCATAATCTTGTATCCTGCTTCGTTGGGGTGTACACCAGGGTTGTCCTGAGCAAGTTCGGCTCTCATCGCCTTACCGTCTGGAGTAACCATAGCGCTGAAATAATCTACGTATGGAATTTTATTTTTCTTGGCGTATTCCTGAACGCGTGCATTCAGATGACGTATTTTCTCCATCGCATCTGTTATAGCCGGACGCCAGCTGAAACCGCCGGCAGGCAGACAACTTGCCAGAACGACTTTGCACTTATGGTATTTAGCCAACTCAACCATCGAGCAAACATTGCCAAAGGTTAAATCCTCGTCGTATGCGCCTGTGTTTTCGGCAATGTCGTTAGTTCCGTAGTTGATAACAACAACCTTGGGCTGCAGATTGATAACATCCTCGCGGAAACGGAGCAGGAACTGATAGCTGGTCTGACCGCCGATACCACGACCTATAATATAAGGATGGTCCTTGAAGAATTGGGCACTTACTCTTGGCCAACCGTCGGTAATGCTGTTACCCATCAGTACCACACGCTTTTCCTTCTTGTCAGGAGCACCTAACTCCCTGTTAGCCTGAGCATAGCGCTTCCAGTTTCCGAATTCGTGTTTTTGTGCGTTTACACTTGCTGCCATCATCAGTAGCAGCATAAAGATAATCGTTTTTGTTTTCATTGTCTTTATTTCTTAGATTAAACAGTAACTTCTATTTGCGAAGGTAGAGAAAAATACCGATTCTTGCAAGCATTATACATTTTTTTACTTATTTTATAACAAGTTTTACCATTCTGCAACATTCATTTAGCAATGTCCTGCGATAATAAATACCCATGAATCAGAACTGGAAATAGATGAACGGTTGCATCTTGGCTGTTACGAACTGGTAAATGAAGAATACTGCCAATACGCATACCACACACATTACCGGAAGGGGAAGCTTGGCAAAACTGACGCGATAGCGCCTCTTCAAGTTCTCTGGCAACCAGTGAATAACCATTCCTATTATAAATAAGGTAAAGACATTGCTATATGCCTGCACTATCTCCCACACATTTCCGCTCCACGAAGAACCAATCCTTGTTACCATACTGGTAGCTGTGTTCCAAGCCGTCTCGTTGGCAATAGCAGGGTCGAGGTTTGAACCTGAACGGAAGAACAGTCGGGTAAAGGTAATAAAGGTGAATGTCACCAATATGCACCATGAGCGCTCCAACCAGCCCCAGCAATGAGGCAGGTTCATTCTTATGTAGGCCCATCTAATCCAGGCACTTACCATAATGAAGGAAACGTACGCCAGGAAAAGGTTCCAAAGGGGAGACGGAACCTGTGTTGCCAGCAGCCACAGAATCGCTACTACCACAGTACTGCCCATACAGCGAATCAGCAGCGAGCTGTCGCGCCAGAACTTGAAAACTACCATACCAACTCCGTTCAGACCGCCCCAGATAAGGAAGTTCATACTGGCACCATGCCATAATCCGCCCAGCAACATGGTAATCATGCTGTTCAGGTTGGCCCATATCTTACGCCTTCTCTCAGGGCAATACCAAGCCGTCAGGATTACTGCTATAGCCAATACCAACACAGAGATACTTACATACAGGTTCCCGCTCAGAATCAAAGCAGAAAGTGTCAGGACTGCTATCCAGAAGATGGTACCGAAACCGATAGTCCTGTTTCCACCCAATGGGATGTACAGATAAGTCTGCAACCAACGGCTCAGGCTTATGTGCCAACGTTTCCAGAAGTTGCTGCAGTTGAGTGCTTTGTAAGGCGAATTGAAGTTCCTGGGCAGATGGAAACCCATCAACATGCTCAAACCTATGGCGATATCGGTGTAACCCGAGAAGTCGGCATACACCTGCAGCGAGTACAGGAACAGCGCTGCCAGATTCTCGAAGCCTGTAAAGAGCATCGGGTTATCGAACACCCTGTCTATAAAGTTCACAGCCAGATAGTCGCTCAGCACTATCTTCTTAATCAATCCGTTTACTATCCAGAAGATGGCGATGCCAAACTGTCTGCGACTGAGGAAATACTTGCGGTACAGCTGCGGAATAAAGTCGCTGGCCTTAACGATAGGACCAGCCACCAGCTGGGGGAAGAAACTTACGTAGAAGCCGAAGTCCAGAATATTCCTGACAGGCTTTACCAGTCCCTTATACACATCTGCCGTATAGCTTACAATCTGGAAGGTATAGAACGAGATACCAACGGGCAGGATAATCTTATCCACACTGAAGTATGATGTTTCCGTCAGATCGTTCAACCATTTTGCTGCCACGTTCGAGACTTCTATCTGGGTACCGAACATCTGGTTGATGATGTCGGCAAAGAAATAGCTGTATTTGAAGTAACACAGGATGCCCAAGTCGATACACACGCTCAACGAGAGCCATACCCGTTTCTTCCACCTCGCCTTGCATTTATATATCAGCTGTGCAATTAGGAAATCCGAACAGGTCACCAGCACCAGCAAGCCCACAAATGCACCGCTTGTCTTGTAGTAGAACAGCAGGCTGACGGCAAAAAGATACGCGTTACGCATCCAAGCTCTTCGCTGGAATATGGCAAAGGCCATAAACACCAGGCTGAAGAACGCCCAGAACTGGAACTGCGTGAATAGCAGCGGAGTTTCGGGGTCGAAGGCGAAAACGTTTTGAATATATCTTGTTAAAACCGACAAATCCATCTTCTATCTTATGTACTCGTTATAATCCTGCACAAAGGCATTATATATCAGATCGGCCATCAGTTGGTATCCTGCTTCCAGGAAGTGAACATGGTCTCTGTTCATCAGACCTGCCCTTACCCACTTGTTGCTACTTCCCAGTCCGCCCATTACCTGAAACTGGTCGAATACGGCTCCGTCGAACTCACGGGCCAACTCCGTCATTGCCTTCTCCACAACGGGGCCGTTGGCGTTGAACACACGACGGCGTCTGCCTATACGCAGCCAGCAGTCGTTGTTGGTGATAAACAGAAAAGTCGCATTTGGGTTCACACTCAGGATGCTGTTTATGAGCTGCCGATAGTTTTCCTTGAAAGTCTCAACATTGAATTTGGCTGTCGAGGTGTTGGCATCGTTGATGCCTATGCCAAAGATAACCAAGTCGGGTGGGCACAACCTGTCCAGTTCTTCGGCAAAAAGTTCACAACGCAGCCACGATGGTACAGATGCGCCGTTTATACCGCTTCCTGTGTAGGTGATTCCTACCATATTGTTCTCGGGCCATACGCCGCGTAAGGCAAAACTGATGCTGTCGTGCTCCAAACCTTCGAAGATGATGGTACACTCGTTGGTCGGTTGGGGGAAAGTAAACAGAAAGTCGCTGCCCTCATGTTCTAAACGCAACGTGTCAGCTTCTGTTGTTATGATAAGCGGACGGCATTCGCCACCTATCGGTTCGCCAATTACTCGCAGGCGCTGAAAGGCGAAGGACTCGTCCACACTCAGGGTCAGCGAGCAGTCTTCCGAACAAGCCTCGGCTACAGCTCCGCTCAGGCCCAAAGGATAAGAAGGCATCCTGTCCAGGCAGCGAGCCCTTTTCCAACTGCCCGAAGCCGAGAATTCATAATCCTTTGGTGCATTGGTTTTGATAGCCCTGAACGGGAACATCAGTCCTCTGCTTAGCGGTCTTTCCGGCATTATTTGCGAAAAGTTGCACCTCAGCCTGTGACTCATCACACCGGCTTGCACATGACTGCCTCCCACATGCAGGATGTTTACTACACCTTCGCCTCCCTTGCGCAGATGCTCCATCTTACGGTACAGGGCTTCGAACTTATGGTGCCCGGCTGGGAACTGCAAACGGCTGGCTTCGAAGTTCACGTTGGCAGAGTCGGTTATCTCCACACACTCCAGACGTTGTGCCAGACAAGTCCACGAAGAGACCAGCAACAGTATGATTACACTTAGGCTCCTTGTCATATCGAATCAACTTTCAGGGAATCCTCCTCCGGCAGTTCCACCTTATCCTGCCCGGAACGGAATCTGTAAAACTTATAGTAGAACTGCAGGGTCTCGTATAGCATGTGAGCCATCTTCTTGGCTCCTGCAGGCGTAAAGTGAACATAGTCGGAACCTGCCAGACCCGAGTTGACCCACTTTGTCATACTTCCTTTTCCGCCCATTACATCGTACATATTCCAGAAAGCGGCACCCGATTCGTTGGCTGCCTCCCTGAGCGTCTTTACCACCTCCGGTAAAACAGAGTAGGTAGTTATGGTGCCAGTACTGTCCACATTGGCCATATCCGATGGGCCGATAAAGACAATCTTTGCATCAGGCACCATCCGTCGGAACATGCTTATCATATTCTTCATGCGGTCCTTGTGGGCCGCTAGTTTGGCTTTACTCAGGTAGGGAACGCTGTTTCCTCCGTATTGCAGTAGGATGAGGCCTACATTTTCCCTGGCAAAGAATGGACTCATAGATGCCCTGCTGATGTTCAGTAACTCAGGGCCTGAGCAGCCTCGCATAGGCAGGTTGTCCACACTGACGCCTCTCGAACCGTCCAACTGAATACCCAGAATAGAAGCATGACCGTTTACCCTAATGGTAGCCGAGGAAGCTCCTCTTTCCAAGTTGGCCGTATAGAAGTACATCTCGTCCACATTGGCTGTGTCCAGTTCGATAGTGTCTCCCTTGACCGTCAGGTTCAGGTCGGCAGCATCTTTTGTCAGTATGGTAACCTTATTAAACGAACAGGAATGCGAATAGTCCTTGCCGCCTCTTGCCGAAAGGGTGATAGTGGAACCCCACACTTCTGTCCGCTTGGCCATAGGACCGTAGAAGTTATCGCTTCCGCGCAGGTCGGCAGGACCGAAAGCCATAAACTGCTCCGGTTCCCCCGAAATGGTCTGACCGGTGGTATAGGTGGGGACCGTCTGGAGGGCAGGGACAAGTCCCACGCCACAACCGCCGAACTCCTCCTGGAATTCCTGTCGGAGGATGCCCGAGATTCTGTCGCACTCAATCTGCGAGTCGCCATAATGCATAATGCGCATATGTCTGTTCCCTGCATTCTGCATCTTCTCGAAGAAAGCATCCAGATATGTCTCGTCGTCATCCGGAAGGTACAGACGGGCAGGATCTTTCTGGCAGTACACATTAAACTCCTCCATCTTCTCCGTCTTAAGTGCAGCCAGTCGCTGCTCCATAATCTCCTCGGGCGAGAGTATGGCCACCGTATCTGTGTCTGCCGGCTCCTCGGGTACTGCCAACGCCTCCATAAGGGCAGGGAAACGCAGCGTAGTATTGCCCACGCGGATGCCTCCCTGGGGGAAGAAAAGGCACAGCAGGGACAAACCTGCCAGCACACAGATGATAAAAAGCACTATATAACGGGGTTTCATACCATTCTATCCTAACAAAACGGCGCAAAATTACGAAATAATATCCGAAAACCAAAATTCAAGAGTAACAATTAATAATGAACAATTAACAATTAATAATTCTAACAACTCGTCAACTAAAAGTAACAATGTTCAACGAAAAAAACGTCAAATTATTTGGCTTTTAAAGGAAAAAAAACGAACTTGCACTCCGTAAAAGACATTGGGCCTATGAAATGCAGTCTGTTTTTACCGTTATCGTTGGCGTTATCGTTATCGTTGACGTTATCGTTAACGTTATCGTTGACGTTATCGTTGACGTTATCGTTTCATGGTGATTCCATACCTGAGAAATCCCCGAAAGTCCTCACCGGAAAAGCTTCGTGGTACAATGCTCACGGACGGTTTACTGCCAACGGCGAACGCTTCCACCGCGACAGCCTGACATGCGCTCATCGCACGTTTCCCTTTGGCACTCGCCTCAGAGTAAAGAACATCAATAACGGACGCGAGGTTATTGTCCGCGTAACAGACAGGGGGCCCTTTGGCGGCAAGTACTGTATCGACCTCAGCATTGCTGCAGCCCGTATCCTGGGCATCGTCCGCCTGGGCTTTGCCGAGGTGGAGATTACCGAGTACGAAGAGACCATTATTCCCCTGAAGGCCGGTCCCATAAAGATTCCCGGCATACAGTTCGGTACCGTTAATCTGGAGCATGACTATACACCCGAATGGAAGATAGAACCCCTTCCGCCCCTGAAACCCCTCGAATAATCCTGTCTGAAAGACAAAAATACCCATGATGAAAAAAACAATGATTCCCGCAGTCTTGGTACTGCTCATGGCTTTGACTGCCAAAGCACAGAACCCCTTTGTACAAACTTGGTTTACCAGCGACCCTGCACCTATGGTTCATAACGGTCGCATGTATGTCTATACCGGCCACGACGAGGACGGAGCCGATTTCTTCTGGATGCAGGAGTGGCGTGTCTATTCTACTGTGGATATGGTAAACTGGACCGACCACGGCTCTCCCCTGGCTCTGGAGAGTTTCTCGTGGGCCGATGACCGTGCCTGGGCAGCACAGACAGTAGAACGCGACGGAAAGTTCTACTGGTATATCTGTGCCCATAGCAAGATTTCCAACGGTATGGCCATCGGCGTGGCTGTAAGCGACTCGCCAACCGGTCCTTTCAAGGATGCCATCGGAAAGCCCCTCTTCGAAAACGGTTCGTGGGACCATATCGACCCAACCGTCCTGATAGATAGCCTCACCCCTAACCCCTCTCCGAGAGAGAGGGGAACTTTAGGCGAAGGGAGTAAAAAAGTCCAAGCGTGGATTATGTGGGGGAATCCGCAAGTCTATTATGCTAAGCTGAACGACGATATGATTTCCATCGACGGTGAGGTGAAAAAGTTGGATATGACGGAAGAAGCCTTCGGCGGCCCTATCATGAGCAAGCGCGAGAAGGGAAAGAAATATAAGGATTCGTATGTGGAAGGGCCTTGGCTCCGCAAAGTTGATAGTTCAAAGTTTAAAGTTGAAAGTTCAAAGGTGTACCAGTTATTATATGCTGCTGGTGGTGTACCCGAACATATCAGCTACAGCACGGCTCCCCATCCTACGGGACCCTGGACCTATGCCGGAGAGATTATGCCCCTGTGCGACACCAAGTCGTTTACCAACCATTGCGGTGTGGCCGACTACAAGGGACACTCTTATTTCTTCTACCACACGGGCAAGCTGCCCAAGGGCGGCGGCTTCGGCCGAAGCGTAGCTGTGGAGGAGTTCCAGTATAACCCGGACGGCAGCTTCCCCACCATCATGCCTACCGACGAGGGAGTGAAGCCCATCGCCGCTTTTAACCCCTATCAGAAGGTGCAGGCCGAGACGATGGCTTTCAGTCGCGGTGTGAAGACCGAACAGAACGACGAAATCGGCGTTTATGTGTCTGATATCCATAACGGCGACTATATCAAACTGCAGAACGTGAAGTTCGACGGCAATACCCCCAAGCAATTCTCTGCCCGAGTAGCCAGCGGTCTGCGCGGCGGACAGATTGAGGTGCGCATCGACAGCCTGAAGGGAGCGTTGTTGGCTCGTCTGGAGGTACCCGGCACCGGAGGTTGGGAGAAATGGCAGACACTCTCGGCCGACATAGAGAACCAAATGGTAAATGGCCAAATGGCGAATGCTCAAATGGTAAATGGTAAATGGTCAAATGGTCAGATGGCGAATGTTCAAATGGTAAATGGTAAATGGTCAAATGGTCAGATGGCGAATGCTCAAATGGTAAATGGTAAATGGTCAAATGGTAAATGTCACGATCTCTACCTCGTCTTCACAGGACGCAAAGGCCCGAAACTCTTCAATTTCGACTGGTGGCAGATAGAGGGCGCACAGAAATCACTCGTTGTAGAGGATGGCGGAACTGGCGATTACAAGGCGATCATGAAGGAAGAGGCAAGCCTCGAAGCTCACACCGTCTTTGTGCCCGAGGACCTTTCGGCTTTCAACGAGAAGAACCCTCTTCCTGTTCTTGTCTGGGGCAACGGAGCCTGCACCAACTCACCCTGGGAGCACTTCAAGTTCCTGAACGAGATAGCCTCTCATGGCTACCTTGTCTTGGCCACAGGTTACATTCCTATGGAAGAGAAACCTTACCAGGGACCTATGTCAACTACCGAGCAGCAGATTCAGTCCATCGACTGGGCCATTGCCCAGAATGCCGACCCTGCCTCTCCCTATTATAATAAGGTAGATGTTAAGAATATCTGTGTGGCTGGCATGTCATGCGGGGGGCTGCAATCGCTCTATAACTGTGCCGACCCTCGTATTACGTCCCTTATGATTTGTAACAGCGGTCTTTTTAAGAACAGCAACCGTAACCAAGCAGTGGGTGGTATGCCTATGCCCGATAAGTCCAAGTTGAAGGATATTCATACGCCCATTATCTATATTCTGGGAGGCAAGGAAGATATCGCCTACGAGAATGGCATGGACGACTTCCACCTTATCAGTCATGTTCCTGCCTGTGCTGCCAACTTCCCCGTCGGACACGGCGGCACCTACCGTCAGCCTCATGGCGGTGAATTTTCTGTCGTTGCCCTGAACTGGCTGAACTGGCAACTGAAGGGCGATAAGCAGGCTGCCAAGATGTTCAAAGGCAAGGATTGCCTGCTCTCCAAGCGTCAAGGCTGGACAATCGAGAAGAATGCCAAATTCAGCAAACTAAAGTAACAACAAAAAACTCCCACGTTTCGCAACGCGGGAGTTTTATGCACTTTAATATTAACCTAAAACAATTATTTCTTTTTATCTTTCGGCTTCATACCTTTGAGGTAAACCTTCTCGCCGTTAATCCAGCTTTTCAGCTTCGGCCAATCGCTGGGAACCCACAAATCACCCTTGGTGGTAAGGGAAAGAATATAGTAGCCGTCCTTGTCATAATAGCTATGCAGGCTATAATCATCGTCACCGTCACGTCCGTCGCCGCTCACTATCTGCAAGAATGCGCGCTGCCAGAAGCTGCCTGAATGGCTGTAATGGTACGGCTGCTCAGGATGCTGGTTGACATAGGCTAGGGCAAGGGAGTCGAGTTGCTTGTACAGCGCCTCCGCTTCTGTTCTGTACTCGTCGGGGATGAAGTAGGCGGTTCCCGTTGTAATTCCTTGGCCCTCTACACTGCCTCCACGGGAAACTGTTTTGGAAATTAGTCCATCCTCTTTAATGTCGTCATCATAACCTACATCATGTTGCCAGTAAACAGGAAGAGCCTTTGCACCTTTCAGGGACAGAAGGGAATTTATTACAGGCTGGATAAGCTTCTGAAAAGCTTCAATATCAAAATTTTTCATATCCTTCGCCCATGAAAGGCCTGTATCTGTTACATAGACGTGTTCAAAACTCCCCTTCTTAACGAAACACTGACGTTTGCTATCGAAGAACCTGTCATATCTAAAACTCGCAGCCTCGCGAGCACCATAAAATTGTGCTTGGTTATATTTTTTATTCTCTAAAAAGCGGGGGACCTTGCCATCAGAACCAGTAAAAGCCAGTGCGTATTTTATGGTGTCAGTACTATCCCTATGATTCTCAAAGAGATAACTCGATGAGGATTCCTTACTCAGACGAGCGAAAGCAAGCCGAACGGAATCTACTGCAAGCTCGACGTTCCTCCATCTCTTGGCGATAAATTCGTCATGATAGGCTTGATACTGCTTTCTTTTTTCCTCGCTTAGGCTTTCATCAGCGAGTATTCTTTGCGTAGTCTCATAGAAACCGACATGCCATTTATGCTGAACGCCAGATGGCATATGGTTGGTTTGTTCATAATGAACGAACATATCCAGCTTTTTCAGGTATTCCACCAACTGCTGAAGCTGCTTGTTGGGTTCCTGGCTATACGCTGCGGCAGAAACGACTGCCAGCAGAATGATTGCTATTATTTTTTTCATGTTATTGAAGATTAACTTGATTATCCATTAATTGATCTACCTCCTGGCATACCTGTTCGCCCAGCGAACGGATGTCCTGCATCTGTTGTGCTATGGCAAGGAACGGGTCCTTCATTTCAGGAAGAGCCCCTCTCCCGACCTCCCCCAAATGGGAGGAGTTAATTTCTTCTTCGGCCAGCATCGGCTCTTCTAGTGTCTGTTGGCTCTTGCGCTTT
>JAEEGF010917834.1_pt1 | contig 11243 bp, 12 predicted proteins | sample 9134171 | NCBI WGS metagenome assembly JAEEGF01 (sample SAMN16246542, study PRJNA631951) | gut metagenome | biome: gut microbiome; feature: rumen; material: AP-attached | host: Bos | place: Iran: Karaj | collected 2018-10
ATCGAGAACAAGCACTTTCTGAGAGCCTACCCCTCCACCGCCCTTGAGGGCGGTCCCCCTCCCCTTGGCAGGGGAGGTTTGGCGGATCCCCGCAATGCTGCAGCTCCTCGACTTATCCCAATCTGTGGGGCTGCTGAACGGTTGCATTTTTCGATTCCCCGCCGCGCAGACGCTCCGATGCGGACCGGACCGCCGCGAGCAGGGCGTCGGTCTCATCCTGCGTGGTGAAGCGGCTGAGGGAGACGCGGACGGACCCGTCGATCAGGGCCGGGTCCGTACCCATGGCCTCCAGAACGTGGCTCCGGTGGCCCTTGGCGCAGGCAGAGCCAGCCGAAACGTAGACGCCCATATCCTGCAGGCAGTTGATGAGCCCCTGGGAGCGGACGCCGGCGACGGCAAAGCTGACGATGTGCGGGGCCTCGTGCGCGCCGATCACCGTGACGCCGGGGATCTCCGCGAGACCGGACAGGATCTGCTGCTTCAGCGCCTCCTCCCTGGCACAGTCCTCGCGCAGGGACGCCGCGGCGCAGGCCGCGCCGAAGCCGACGATGGCGGGGACAGCCTCGGTGCCGGAGCGGTAGCCGTTCTCCTGCCCGCCGCCGTAGAGATAGGGCGGAAGGCTCATGCCCTTGCGGACGTAGAGCGCTCCGGCGCCCTTCGGTCCGTGAACCTTGTGGGAGCTGACGGAGATCAGATCCGCCTCCAGCGTGGAAACGCGGAGCGGAAGGTGCAGGAAGGCCTGAACTGCGTCGGTGTGAAAGAGCGCGTTGGGGGCCAGGCGGTGGGTCAGCTTGGCCATGCTTGCAACGGGCATGACGGAGCCGACCTCGTTGTTGACGGTCATGATCGAAACCAGGATCGTATCCTTCCGCAGCGCCGCGCGGAGGGCGTCCACGGTGATCCGACCCTCGGCGTCCGGGGCCAGATATGTGACCTCAAAGCCCATGCTTTCCAGCTCCCGCATCGGGTTCAGGATCGCGTGGTGCTCGATCTGGGTTGTAACGATATGCTTCCCGCGCTTTTGCAGGCGGCGGGCAGCGGAAAAAACCGCCCAGTTGTCAGCCTCCGTGCCGCCGGCAGTGAAAAAGACCCGCTCCGGGTCCGCGCCGAGGGCCTCTGCCACCTGCAGGCGGGCCGTGCGCACGCGGCGCTCGGCCTCGATGCCCAGACGGTGCAGAGAGCTCGGATTGCCCCAGGTCTCGGTCAGCGCCTCCGTCACGGCCCGGACGGCCTCCGGGCAGGGCTTCGTGGTGGCGGAATTGTCAAAATATGCGATCATAGTTCCTACTTTCCAACGCAGAAGCGTTCAAAAATTCTCTGTGTGACGTCCTCGCGGACCGTGCGTCCCGTCAGCTCGCCGATGGCCTCCATTGCGGCCTCGAGCTCGATCAGGACGGCGTCCGGCGTGATCCCGTCGCGGATCGCCTGCTGCGCCGCTCGAAGACTGTCCGCCGCGCGGCGGACCGCCTCGCCCTGGCGCACGTTGGTCAGGATCGAGCCGTCGCAGGGCAGGTCGCTGGCGAAGGTCTCCTCGATATAGCGGCAGAGCGGGGCAAGACCAGCGCCTTGGGCAGCGGAGACCGCGAACACCTGCGCAAAGGGCAGCTCGACGCGGAAGACCCGCTGTGCAAGGTCGGTCTTGTTCAGCACGGCGACGGAGCGCGGGGCCAGCCTTGCGGCGGCCATCGCTGCACGGTCCTCCTCATCCATCGGGACGGCGGCGTCGCAGACGAAGATCGCCAGATCGGACGCTTGCGCGGCTGCGCGGGAGCGCTCCACGCCCATCGCCTCGATGCGGTCGCCGGTCTCGCGGATGCCTGCGGTATCGGTAATCCGCGCCAGGACCCGCCCGAAGCGGGCCGTTTCCTCCACGGTATCGCGGGTCGTGCCGGGAATCTCGGTGACGATGGCCCGGTCAAAGCCGACCAGGGCGTTGAGCAGGGAGGATTTCCCCGCGTTCGGCCTGCCGATCAGGGCGATCCGAACGCCCTGCTTCAGGATCCGTCCCCGGTCGCAGGTCGCGTGGAGCCGGTCGAGCTCGGCGGTCCAGCCGCGCAGGGCTTCCGCAAAGTCCGCAAGCCGGAAATCCGGGATGTCCTCGTCCGGATAGTCGAGAACCGCGTGATAGTGGGAACAGACGTCCGTCAGCCCCTCGTAGATCGGGCGCAGTCTGCGGTGCAGACTGCCGCCCACCTGAGCCGCGGCGTTTGCGGCCAGATCGGCGGTCTGGGCGTCGATCAGGTCAACCACGGCCTCGGCGGCGGTCAGATCGAGCTTGCCGTTCAAAAAGGCCCGCCGGGTAAACTCTCCGGGCTTGGCCTGCCGTGCGCCTGCGCAGAACAGAGCCTCCAGCCCGGCGGTCAGGACTGCGGGCGAGCCGTGGCATTGAAGCTCCACGGTATCCTCCCCGGTGTAGCTGTGCGGGGCGCGGCAGACCACGGCCTGCGCTTGGTCGATCACCCGGCCCCGGGCGTCCAGGAGCCTGCCGAGACAGAGCCTTCGTTCGGGAAGCGCCGCAAGCTCCATGCCGCCGAGCGGCACGAAGACCTTCCCCGCAACGGCGGCGCAGCCCTCGCCGGACAGGCGCAGAATGCCGATGGCCGCAGGCTGTCGGCCCGAAGCGATCGCGGCGATCACGTCTGACATCGTTCCCTCTCCCCTTCCGTCCGCAACGTTTTTCTCATTATAACGGTTTGTCCGGAACAAAGCAAGGATTCTGTTGCATTTTTTTCGGGAATCTGATACAATGGATAAAACCCGTTTCGGGAGGGGGATTATCATGCAGAGCATCAACGAAGCGCTGACCATCCTGCTCCTGGCTATGCTGATCTGGGCGGGCGGCTGCGCCGTCTACACTGCCTTCCGGCTCAGCCGGGAACGCGTGCTGTTTGACAACAAATTTCTGTACCCCGCAAATTGCAGTCCGGACGGCTGCAAGGACGCGAACGGCTTCATCGCCTTCATGCTGCCGCGGCTCTGGATTCTGGGTCTGGTCTGCCTGGGCCTGGCCGCCGTGACGGTCCTGGCAAACGATACGACGGCTCTGGGCTTCCTGCCGGTCTGGTTCGTCCGATACGGGATCCCCGTTCTGGGCTTCGCGGTCTTTGTCTGGTATATCACCGTCAACGCCCGCTCGTCGAAACAATTCTGGTGAGGAGAACGCATATGAAAATTGTCATTCTGGACGGCGAACGCACCAACCCCGGCGATCTGAGCTGGGCTTGCATCGGCGCGCTGGGCGAGCTGACCGTGTACGGTCACACCAGCCCCGAGGAGACCGTGGAACGCATTGCGGACAACGAGGTCGTCATCGTCGATCACACGCAGATCACGCGCGAGATCATCGAGGCCTGTCCGAGCATCCGATTGATCACGCTCTTTGCCACGGGCTACAACGTGATCGACATAGAGGCCGCACGGGAGCACGGCATCCCCGTATGCAACAGCCCCGCCTATTCGACCAACGCCGTGGCTCAGATGGCTCTGGCGCACCTGCTGGAGATCGCCTCCCAGGTGGGCCGCCACAACCGGGTCATCCACGACGGCGGCTGGAAAAGCGGCGAGGACTTCGGCAGCACGGTCGCCAATCTGACCGAGCTGTCGGGCAAGACCGCAGGCATCGTGGGCTACGGGGCGATCGGCCGGGCCTTCGGCAGAATGCTCAAGGCGATGGGGCTGAACCTCCTGGTCTGGTCCCGCCATCCGAAGCCCGAGCTGGAGGACGCACAGACGCGTTACGTTGACCTGGACAAGCTCTATGCCGGGTCAGACGTCGTCTCGATCCACGTTCCGCTGAACGACGAGACCCGAGGCATGATCGACCGCGACGCAATCGCAAAGATGAAGGACGGCGCGATTCTGATCAACACTGCCCGCGGCGCTCTGCTCAACGAGGCGGACGTGGCAGAAGCCCTGAAAAGCGGCAAGCTCCGCGCCCTCGGCGCGGACGTGGTCTCGGTGGAGCCGATCGAACCGACGAATCCCCTGCTCTCGGCTCCGAACGTGAACCTGACCCCGCACATCGGCTGGGCGCCGAAGGAGACCCGCGACCGTCTGCTCGGCATCGTTGCAGACAACATCCGCTGCTTCCTTGAGGGTCATCCGCAGAACGTGGTCAACGGCGTACGCTGAACCCCTCTCCCCCCGCCGAGGCGCAAAAACTATGCGCCAGATTTCACGGCGGAACGCCCTGCGAAAAAAACTTTGCAATTTTTGAAAAAAAGACTTGCATTTTCAAAACGACTGTGCTATTATACTGGAGCGCGTTGAGCGTGGTATGCGCCGGTAGCTCAGTTGGATAGAGTGACTGGCTACGAACCAGTAGGTCGGGGGTTCGAGTCCCTTCCGGCGTACCAGAAAACAGCCCATTTTCGATGAAAATGGGCTGTTTTTCTTGCTGTTTTTGAGGTTTTTCCTCCACTTTGGCCTAAAAAATGAGGGGAAGCAAATTCTTTGGCGTCCATTTGGCGTCCGAGACACAAATTTTTTCTTTGTGCTGCACACAGAAACAACGGAGCGCGAAGAAAGAAAAATATGAGATTATTATCGTTCTGATCGAGTGTAAAACGCTCAAAATAGGGCTGAAACGATCAACGGTCCTCTTTCCAAACGGGTGCTCTCTCAGAAGAATCTCTTGGGAGCGCTTCCTGTTGCTCCTGTAATTCCCTGAGCTGAGCGAGTACAGACTGCCTGGAACCTTGCCTGGCACCGGCCTCCAGAATAGAATCAATGTTTCCTTTTCGGAGTGCTCCGGGATGCGCGTCCTCAAACGCCAGCAGAACGCTGTGTGCGTCCTTTTCGCTTTCCCGGATCTCTTTGTAGACCTCCGCGTAGTTCTTTGCTTCCAGGATGCTGTGAATGAACGCAACGGAGTGTTCCGGGAAACGCGCCCATCCGCCATACAGGTCTGAAACCGCACGATCGATCTTTTCAAAGCTGATCGGTTTCCCCTTTTCTTCCTGTTCGGCAAGAATTCCAACCACGTCGGACAGGTCGTTCTTGTATTTTCTTCCCGCGCGAAGCTTCATCGCAATCAGGTACTCCTCCGTTACCATCCGAACGATCAATACCTGGCTGAAGGTGCGGTAATAGACAGAAACCTCATTGAGGCGGGGAGAATAGGAGTCTGTTCGGATAAAATCTGCGTTCAGCCAGTCTTCCGGAAGGCCGAAACGGTCCGCGACCCGTCGGATCGCGTCCTTCATGATCGAAGCTGCGGGAACGATCGCGTCTACGTCTGTGGTCATATCCCGGAACCCGTAGTTCTCTATGACGGCGGCTCCGCCGATCAGGACGATCTCAACCGGAATGCCTCTTCCTCCGAGCTTCTTGTATTCCTTTGACAGTTCATTCAGATACCGGTCCAAATTACTTTTCGTAAAGGTTTCCATGTTTTCAGATGACATTTCTGACCTCACTTTCCACGATATTGAATCGCATGAATTCCGGGATCGCGTTTTTGATGGCTTGTTCCTTCGGTGCGTTACTCCTGCCCGCAGCGCACAGGGCGACGACGCCTGCCGGATAGATCACCTCCGACAGCTTTTGCTTCCGCAGCCCGTCGTACTCCCGGCAGAGAGCCACATGGTTCTCCCGGCTGATATAGTCCACCATTGCCAGGAGGTAGAAGCTTTCCGGATACCACTTTTTCCGGTAGTACGCCTGGATCTCGTTGCTCTCCAGCGTTTCTGCCAGGAACCCGATATCTCCGAGCCGTTTCAGCCGGTGACAGACATTACTCTTGAAGAGCTCAAAGGAGCAGCGTTTTTCCATGCTGGACTCCAAAAGCTTTTCCATCGGTACGTGGAGCTCCTTTGCCAGCCGATAGACCGTCTCTGCGCTGCATTTCCCGAGACTGGTCTTGCCGTTGCAAATATCGTTCAGCGTGGTATACGGGATCCCACTGCTTTTGGACAGGCTGTATTTTGATTTGTTCTGCTGAGCAAGCAGTTCTGTTACGATCATTCCAACTCCCTCCTTTTCCTATTTTCTGATATCATTATAGCGGTATACCGTTATAATGTCAAGAGGAAAACGTCGATCCATTGCCTGACAGAAATCGGCAGCCGACACTTTTCAGTGCCGACTGCCGTTTTTTTATCATGCCTTTTTCCTCAAAATCGCATTGGCCAGAGTTTCCGTAGCCTCCTCATCGGCCTTTTCAATGACATGTGCGTAGAGATCCGTCGTGGTAGACGTCCGGGCGTGGCCCAGGCGTTTCGAGACGGAAACGATGTCCGTGCCGTTATTGATCAAAAGAGAGGCGACGGTGTGCCGGAATGCGTGGGGGTTGATGTGCGGGAGTCCGTGGCGTTTGGAGAATTTGGCCAGCCAGGACCCGATGCTGTCCGGGCTCATGGGACGTCCATCGTCCCGTACAAAGACGTAGCCAGTTTCCTGCCAGCGGTCGCCGTTGGCCAGCTTCAGCTCCAGGTACCAACGGCGGTATTCCCGAAGCAGTGCGATGGTTTCCGCAGGGAGGGCAATCTGGCGAACGTCGCAGGTCTTTGTGGGGTTTTCATAGATCCCGCGGGCCGGGGAGTACAGCAGCGTTGTGTCGATCCGGACCTTTCGCTTGTCCAGGTCCAGCTTCTCCCACTTGAGGCCCATGATCTCTCCTCGTCGGCAGCCGGTGACGATCAGCAGATGGGTAATGGTCCTCCACTTGATGGGCTCTTCCTTCAGCGCGTCCAGGATTCTCACGATCTCCTCCGGCTGGAAGTAGTTCGGCTCTTCAGCCCGGAGCTTGGGCGGGGTGGCCTTGCTTGCCGCATTGTAGGGAACAAGCATTTCCCGCTCGGCCTGATCCAGCACCGTATGGAGGAAGCGATGGTATTCCAGGATCGTTTTCGGCGAAAGGGTTGAGGTATCCCGTTCTACTGAGAACAGGCTCTTCACTTTCATGCCCAGGGCATCGGCAATCTGTTCCGCCTTTTCCAGCCGGATCTTCCGGCCTCTGCAGGCCGTTGTGACGGTGGTATGGGATATGCCGGCCTTCTTTGCCAAAGCGTCTCTGGAGAGCTTCCTTGCCTTCAGGATAGCCCCCAGGTCCACCTTTGCAGTGGCATTGTCTCCGGCGTTTCGAACACCGGGCTTGGCCAGCTCCGCATAGAAGGTGTTCAGATGCGCGGGTCGCAGCTCCGTGAGCTTGATGTGTCCGATTGCCTGGTCGATTCGCCCCAACAGCCCTTTATAGCTTTCTGTTGTCCGGTGCTTGACGCCGGCACGCTCCTTCGTTGCAATCACATAACGGCAGAACTCCGAGACGGTCTGCCGGTTGTCCGCCATATAGCCCAGCTCGATCTCCCGTTCAAAATCAGCCGCTGCCTTCTGCACAGCCTTGCTGATCTGCCGCTCCGTCATATTCGGTTCCGGCTTCCAGGTCCGATAATGACGGACTTTGTTCCCGTGGATGTCAGTTCCGCTGGTGACGGTGATTTTGTATGTGGCTCCAGCCTTGCCGTTATTCTTCTTGATTGATGCCATTTTGGATCTTCTCCTCCATCTGCTGTATCATCGCGGTCATCCTTTTTTCTGCCTCTTTAAGCTCTTCAAATCCGCAAATCTTATCAATCATACTTGAGAAGCGCTGCATTGCTTGAAACCTGGCAAATTGGTATCTTTCAGGGTCAAGCGTGTAATCAAGCCAATCTAACGCTTCATCCGGTTCCCATTCAGGAATACCCTTCATATAGCGATTGTAATCAGCGATCGTAGCGCTAGCTAATTGTTTTGCAGAAGAAACACTGGTTAGAATGAAGCTAAAATCAAAGCTGCTCAAAAAGCTGTCGAGAGTTTCAACATTGTGTCCGGTAGCAGGGTTTCCATATTCTCTGTTTTTGGCGGCAATACGTCCGATTCGTTTAATCCCTTCAATTGCTTCAGGAGATAACCCCAACTCATCGATAGCGCTTGGAATCCGATTTGGGTCATCAGAGAGGCCAAGCAAATAATCAGCTGAAACTCCGTAATGCTTCGCCAGGATTGCGACTGTCTGATACGCCACTTTTCTTGGTGCGCTTGTATGGTCTGCGTCGATATTCGGGTCTCTTTCCAGGTCTGAAATTGCAGATTGGGGAACTCCAGTAGCCTTTGCAACCTGGGCCATTGTTTCCTTTCCGTTTATATTGTACTCTGTCCTGGCGTTATTGAATCGTTCGTGAGGCTTGTAATACATTCCCTTTTCCTCCAAAATTCTGTTTTTGGAACATGATATATCAATAATCCATAAATATATTTTTGCGGATAATGCTGCCAAATGCGCAATTATGTGTTAAAATCCATTTACGGAACAGAGGACGCGATATATCCGTAAGCAGAATATCACATTATTCCGAGGTTGTCAAGCACAAAAGGAGGTTTTTATGACAAATGTTGTTACGATCCGCGAAGCTGTTGAGCTAGCCCGTTCGGATGGCCTGCCCGTGTCGGAGTACACGCTCCGGCGCTGGGTCAAGACCGGAACCATCCCGGTCCGTACTGCCGGAAGAAAAGCATTGATCTTCTACCCCAATCTGGTCAGATTCCTGACCTGCCAGGGCGGAGGCGACGTACCGCCCTCTACCACCAAGCCCGGGGTCAATCCCCTGTAAGGAACAGGAAGGTGATCACATGGCGGAAAGGCCAGGCATCATGATCTACTTCGACCTGCTCCCACAGCTCGAAGAGTATTCCCCGGAAGAGGTCGGCATACTCTTCATGGCAATGCTGGAGTTCGGCGCATACGGCACGATCCCAACCTTTGAGGATCGCGGCATGCGTATCATCTGGCGGGAAGTCCAGGGAAAAATTGAGCGTGACAATGCCAAGTACCAGCAAAAGGTCCTCGACGGAGCCTACGGGGCTTATAAGCGAGAGATGGAGAAGATTGGCAGGGAAGCCTTGCCTAAACAGAAGTGGCTTGAGGCGCAAAAGGAACGCGAAGTCTCGGGAAGTATCCATGTGGATACTTCCCGCAACCAGAGCTGCCAAGAGCAACTACAACAAAAGCAAATAACAACAACTCTATCTGAAACCAGCACCAGGCAACGGGGACCATGGTCCGGGGATACATACGAGGCTCCTCCCTCTCCGGCTTCGTACGAAGCCCAGCGTCAGGCTGCCATTGCCGCCCTCGACAGCTATATCGGGGGATAGCGGAACGACAACCAGACGCCGTGAAAAGCAACCCAACAGGTCTTGGCAGAGATCGGGTACCTTTTCTTCGGCTGGTAAAAGCCCCGCCTGGGAGGCTTTTCCGCTCTGCCAAAGGGTGGAAAAGCCTTATATACAAATCTGCGTTTCATCCGTCTGCGTTGGCAGAACAAGCAATGAATGTGAGCGCTCCCGCCACATTCCGCTTGGCCGGGGAAGACCCCTGCGACCCCTGTGTCAGCCCGAAGGAGGCAACATGAAAAACAGAACAAGGCCGATCAAAATGAACGTCTATTTCACGGAAGAAGAGCTGGCGGAACTGCAATCCAAGGCAGACCTTGCAGGCCTCTCCAAGGGTGAATTCATCCGAAAACTGATCGCCGGTAAGAGCTTCAACACCAGACCACCTGACGAGGCGCAGAAGCTGCTCTGGGAGCTTTACGAGGTGGGCGGCTACGCCAGACGCCTTCTGGCCATTGCCGATGAGACCAAGACGGTGGACGCTCCGCAGATGCGGAAGGTCCTTGTGAACGTCTACCTGGCGGCGGATCAGATCAAGAAATTCTATCAGATCGGGGAAGATTAGAACATGGCAGTAACATCGCTCTGGCCCATTAAGGGCCGTGTGGATAAGGTCATCACCTACGTCCGGAATCCGGAAAAGATTACGGAGGAATACTATTCCGAGAACCCTGCCCTGCACGTGATCGACGGGGTGGTGCAGTACGCAGCCCACGACACCAAGACCGAACGCCGGGAATATGTGAGCTGCCTCAACTGTGACGAAGCGACCGCGACGGAGCAGTTCGTCCTTGCCAAGAAAATGTTCCGCAAGGAGGACGGGCGGCTTTGCTACCACGGATATCAAAGCTTCAAGCCCGGTGAGATAAACGCCCAGGCAGCCCATGAGATCGGTGTGGAGCTGGCGCGGCGGCTGTGGGGAGATCGCTTTCAGGTCGTGATTGCAACCCACTGCAACACAGGGACCTACCACAATCATTTCGTCCTGAACTCCGTTTCCTTCCGGGACGGGCTCAAGTTCTACAATCGCAGATCAGACTATCTGAAGATGCGGGCTATGTCGGATGAGCTCTGCCGGGAATACGGGATTTCCGTGATCGAAGAGCCGCAACAGCGGAAGAAAGACTACGGCCTGCGCAAGGCAGAGCGGAACGGACAGCTCACGCAGTCGCAGATGATCCGGAACGACATTGACCGGGCTGTGCGGGCCTCTCTGGTCCCACAGGATTTCGCCGCAGCCATGCGAGAGATGGGTTATACGATCCGTGTCACTGGCGAGAGCGGCGCTCCGCTGAAGCACCCGACCATCACCCCGCCCGGCGCAAAGAAAAACTTCCGCTTTGATTCCCTGGGCGATGGCTATGATCTGGAGAGTATTCTGGATCGTGTGAGCAGTAATTGGCATACCGAGCCTCTCTTTGAGATCCCGAAGCAGGTGTACCGAAGCTATAAAATGGCCCGGAAGCCGGCGAAAAAGCTCACCGGCCTCCGGGCGTTGTATTTCAAGTACTGCATTTTGCTGGGAACGATCAAGAAGAAACCGGAACGTGTCAAAAAGGTCTCCTGGCTGCTCCGGGAGGATCTGATCAAGCTGGACCGCTATATCGCCCAGGCCAAGCTCCTGATCGACAACAAGATCGAAACGGCGGAGGATCTGGAGACCTACAAAGGCTCCGTGGAGGAGCGTCTCGCGGCTCTGGAAGCGGAACGGACAGCCTGCCGCAACCTCCTCCGCCGCACCACGGGCCGCGAGGACGGCCCCGACGACGAGGACCTTAAGGCCAAAAACAAGCACCTCTCCGGGGAGCTAAAGCAGGCCAGGAAGGAGCTGGAACACTGTTGCGACATCGCAGATCGATCTAATCAAATCGGTCGAACTCTGCTTGAATTTCATTAGTCAAGTCCGAATTTGTGTGTAAATTGCTTTAGGCATAACATGCAGGAGGCTGCTTAAGCCTCTTGCCTTCCACACAGCACAGGTGGCTGGCGCTGTCAAGGCCGCCGCAGGCGAGGCGCGAGCCGGTGCCTTGACAGGGACAGACAGCTGTGCTACCTCAGGCGGCCTGTAGATGCCGCTGTTCTTCGGCAAT
>JAEEGF011708216.1_pt1 | contig 11243 bp, 11 predicted proteins | sample 9134171 | NCBI WGS metagenome assembly JAEEGF01 (sample SAMN16246542, study PRJNA631951) | gut metagenome | biome: gut microbiome; feature: rumen; material: AP-attached | host: Bos | place: Iran: Karaj | collected 2018-10
CACCAGACAAAACACATACGCAGAAATGACAATCCGCCTCGACTTGGAAAAAGACAGCACCATACGCATCAGCAATTGCGACTACTCGCTATATTTTGTATCCAATCCGCCAAACAACGGACGCAAGCAATTCAGGATTTATCCAGTAACCGTCCCCGACTCGCTACTAAATGCCTTCGAAAGCTACCGCAAACATATAGTTACCGACACAATCAGGGCGTTTCTGAACGAAAACAACAAAGGTATAAAAGAACGGCTGGTCGAATTTAGTCAGTACGGCGAATAGCTGTTACAAAATAGCCTCACGAACACGTACCAACTTAACCAGCAAGTCTTCCAAAAGGTCAAGTCTCAGCATATTTGCACCATCGGACTTTGCTACGGCAGGATTTGGATGAGTTTCCATAAACAAACCGTCGGCACCGACAGCGACGCCAGCCTTTGCCATAGCCTCAATCATCTGCGGAAGTCCGCCAGTTACACCACTGGTCTGGTTTGGCTGCTGAAGGCTATGGGTAACATCGAGCACAACTGGATACCCCAGTTGCCTCATTGTCGGAATACCACGGAAGTCGATAACCAGGTCGGTATAGCCAAAAGTAGTGCCGCGCTCGGTAAGCATCACATTGCTGTTGCCCGCATCGACAACCTTCTGTGCTGCAAATTTCATAGCTTCGGGCGAAAGGAACTGTCCCTTCTTGATATTCACAATCTTACCGGTTTTTGCAGCAGCCACAAGCAAGTCGGTCTGACGGCAAAGGAAAGCAGGAATCTGCACTATGTCGGCGACCTGCGCAGCAAAAGCGGCCTCCTCGGGCGCATGAATGTCGGTGCAAATCGGGACGTTGAGTTCGCGCTTAATCTTGGCAAGAATTTCAAGTGCTGCCTCGTCGCCTATTCCTGTAAACGAGCTAATGCTGCTACGGTTTGCCTTGCGGTACGACGACTTGAAAACAAACGGGATGTCAAGTTTGTCGCAGACAGCCTTCACCGTCTTAGCCGTTTCGTAGGTTATTTCAAGATTCTCGACCACACAAGGCCCTGCAATTAGGAAAAAGTTCCGATGTCCTGTCAAATCCGATAAGTTCATAATTTTAATTTTTGGCAAAAATAAATGATTTTCTCGAGATAACTTGTCCTAACAAAACAATTATATTTGCAACATATATGCCTTTATACAGATTATCATACGAATCGCCAATCGGAACACTTGCCATATACAGCAATGGTCGAGCACTTTGCCGCATAGAAATAGCTTCCAAGAATTTCATTTGCGACAGCCAAAACGAAGCACTCCAAATATTTGCAGAGACAAAACTCTGGCTCGACACCTACTTTTCGGGCAAAAAACCAGACTTTACGCCACGACTCGACCTTAGCGGCACCGACTTTCAGAAAAAGGTATGGACGGAACTTCTTTCTTTACCATTTGGGCAAACTGCCACATACGGAGAAATTGCCAAACGAATAGGATGCAAGTCGGCACAAGCTATAGGACAAGCCGTCGGAAATAATCCAATACTGATAATAGTTCCTTGTCACCGTGTAGTGGCAGCTGGCGGTAAACTTGGAGGATTCTCGGCTGGTATAGAAAGGAAAAAGTGGCTGTTAGAGAATGAGGGATTAGGGAATTTGAGGATTTGAAGATTTGAGAATTATCAATTGCTAATTGTCCATTGTCAATTGTACATTGTTAATTATCTTTGCATTATGAAACTTTTGGTGCTAAACTACGAATATCCGCCTATTGGTGGTCAAGCTGGAGCTATCAGCAAGAACATCGCTGATGGGTTAGCCTCACGCGGGCACGACATCACTGTGCTTACCACCTACTACGACGGCACAGAAGCCACAAGCGTCGAAAATGGAGTTCGAGTAATCAGGCTGAAATCGAAACGAAAGGACGCACGCCAGTCGAATGTTCGAGAAATGATTTCGTGGATGATTATGGCTCGAAAGTTCCTAAAAAAGCACCTGCATACCGAAAAATACGACCTATGCGTTGCCAACTTTGCTCTTCCATGTGGTGAAATAGCTTATAGCATGAAGGAAATGTACCACTTGCCTTACACCATTATCTCGCACGGTCCCGACATTCCTTGGAACAATCCCAAACAGATGATGTGGTACCACGCAGCATGCTACCATTGGATTCGCAAGATATGCATGCAGGCCGAACGAAACTACGTCTGTTCGGACGAAATGCTAAGCAACATTAATGCATTCCTTGGTGGTACAAAAAACAAGAACAAGCTTATACACAATGATATCGACAGCGAACACAACTGCTCAGATATGGTAAAGGAATACGAAGAGGATTTTGAGCGGATAATCGAAAGAGCAAGAATTAGCGGACGTACGCAGATTTTCTAACGTCTTACAAACAGGAGATATGCCTTCTTGTCGGACATGAATTTCAAGGTATCTTCTTTCATCGAATAAGAATCTACCCTTAATACATTCTCCATAAATACAACATTGTCGGTACTATCCTCAGAAACTGGGATATAATAAAACCCAGAAAATTCTATCTTATTTTTCTTTCTGATGTTATATACCGACGAGAAAGTACTTTGCACCGACTCTCCAATCATCGAATTGTTTTTGAAGAAATGCAAGTTGAAACAAGTATCGGCATTAGGCCTTGGCAAACGATATTCACCGTTGGCATTAATACGCACTAGATGCCAGTCACCAATAAAACTATTGTATGTTTCGTCGCTAGCTTCGCAACTTGTCATTGCGGCAAACATTGCAACCATCGAAATAATTAGCAATACTTTTTTCATAAAATTCAATTTTTACATTTAACGTAATTTACTTGCCAAAATTATCTATTTCTGCAATTTCTTTTTCTGTCATACGTACATTACAGCCCATAGTGCGCAGGTTGTAATTTATATGTGCAGTATTTTCAAGCACTTCCATCCTATCAAAAGCCTCAAACAAAGTTTTGCCAACAGTAATTGCACCATGCTTAGCCATAATTGCGGCACTGCTATTTTCCATAACCTTTGCACAAGCCTCGGCAAGCTCTGCAGATCCCATAAGATGATATCCGACAAGTCCGACATTGACATTGCCAAGCATATAGCGAGCTTCACCGGTAATTGCCGAATCGACAGCCTCACCAGCAACAGCAAACGTTGATGCATATACAGGATGAGAATGTACTATTGCCATCACATCGGGACGAGTCTTGTAAATATTAAGGTGCATCTGCGTCTCCATGCTCGGTTTCAACTTGGGTGTAAGGTTTTCGCCATCGGGCGAAATTATTATCACCTTGCGCATATCGATGCACGATTTGTCGCTCTGGCTTGCGGTGATAAAAACGTAACCTTCTGCATTACGCTGACTTACATTTCCGCCACTGACAGTCGTCAAGCGTCGTTCATACAGACGACGCATAGTCTCGGCAACTCTTATTCGTTCAAGTTCAAACATTAGAAAAGTTTTTTTAGTTCTGTCGGTGCGACAATGCCCTTTTCGGTTATTATCCCCGTTATCAGTTCGGCAGGTGTAACATCGAAAGCAGGATTCTTTGCGTGAGAAGTCGGGTTTGCCATGCGGAAAGTTTCAACTTTTCCGTTTTCCGACAGTCCCGAATACTTCAAAACCTCGTCCTCGTCGCGTTCCTCGATGTTGATATGCTTTCCGTCGGGAGTACCGAGATCGATTGTTGACAATGGAGCCGCCACATAAAACGGTATTCCATAATATTTTGCAGCAATAGCTTTCTCCATTGTGCCAATCTTGTTGGCGGCATCGCCGTTGGCGGCAATTCGGTCGGCACCGACGATGACCATATTAATCTTGCCGAGCGACATATAGTGAGCACCAGCATTGTCGGGGATAATTGCGTGGTCGATACCAGCCGAAGCTAGCTCCCAGGCAGTAAGCCTTGCGCCCTGGTTGCGCGGACGGGTTTCGTCGGCATAAACGAAAATCTTTTTACCAGACGACTGTGCTGCATAAATCGGAGCCAAAGCACTTCCGTAATCGACAAGAGCCAACCAGCCTGCATTGCAATGTGTCTCGATACCAAAACCATCCTTAATCAAGGTATTTCCGTATTCGCCAATCATACGTCCGGCCTCGGCACACTCGTCGGCTACAGCAAAAGCCTCGCTAATAGCAAATTCGCGCGAAACCTTAGCCGCCTTCAGAACCCTGTCGGTAGCATAAAAGAGATTTACAGCAGTCGGACGGGTTGAATCGATCTTCTTTTTCGCAACAACAAGATTTTCGACAAGATTAGCATCATCGGAAGCACATATAGCCTGATACATTCCGTACGCAGCAGCAGCACCAATCGAACCAGCGCCGCGGGTGATCATTGTCTTGATAGCCATGCAGGTATCATCCAAAGTTTCGGCCTTAAAGATTTTGAAATCGAACGGCAAAAGGTTCTGTTCGATCATACAGACAGCAGTGCCTTCCATCCAAATTGCCCGGTAATGCACACCGTTTACTTTCATTGCAGTAACGAATGTTTTGAGAACAAATTAATAACAGACTCGGCGTATGTCTTCGAAACAGGAATTTCGGGAGCCTTGTCGAAATCAAGATCCAGGAACAAGCCCATCTTCTCTTTTCTCAACACCTTGACCTTATTGAAATTAACGACATACGAGCGATGACAACGCACGAGGTCGCAATCGGAGAAGGTATCCTCAATGGATTTCAGCGTCGACCTGAGCATAAAGCGCGAGAACTTTCCCTTGTTGGAATAGTAAATATTAACATAATTGTCGGCCGACTCGATGTACAGCAGGTTGTCAATGTCAACCGAAAGTTTCAACTGACCTTTATCGTCGCTAAAATTAACGATATTATGCTTTGTTTCTGGCTGTTCCTTCAGAAGAAGTTCGGTCTCGGAAATAGTCCTTGTCATATCCGACTTGCCATCGTCAGCATCGTTAGCCTTCGACGACATTTCGTCACTATCCTCATGGTCTTTCTTTACCTTCAATGCCACATACATCCACGAAATGATATATGGAACCAGAAGCAACAGCGCGACATACATGAAGATTCTCGGGAAAATATCGAAATAACCTTGTCCTATATAATTTGGATCGTATTCGTGGGCAAAATATGTATAGAAAGCCGACAATACGGCAAGTTCTCCAGCAATCCATATCAAGAAGCTCCTAAAATTAAGAACCACTTTGTTGCGAAGAATGTACATGAGCGAACGGCTAGCAAGCAATACAAAGAAACCTATGCCAACTACCGACAAAACAGTTATAACATAGTCGTCGGTATCCTCCCAATCAATCCACGACTTCACATTAAACGGATTCACAAGGAAAATAAATCCGATAGCAAAAGCATAAACGAAAACCAGAAAGGCAGCAATGCTCCTTTTGCGGTTGAAATATTTTATTATCGTATTATTATTCAAATCAAATCCCTATTTCAAAATTAAGGTGCAAAGGTACACTTTTTTTGTCAAATCCAAGCCAATAAAATCAACACAAAGCAACAATTATACTAACACAATAATTCTTAATGAGTTAAACATCAAATAACTTTGAAAACACTAATTAGAATATTAACAATATTGGTTAATATAATTTAGAAATCAGCTCAATTGTAATACAAAATTAATTACTTACTTTGTGCATTTATAAATGCTAAAAAAGGATTTAAGGAAATGGAAGTAACTAGACTATTTGACATACTCGACAGATACTTGCAAGAGTATCCGGAACAGAAGGTTGCTTTAGCAGGCAAAGTGAACACCGAATGGAAAGAATATAGTCCAAAGGAATACTACGACTTGGTTAACTGCGTCAGCTGCGGCTTGCTCGAAGACGGCATAAAGCCTGGCGATAAGGTTGCGCTCATCAGCGGCAACAAGCCCGAATGGAACATGGTCGACATGGCCGTAATGCAGCTCGGTTGCATAATTGTGCCAGTTTATCCGACAATCTCGGCAGCCGACTACGAATACATACTCAACCACAGCGAAGCCAAGATCGCAATAGTCGAAGGCGCAAAGATTACAGAAAAAATCAAAGCAGTTTCGGCAAACTTACAGCATCTGCAAAAGATGTACACCTTCGCACCAGTCGAAGGCTATCCCGAATTTACCGAACTTATCGAAAACGGCAGGAGCCATCTCGACCTTGACAAACTCAAGGAACTGAAATCGGCAGTAAAACCCGAAGACTGCTCCACCATAATCTACACCTCTGGAACCACTGGCACACCAAAGGGTGTAATGCTGTCGCACAAGAACATCGTACACCAGATTATGGGTATCATTATGACCCCGTCGCCGTGGTCGAAACGTGCATTCAGCTTCTTGCCGCTATGCCACGCCTACGAACGTCTGCTGGTATTCATGTACCAGTACCTTGGAATGTCGGTATACTACGCACAGAATCTCGGCACTATCGCTGAAAACCTCAAGGAAGTACATCCTACCATGATGACCGCCGTTCCGCGTGTTTTGGAAAAGATGTTCGACAAAGTCCACAACTCGGGAAAGAAACTCTCGGGCTTGAAGAAGAAAATCTTCTACTGGGCAATCGACCTTGCACAACAATACAAGATCCAGGACTTTGAACGCTCGGCATGGTACAACTTCAAGTTAAAAATTGCCGACAAGCTGGTTTATAAACAGATACGTGCAGGCATCGGTGCCGAACATTTCGACATTATAGTATCGGGGGCTGCAAGCATACAGCCTCGTATCGCTTCTTTCTTCTCTGCAATAAAAATGCCAGTGTTCGAAGGATACGGACTTACCGAAACTTCACCGGTTATCTCGGTTAGCTGCCGCAAGAAATACGGACGCGAAGTAGGTACTGTTGGTTTCCCGCTGCCAGGCATCGAAGTAAAGATAGACCCGAACACCAACGAGGTAATGTGCCGCGGCAACAACGTGATGATGGCTTACTACAAGAACCCAGAACTTACCAAGGAAGTTATCGACCCGGACGGCTGGTTCCACACCGGCGACTGCGGTTACCTCACCGAACACAACCAGCTTGTGCTTACAGGACGATTGAAAAACATCTTCAAGACCTCGTTCGGCAAGTACGTTAACCCGCAGGCTATTGAGAACAAGTTCGAAGAATCGCCGTTCATCGAAAACATGGTTGTATTTGGCGAAAACCAGAAGTTCCCTGCAGCTCTCATCTACCCCGACTTCTCGTTCCTGAAACTTTGGTGCTCGCGCCACGATGTAGAATACACCGATGAAAAACGAATTATCACCGACCCGAGGATAATTGCCCGTTTCAACCGCGAACTCGACAAGTACAACGCTTTCTTCGGCGATACCGAAAAAGTTAAGAAAATAAAGCTCATCTCCGACGAATGGTCGCAGGCAACAGGAATCCTGACCCCGACATTAAAGGTCAAGAGAAGCGTTGTAGCCGAAAGATACAAGAAGGAAATCGAAGAACTTTTCGCATAAATAAAGCCTATGAGGAATATATTGCTAGTATTGCTAATCGCTACGCTTGGGATTGATGCTTTCGCGATAAATCCGCCAGGCACCAAAAAAGTAAAGATTGACAACACGACAATCTACGTTGACCAGGAAGAAATTAACGTTGCCGACTGGCTTGAATACATTCGATATCTAGAACACCAATACGGGAAAGGCTCGGATGAACTTAACGCTGCTTTTCCTGCTGGTATCACATCGAAGGAAATGATGGTAAAAATGAAGCTTACCAACCCTATCACAGGAATCACACACGAGCAAGCTCTGCGTTATTGCCAGTGGCGTACCGACGTTGTGAATTCGGTAAACGAGGAAACTGGTCTTGGCAATGTAAAATACACCCTGCCGACCGAAACACAATTTGCACAGATTATCAAACTGTTCGGTTCGTACGAAATTCTTTCTACCCGCAACAAGACTGAACGTATAATAGGACTGCAAAGCAGTGTACTTGAACTTACAGCCGAAGGAAGCGTCCTTAAGAACAACGGCACATTCTCGAAGGAGGAAAAAGTACCGAGCGAGAACATCGGGTTCAGATGCATTGCAACCGTAGAAAAACAGAAAAGATGAAGACTATCAGGCTTATTATAGTTGTATTTGCCGCAATGTTAATCGCAGGCAATGCATTCTCGCAAAGTCCCAAATGCGAAGCCCAGCAGAAAGCCTTCCTTGCCAACAAGGAACTGAAAAATGCTGCCGTTGGTCTGTACGCCGAAAATCTTACCACTGGAGACATTATCCTCGACTACAATTCGTGCGCATCGCTGACACCGGCATCCATACAGAAACTTTTCACCACGGCAATGGCAATGGAAGCTCTTGGCTCTGGCACTCGTTTCAAGACAAAAATTGCCTACAGCGGTACTTTGGAAGACAGTGTTGTAAATGGAGACCTATATATTATTGGAGGTGGTGACCCCTGCCTCGGTGCAGAACGCTACTCGAGCACATACAGCGCCGACATTTTCGATACGTGGACCGAGAAGGTAAAGGAAGCTGGAATAAAAAAGATCAATGGCAACATCATCAGCGATGTTACTTATTTTGGCTCTGTTCCAACTCCTGGCAAATGGGTATGGGAAGACCTTGGCTCGTACTATGGTTCGCGCGGATTCTCGATAAACTACATGGACAACACCTACGAATTGTATTACAATACCGGTAGCGACAAGGATACGGCAGTGCTTGTTAGGGTTGTCCCCGACGACCTTGAGCTTACCGTTGTAAACAAGGTAACAGCATCGTCGAGCGCAAGCGATGACAACACCGTGATATACCGCGGATACGGAGAGAACGACATTGTAGTTTGTGGCACACTCCCCTGCAATAAGACCGAGTATAAGGTAAAGGGAGGTTTCCCCAATCCACCGCACTATGTTGCACGCACCTTGTATTACCGACTTCGCAACAATGGCGTTGCCGTAACTGGCACCTACCTAGTAAGCGACAAGAAATATGAAGGCGAAAACGAACGTACTATAATACATACATTTTCGTCGCCAAGCGTTGGAACGATAGTAAACTACACCAACCTTGTGAGCTACAATCTATATGCCGAAGTGCTTGCGCTGCAAATTATGCGCAAGACTGGCAAATCGCTTGCCGACTATGGAAAGAAATTTCTAAACGACAGAGGCATCGAAAGCGGAGGCTTCTACCCTGTCGATGGCAGCGGACTAAGCCATTTCGATGCTATTAATGCCAAGCAGACAGCACAACTGTTAAAGCACATCAGCAAAAGCAAATATGGCGAAAGTTTCATCTCGGGAATGGCGGTTGCAGGCAAAAGCGGAACGCTCAAAAGCTATAAGTGCAGTGCCGATGGCAGCATCAAAGTTCAGGCCAAGACCGGCAGCATGACGCGTGTGCGTTCGCTCGCTGGCATCATAACCAACACCCGCAAGGAAAAAATCGTCTTCTGCATCATCATCAACAACTTCGAAGGCAAAAGTCCACAGATAAGGAATGTAATCGACAATTTCATAAAGGCGGTGGGGCACAATGGATAATGGGCTAAAAGGCTAAAAGGCTTGAAGGCTAAAAGCCATAAACAATTAATAATGGATAATAAAAATATTTAGGGGCTGGTTCAAACCTGCCCCTAAATATTTTACATACATCCGTTTTATTCCTTAACGAATTTCCGTTGGATTTCCGCAACTTGCGGTTCGCTTCCTAAGCCCATCGAAGATTCGAAGGAACGGATTTTCACCACATACACTCCGCTAGCCAGCTCGCTCACATTGCAAGCCGCAGTGTTTCCATTTACATCCATTCTCCTTACAATCTGTCCCCTATCATTTACAATTTCGATTTCTGAAATTGCTTCCGACGAAGTGATTGTAAGCATATCGCTTACTGGATTCGGGAACACAAGAATATCATCGTCCGAAATCTCATCAATACCACTAACGGGCAATACGTTCACATACAAGGTAGTATCGTAAGTACAACCAAAATTGTCTGTTGCCGAGAATGTATATTCTACCTGACCAACAGTTGTCGGTACTGCAAAATTGTTAGCCGCATAACCTTCATTCAATATGCTTTCGCCTTCCCACCACATTTCATTGCCGTAATTGTTCTGGAAACTTATTGTTGGTCTGATATTGTCGGCTAAATTCAACTCCGTTCTGAATACTGTACCATAACTAGCAAAATGATGGTTGACAAAAACTATACACCACTCGCCATTAATCGGACAACCAATCAATTCGCTGAAATTTCCAACTGGCTGATAACTACCAGAAGGCAACGAAAGTGCATTAGCCGTACAATTTTCCGACATCAGCCCATTGTTTTCTCCTTCAGCCCAATAATAATCGTATCCAATGCCAACCCATCCGTCGTCGCAAGGATATGGTTCATCTAAGTCAGTCGGTTCACCGAAATAAGCGCCACCACAAGATTGAGAAAACAATGGAACTCGCCTACCATCAGGACATTGCAAATACACATCAAGGTCGCTCATGTATGAATGGTTCATATTCACGCCTACCGATCGTATGTCTTCGGCAGATGTAATCGTCAAATTTGGAGCAAAACCAACAAAATTGAAACAACTGGATTGTTCTACATTTGCATTCTCGCCATTATTAAAACAAAAACGCTCGTTATTTACAGATACAGAAGACATATCAATATGCCATTCATCAGCAGGAACAACAATGCCATTCAACTCAACAGTATCACCAAGATATATAGAAGGCGTAACTATCGTTCCTATAAATGTCGGTGGTACTGATATGTAAAGAACTAAAGTATCCGACAACACTTGACATCCATTTGCATCAGTCGTAGCAAGCGTTCCAAAATATGCACCATGCTCAAATGGTTCCGACAACTCATCCATGCCAAGTCCTGAAAAAATCTGCGTGCCATTACTGCCCAACACTTTCCATGAAAAATTAGTATTGTCGATTGTCTGCTCATAATTTTCATTATTGTGCGAAAAATTAATCTGAGCAGAAACCGTAGTACCATAACAACCAAGATATGCATTTTCCGATTCACTGTATTGTGCATCTGTTGTAATGCCAAGCGAATATTCTTGACACGGCATTTCATTTTCATCCCAAAGCGTTTCTTGCGAAAAAACTGCTGTTCCCAACAAAACAGAAACAAGCATCACAAATATCTTCTTGCTATTCATACATTTAATTCTTTGTTCAAATAACCAAACGTAAAATATGCCTAATGGTTGCCTAAATCATTTATGTTTTTCAACACTCTTTCTCCATCTCCACTATCAGCATCGACAACGCCGAAGCAG
>JAEEGF010633171.1_pt1 | contig 11242 bp, 7 predicted proteins | sample 9134171 | NCBI WGS metagenome assembly JAEEGF01 (sample SAMN16246542, study PRJNA631951) | gut metagenome | biome: gut microbiome; feature: rumen; material: AP-attached | host: Bos | place: Iran: Karaj | collected 2018-10
AGAGGCAGATACAGTAGACGATGGGGCTCCGGTGAACAGTTTTGCAAAAATTTCTGAACAAATCATCATAAATCTGTGAACGCTGATTATATCTGGCGTTATCGAGTTTTGTCCCACATTTTCAAAGTGAACAAAATAAAGAATGAACAAATGGAGTATTGTTCAAAACCATTATAGCAGGTTTTGTTCATGCTTTAGTCGGGTATACTCTTTTTGCGCCCTAAATGGGTAGCAGAAAGGAGAATCACAGATGGGTGATTTAGTAGAGATTTACCCTCTGGAGAAACAGCTGAGGTATGCTGTGTATTCAGTCCGGAACGTAACACCTGATGGACTGTTGTTTAACAGATCCTTCATAGTTCTGAAGAATGGGTATGGCGTGATCGTCAGATTCACCAGACTTCATGAGTACACAGGTGCTTACGACAAACGTACCACCATTCCGCTGGAATCAAATCCAGAGGGGAAAATGTATTTCATTGTGATGATGCTGAACTATGTTCTGGTTGATCACGGTGATGAGTTTGGAGTCAGACATGTTTTTGATATTACCAAAGATATGCTGGCTTCTTTTTTTAACGACTATGGACTTGAGCCTATGGCATTCAGGTATGCACCGGATATAGCCTTTGCGTTGTGCTTACAGGCATTTGCAGGACTAAGAGCCAGTGAAGCGATGAATGTCAGACAGGAAGGCAGCCCATATGGACCTGGGATTACTTTCAACGAAATCGGCGGACAGGTCACTGAAGCTGCAATCGATTTAAGGAGAGAACTGGCACTTAGGAGTGATGGTGCTGAAGTAGGACTTATAAAAAGAACCCGCATACAGAGAGTATATCCGGAGTTCATAGCAACTTTCTGCGAAGCATACAGGCTTCATAAGCAGTATCTTGCAGGAGCTTCATTCGAAGAGGATTATGCTCCGATGTTTGTAAACAGGGATGGTATGGCTATGTCCTATGAAAGCTACAGACAGAAATTCAAGGATCTTGTAAATAACCATCTACGACCGGAACTCATAAAGAGCAGTGATCCTGAACTTAGGATTTACGGACAGCTGCTTTATGAGAATGACCTCAGTACCCACTGCCTCAGACACTGGTTTACAGTACAGCTTGTTCTTAGAAATAAGGAAATTGGCGACATCCAGTTCTGGAGAGGGGACAAGAATCCTGAGTCTGCATTTACTTACATGCAGAACAAAGGTGAGCTGACCAAGGCTTTAAAGCATACTAATGAGACTCTTACAGAGATCCTGATCATGTTAGGGGGTGAGCTGTATGGCAAGCTATGACATGGCGGGATTCATTGAAATAGTAAAGAACAGGGCAGAAATGCGCTGTTGGTGGTGGTTCAAGTGTAAGGCTTGTTTCTGATCCTGAATATCGATGTTTTTGATGATCACAGCTTTTTCGGTTTAATGATTTTTCGTAGCGTGGTAAACTTAAATGTGTCACAGCTGAATCAGGAAAGGAGCTCACATGAATACGGATGATCGCTTGATAAACAAGGCGTTTGTAGGTATTTGGGCAGTTAATGGCATAAGCATGCTTTTCTCTATAGCGTGCGTTATGATAGATGCCATTCTTATCGGACAGTTTCTTGGAAAGGATGCAGTTACCGCATCAGGTCTTCTGCAGCCGGTGATCATGCTGCTCAATATTGTCGGAGGCCTTCTGGGCCCGGGGCTTGGCATACTGTGTACGAGATACATGGGCATGGCCAGAAAGGACAAGGTCAACAATGTCTTTAGCATGATAATGGAAATACAAATGTGTGTTTCTGTTTTCTTTTCGCTGCTGCTTTTTGCACTGTCCCCCGGGATAGCACAGGCTTTGGGGGCCAAAGCGCAGAATCCTCAGATCGTTACCATGATAAAGGATTATCTTTCATGGTTTTCACTGGCTGTTCTTCCCATGTGGTTTTCCATTTCCCTTTCGGGCCTGATGATGGTAGATAACGACAGGATAAGAGGAATTGCCGGAATGGTAGCCGTTCTGATAACTGACTTCTTATTTGACTATCTTAACGTCGCAGTGTTTCATGGAGGAATGATGGGAATGGCTGTGGCCACGACACTGAGTTATTACACGGGACTTATAGTCATACTCTCGCACTTTACCAAGAAAGACAGGGTTCTGAGATTTTCTTTCGCTAAGATTGACATGAAAGAGTTAACAGAGGTACTGCGCTGCAGCGTCACCAGTTCCATAAGCCTTGGAAGCATGGCCGTAAGGGGATTATGCTTTAATGCCTTTCTGCTGGCCTGCAGCGGAACTGTGGCAGTTGCTGCTATATCCAGTGCGAATTCGCTTTTTTCTATTGTAAATGCAGTTCTTCTCGGAACACTGACAACCACGTCTTCTCTAGTGAGTATGCTCTACGGCGAGGAGGACAGAAGCGGAATAGTCAAAGCAGCGAAGTTTTCCAAGAAATTTGTTCTTATTTTCATGGGAGTATTGACGGCTGCAATGCTGTTGTTTGCCAGAGTGTTTGCCAGAGCATTTTTGGATTCTACCGCCACACAGGAGATAGCTCAGGCAGGAGTGTTCATAAGATTTATTGCGATTCAGAACCTGCTTCAGGCCATTACGTTTTCTCAGTGCGGTGTATTTCAGGGGACTCGTAAAAACATGTTCAGTAATATAATCACCCTGCTGAGAGAGGCAGTCTTCCCGTTAGTGGTCTGCCTTGCACTTGGAAATATACTGGGACTGCTGGGCTTTGAGTTTGGCCTGACGATTGCCGGAGCGCTGTCTTTGGTTTCATGTTTTGCAATCCCGTCAATCGTAAGTAAAAAGCTCACTCTTCGTACCGAGGATATGATCATCTTGCCTGACGACTTTGGAGCAAAGCCGGAGGATGTTTTTGAAGCCTCAATGTCATCCATGGATGATGTGGTGAGGGCATCGGAAAATGCCATGGACTTTTGTCTTAGAAAGAATATAGATAAGCGTACAGCTCAGATGACAGCTCTTTTCATAGAGGAAACTGTGGGCAATACCATGACCCATAAGGGCAGAAAAGAAGTCCTTGCAGAGCTCAGGGTGATACATAAGGGTGACAGCCATATGATCAGGATCAGGGACAATGGAAGGCAGTTCGATCCTGTGGAGTGGTATGAGAAAAATCATCCTGAGGATCCTTCATCAGGACTTGGAATACGGATTATTATGAAACTCGCCAGGGACGTGAACTTCATCCCGGCTCTGGGGCTCAATAATCTTATGATAACCCTGTGATAAGTGCTGAATCACCAGTTGTTAAGTGAATTTTAGATTAATGGGAGTTTGCGACTTTATGGAAACTTTATAAACGGTTTATTATACGAATGATATAATTATTAAGTACACTCGCTGTTGGTTTGAATAATTATTTATCAATACTTATATCATAAAGGAGGTACGCAAATGAGAGGATGTTTTAAACCACGTAAACCTAAGAGGAGATTTTCTGAGCCGGGTAGGAGAGGATGCTCACCTAGAAAAGCTTTCAAGGCAATTGCACCTATAGCTAAAGGCCTTCGCTTTTTGGCGTTCAGATGATTTCAGATAAGGGAAAACGCTGAATTGCGTTTTCCCTTTTTTGATTAAATAGGAAATTACTCCGAATTTCCTATTTGACAAAAAACGCTCCGATATGGATGCGCACTACTGTGTATGACATTTCACTAGGCTCGAAAAAACCTCGCCAAGTGATCTGCACATTGCGCGTAAGGTATATGTTGCAAAAATGCAACCGCGCTCGGCGCGATCATGTTGCGAGTAACATGCTTTTTATGAAAGGATATCACTCCCATGAGCCTCAATACGGAATTAAATAAAAGCCTGAAAAACAGCCTCGAAAGTGGGAATTTAACAGCTGATAAGTACTGGAAATTCATTCACAGACTCAACTCCTTTAAAAAGCTCAGGCTTGAGAGATGTGCTCTTATATACGATAAAGAAAAAGTCACCTACGGTCAGATGTTTGAACAATGGGAGAACTACGCAAGGGTCTTTTCTGGTCTTGGCATCACCGGGGATAATACCTCAAGAGTGGGATTTTTGTCATCCAGGGATCCCAAGTCTTTATATACCTTCTATGGCCTTAACATGACAGGAACCTCTGTATCGCTTATCCATGAGCTTGACGTCATTGACCACAAGAGGTGGGATCAGATGATCCAAAAAGAGAGAATTACAGACCTGATCCTCTCTTTTGCCAAAACCGATTCAAAAAGGCTTGAGTTTATATCAGATCACGCTGACAGGCTGGGACTGAAAAACATAATTATCCTTGATGAGGAAAAAGATAAGAGTCATGCCAGGAAATATGAAAGGCTCCATGAGTATACCACCGTACGGTTCATGAGTGAGCTTCTAAGTGAATATAAAGATAGTGAGATAATTTACGGCCCGAATAAGTCCCAGGAGGGAGCGGTTATTTTCCATACCTCCGGAACCACCAATGGGATACATAAACCTGTACCAATTTCCGACAGAGGTCTCAACGAGTCTGCCGCAAGGCTTCTTAGGGATGAGAGATTTCAGAATCTTGAGAATGTGGTCACTATACTTGCCCTGGAGCTGACCTCTTCCTACGGAACCTGCGACATGCTGCACCTGCCCCTGGCTTACGGTGGAACGGTGGTGATTCCTTCTGATGAGGAGGATAATGATATTTTTGAACTTATCGGCAGTAATAAGGTGTCTGTGCTCTTTTCCATGAAGGATTATTTTGAAGCGGCGTTCTCGGCAAAGAAGCAGCCGGTTCTTTCCAGTGTGGAAATGGTCTTTTTAGGAGGAAGCTATGTATCTGCAGCAGTGAGGCAGAAGATCTGCGATTATCTGAAAAAGTGCGGGAGCAGCGCATCTGTCTATGTGGGCTACGGTCTTACGGAAGCAGGTGGCGCGGTAACACTTTCTGACGGCGCCTCAGATGAGGATTCCATTGGAAGACCTTTAGACGGAGTTAAGGTCAGGATCCTGGATGAAGAGGACGGCACTTACCATGACATTTCAGATGGGCCGCGCACCGGCGTTTTGTGCCTGAGTTCCCCTTCTGTCAGCAGTGGAAAGCTTGGAGATACGACCTTTTTTGAACTGGTTGATATAGATGGTGAAAGGTACCTTAATACCTATGACCTGGTTGAAGTTAAAGACGACGGAAATCTGCGCATAGCAGGACGAATGAATAAGTACTTTGTCAACAACGAGGGAATACGCTTTGATGCAGGACTTATTGAGACTGCGCTGGGGGCTCAGGAAGCAATAGAGAACTGTGCGCTGTCGCCCAGGTACAGCAAGCAGCTTCATGACACGATCCCTGTCTTGTATCTTCAGATGAAGGAAAAGGGAAGTAAGGGCAGGATTGCCGCAGAGGATGCACTTTACAAGGTGTTCGTAAAGGATGGAAAGGCGCAGGAGACAAACCTCCCTTCCATGGTGGTGATAACTGATTCGCTGCCCTTAAACAGTGCAGGAAAAGTCGACATAAGAGCCATCCTTGATGGCAAAGTGAAAGGAAAAAAATATGTTATAAAGCCCCTAAGGAAACGGGGCAGGCTCATAGATGTGAGGGTGATAAAACAGAGCGAAGCCGGATACTATTACGGCGGCTGGATACCCGAAGAACTTGAGTATGAGATGGAATTGTACAAGGAACTATATGAAGGGAGTGACGATTACATGGAAAGAGAAAGAAAAGGATTTGACAGAGCATTTTTGGCAAGGGTAATAAAGGGATTCCTGGATGAGATGGCAAAAGAATCTGAAGGTCGCCGGGACGATGAGTGCGATGGAGACTGCAAGAGTTGCGGAAGAAGAGGAAGATGCTGCAAGCGCAGACGCCCCAAGGGCATGTGCGCAATGTACAACGGCTTCGACGACTATGATGAAGATGACGATGAGGAAGACGATTTTGAAGAGGCCGATGAAGACGAAGACGACGATGAAGAAGATGATGATTCTGAAGGCAGAGGGTGTTCCGGACCGGGAAGAAAAGGCAAATCTGACAATGGCCCCATGGGAATGATGAATAAAATAGGAAGATACTTTAATGAATCTGATTATGACAGGTTTTATGAGGATTAATAAAGGTAAAGTCTGAATTGCGAGGGAATAATATGGGTAAAAGAGAAGACGGATTTGTGACCACAGTGAGGAAGGAAGTAGTCAGGGTATTATTGGAAAAAGTCCAGGGGGACAGTCTGAAGCGCTCAATGGAGGGGAATTATAGTCCTCTGGATGAGAATGCGCTGCCCTATGAGGTTGAGGAGATGCTGAACCGCCCATATATGAACCGGCAGGAGGTTCCGCTTGCCATGGACATTTTTAAGCCCAAGACGGAGAAGGGGAAGGAGCTTCCTGTAATAGTAACTATACACGGCGGAGGTCTTGTGCTGGGAGACAGAAAGATGCACCGCAGATACGCCAAAATCCTGGCAGGGCATGGATATCTGGTGTTCTGCATCGAGTACCGTCTTGCTCCAAGGGCTAATGTGGCCGAACAACTGGACGATGTCTGCGCAGGAATGGATCTTGTGGGAAGAACTCTAGTGGATTTTGACGTGGACTTTACAAGAGTCTTCCTTACAGCAGAAAGTGCAGGAGCTTTTCTGGCAACCTACGTGGCAGCCATGAAGGAGTCTGAGGCTCTGCAGAAGGCTGTTGGCTATGAGCCTTCTAATGTAAGATTCAAGGCTCTTGGGCTTATATCCGGAATGTTCTATACACAGAAAAGAGACCTGATAGGTCATTTCCTTGCGGAGCAGTTCTATGGAGACAAGATGTCCGACACGGACTTTTTGGAGCTCATGAACCCTGAGCACAAGGAGATACTTGGAAACCTCCCGCCTGTTTTTCTTGTAACCAGCAGGGGTGATTTCCTCAACAACTACACGCTGATGTTCCATGATGCACTCAAAAAGGCAGGCAAGAGAACCCATCTTGTTTACTACGGTGAGAAGGAACTTGGTCACGCATTTGTGACCATGCAGCCGGGAAATGAGAAGAGTGTAGATGCCATAGAAAGAATGCTCAAATGGTTCGAGGAGTCAGCTAAAAACACTGATCCGGAGGAAACAATTCATACAGATAAAGACGCTCCTTTGCCGGTACATGTTAGAAATGTAAGGCAAAGAAGAAACAGAAGAGACAGAGACAGAGGAAGAAGCAGAGGCAGAAGCAGAGGATGCTTTTAGGCTTTCACGGCAAAGAGGCGGATCTGACATGCATAAACAGATATAAGAAAGGTGCAAATTTATGAGCAGGTTTGATGACTACCCCAAAAGACTGGTAAACAGGATCAATAATGGAAAAATCATAGAGCAGAAGTATAGCGGCTTTATCAGGGAGCTTAATTCTTTCAGCGAAGAGAGGCTTGATAGTGAGGCCCTGGTTTGCGGAGTAAGAAAACTTACCTACAGACAGATGTTTGATGAGTGGGATAAGTTTGCAAGAGTCTTTTCGGCATTGGGGATTACCGGGGAAAACAGCTCCAGGATCGGGCTGATGACCAGTTTAAGCACTGACTGTGTCAATATGTTTTATGGATCCAGCATAACCGGAGCATCCATATCCATGATTCAGGTGATGGATATGCTTGACCACGACAGGTACAAGAATGCCATAGAAAAAGAAGGTATTACAGATCTGATACTGGCAAGCGATATGGTTAAACCGGAGCTGCTTAAGTTTGTTATGGATACCAAAGACAGTTTATCCATAAGAAATGTTATCATCTATTATCCTCATAAGGACAGAGGGGAAAACACTGCTGATAATGACGCGGGATACAACAGGCTTAAGCGCATCAATGGAGCGCTGTTTATCGAGAGCCTTGTAAAAAAATACAAGGATGCTGATATTATTAACGCTCCCAATAAGAGCAATGAAGCTGCTGTTATTTTCCACACTTCAGGAACAACCAGCGGAATCCATAAACCGGTTCCGTTTTCAGACAGTGCCTTTAATGAAGCAGCAGCAAGGCTTTTGAGGGATGACAGGTTTTCTGAGCTTGATTCCTACAGATGCCTTTTGACTATGGAACCTTTTTCTGCCTATGCTGCCTGTGATATGCTCCATCTGCCGCTTTCATATGGTGGTACTGTTGTCATCCCTTCAGAAGGAATTCAGAATCCGTCCACATTGAAATTGATATTAGACCAGAAGATATCCATACTGTTCACCGGACCTGTGGCTGCTGAAATGATGATGAAGGTGCCTATCCACCCTGACCTGTCCAATCTTGAGCTGATCTTTATGGGTGGTGCGTATGTTTCTGTAGAAAAAAAGAGCAAGTTCCGGCAATACCTGCAGGAATGTGGCTCTGATGCAGGAATTTATGTAGGATATGGGCTTACAGAGGCCGGCGGAGCAGTTATTTTATCAGAGCGGGACGCTGATAATGATTATTTAGGAACCCCACTTCCGGGAGTTAAGATTAAAATCTATGATGAGGAAAGTGATAGTTATCAGGACGTGGATGGCGGTGCCAAGACAGGAGCCCTGTGCATTTCTACCAAATCCCTCAGCACGGGTAAATTAAATGATCTGAACGTATTTCCCTTAGAAGAAATAGATGAAGAGAAATATCTAAATACCTATGATCTTGTGGATGTAGATGACAAAGGCAATATAAAGACCATAGGAAGAATGAATAAGTATTTTGTGAATAATGAGGGAATACGTTTTGATGCAGGCCTTGTAGAAACTGCTGTTGCTGCTCAACCCGGAATTGAATCCTGCGGACTTGTTCCATATTTCAACAAGCTTGTGCATGATACTCTTCCTGTATTGTATGTGGTTGCAGCCGAGAAAGGACCAAGGGGCATCAAGGCTGTCAAGGATGCATTGGTGGGAGCTTTTGTTATTGACGGAAAGTTTGCAGACAGTAATCTTCCTTCCAAGGTCGTTATCACAAATAAACTTCCATTTACTGAAACCGGCAAGGTGGATGTATATGCCATATTGAGGGATATAAACCTTTATGATGGAGAAAATTTCGAAGTAAAAGCTATCAAGAAAGGAACTGCGCTCATTGACGTAAAGCTTATACGTCTTGAAAGACATCGTATCACGGGAGGTGGTATTCCTGATGAGCTGGAACATGACGCCGAAATGATCAGAAAAACCGGAGCCCTGGTCGGCAGAGCCTCATTCTTTAAGGAAGGCAGAAATAAAGGTGGCGCAGGTCCGGAGAAGATGATCCGTGATATGATCGAAAGCGGTATGATTGAACCTGAGATGATAGGAGCGATGCTGGCCAGAATGTTAAAGGACAGCTGTCTGGAAAGAAAAGCAAAGAGACAGAGTCATGATCATTATTACAGAGGCTTTTATGGTCCGTGCTTTATGAAAGATGATGATCCGGAGGATGAAGATGAGTGATAACGAAAAAAAGTACAGTTATTCTCACATTATAGGATATAGCGTGGGCGGTGTTAACCAGGCTCTTAGCATCCTGCTTCCTGCGCAGTTCCTGATGATTTTTTTCACTAACACTGCTCTTCTTGATATAGCTGCAATATCCGCCATAATCGGTGTTTCAAGGATATTTGACGGAATCTCTGACGTAATAATAGGCAATATTATTGATACCACCAGATCCAAATATGGTAAAGCCAGGATATGGATCCGAAGGATGGCTATCCCCTTTGCTGTATCTATGGTTCTTCTGTTTACGGTTCCGGCCGGGCTTCCTGAATTTGCCAAATATATATATGTCTTTTTGACATATAATCTGTTCCTTACCTTTTGCGCCACTTTTATGGTCGTTTCCCAGACCTCTCTGATTTCGCTGGCCGCTGACAATATGGCGGAACGCGGCAAGATGAGCGGCGCATTAAATTTCTTCTTTCAGTTATGCAAAACTCTTGTGGGTACTTTTTTTGTAAAGATACTGCTCATCTTCAGTGATGATGCAGCTAATCCCCATACAAGGAGAGGATACTTTTTTACGGTCTTAATATTTGCAATCATTTCTGTTATTGCAAGCTTTACAGTTTTTGCCAGCACAAGGGAAAAGAATCTTGAGAGCGCAGAAAAAGACAGGCCAAAAGAAAAAAATGTATTTCTAACAGATATTAAAATTCTGCTTAAGAATAAATACTGGTTACTTGTGCTTATTTCGACAGTATTTACGTGCATTGGTAATAGTTTTTATTCTTCAGCAACCAGTTATTATACAATATATATTTTGCATGATTTTGAAGCTATGTCTCTGTTTGGACTTTTCCCGGGCATAGGAGGAATTATCACGGCACTTCTGCTTACTGTTCTCAAGACCCCGCCTGAGAAGTCAAGAATTTATGCTGTCGCGCATTTTGTGCTGGCTGCAGCGACGTTTACGGTTTATCTTGCAGCAGATAATAAGTCTTTTTTGGTCGCTGCATTACTGCTAACTGGTATTGGCATGGGATGTGCCGGTGCCGTAAAGGGCGCGATCATGGCGGAGGCCATTGAGGTTTCAGCAAGAAAGACGGGCAAAACCATAGCAGGAGTTGGATTTGCAGGTGAAAATGCGGCACAGAAATTCAGCATGGGTTTATCAACTGCAGTTTTCGGAGCTGTCATGGCTTCTGCCGGATTTGATGCTGCTCTTGACAGCCAGGGTATTGCTCAGCCGGAGAGCGTGATTTCTGCCATCAGACTTTGCTTCTGCGGCGTACCGGTTGTTGCATATCTGATTATTGGCTTCATATTTGTATTCCTTTTTGACATTCGCAAGCACTTACAGGACTGATAACTATTATTTTTATGGGAGATATCAGAATAGTTTTAGCAAAGGAATATACAGATGAATCCAATATTACAATTTATGCATGACGACGGCCGAAGGCGCAATGCAGATCCCAATCCCACAGGGCGGGAACTGGAGCGCAGAAAGCTCATGAATACTCCAATCCCGGAGAATGTTAAATGTGACCTGGATGTAAGCTACAGGACAGATCATGGCAGTAGCCTGAAGTGCGATATCCTTATGCCAAAGGATTCCAGTGAAGGCAGGCTCCCTGTCATGGTGGTCATCCACGGAGGGGGATTATTGTTTGGAAACCGCAAAGCAAATCTTCCCTTCAGGATCAAAATGGCCGGGTTTGGTTATCTTGTATATTGCATCGAGTACAGGCTCTTAAATGAAGCAGACTTTTTTGGAGAGCTTGCAGATATAAATCACGGTCTTCAATTTGTTAAGGATTCCCTGGAAAAATACAACGGTGATCCGGAAAGAATATACTTAACAGGAGAGAGCGCAGGAG
>JAEEGF010763715.1_pt1 | contig 11241 bp, 8 predicted proteins | sample 9134171 | NCBI WGS metagenome assembly JAEEGF01 (sample SAMN16246542, study PRJNA631951) | gut metagenome | biome: gut microbiome; feature: rumen; material: AP-attached | host: Bos | place: Iran: Karaj | collected 2018-10
AGCTGAGGGCTTCGATCCGGAGGGGGATAACAATATTATTAAGTCTGACTGGAAGAGTATGACAGAGCATTACTCCCTCAGCTACGATGTGATCAGCTACAGTGTAGTTCTTTCGTACGCAGAAGATTATGTGGAACAGCACTTCGGAGAAAAAGACACTGTCAGGGCGGATATACTGATTGACAAAGTGATCGACAGGATGTTCAAGGTTCTTCTTGCTGCGCGTATAAGGTCTGCCTTCAAGGGGGATGACCACGGAGCTGTGTACCTTCTTACGGCCAATGTACTTAAGGCCTTTGTGATATCCATTACCAACATACACCCTGTTGCGTTGATAACTCTATCAGCGGTATTGTACTGCCTGTATCTGGTGATGTATATTGTGATTGCGGTAAGGACACTGATACTTGCAGGCAAGGATCCCAGAGCTGTAGATCTTGAACTCTTGGCTTACTGGAGAAAGCTTTTGCTGGTGGGATTTGTGGTCATGACGGTAATTGCCATAAACAGTGTTGTGACGGGCTCCATTATTTTCCCGCAGCCCAGGTATATGACCTACAGTACGGGACTGTTTTACATGTCGCTGTTTGGACTGATCCTGCATTAAGTATCTACTATTTCCTCTATCTGGGGGATTGTGGTATACTGTACTGTGAATATCTATGAAAAGAAAGGAAAACACATGAGAACTTATCTTGTAACAGGAGGCGCCGGGTTCATCGGCTCAAACTATATTCACTATATGTTTAAGAAATATGGGAACCAGATCCGCATCATCAATGTTGATGCCCTGACCTATGCAGGCAATCTGGAGAACCTCAAGGACCTTGAGGGCAATCCCAATTACACTTTTGTAAAGGCCAACATCTGTGACAGGGCAGCAATTGATAAGATCTTTGCTGAGAACGACATAGACAGAGTTGTTCATTTTGCAGCAGAGAGCCATGTGGACAGGTCCATTGTCAATCCCGAGATCTTTGTGGAGACCAATGTTCTTGGAACAGCCACAATGCTCAACGCTGCCAGGAAGGCCTGGGAGAACGAGGATGGAACTTACAAGGAGGACAAGAAGTTCCTTCATGTATCAACAGATGAGGTTTACGGATCCCTTGATGATGATCCAAATGCCTTCTTCTATGAGACAACACCTTATTCACCACACAGTCCCTATTCAGCCAGCAAGGCCAGCTCTGACATGCTGGTAAAGGCATATATGGACACCTACAAGTTCCCTGCCAATATCACCAACTGCTCCAACAACTACGGACCTTACCAGTTCCCGGAGAAGCTGATTCCGCTTATCATTCACAATGCGCTTGCAGGCAAGAACCTTCCTGTATACGGCGACGGCAAGAACGTCAGGGACTGGCTCTATGTTGAGGATCACGCCAAGGCCATCGACATGGTACAGGAGAAGGGACGCCTTTTTGAGACCTACAATGTAGGCGGACACAATGAAAAACAGAACATAGAGATAGTTAAGACTATCATTGACATACTTCGCGAGGAGCTTGATGACTCCGATCCCAGGAAGGAGCATCTTACCTATGATCTCATCACCTATGTGGCAGATAGAAAGGGCCATGACCGCCGCTATGCCATAGCACCTGATAAGATCAAGGCTGAGATCGGCTGGGAGCCCGAGACCATGTTCAAGGAAGGTATCCGCAAGACCATCAAATGGTACTTCGACAACTCCGAATGGATGGAGCACGTCACCAGCGGCGACTATGAAAAATACTACGAAAAGATGTATACGATATAAGGATTAAAAGTCATGCGTTTGTGTGCTTGCACAAACAAACGCATGACCTTGAAGACTTTCCGAATATTCGTGTATCGAAAAAGAAAGGAGTTCTATATGAAGGGTATAATACTTGCGGGAGGATCGGGAACAAGGCTTTATCCGCTCACCAGAGCCATGTCCAAGCAGATGATGCCTGTCTATGACAAGCCAATGATCTATTATCCGCTTTCAACCCTGATGCTGGCAGGTATCAGAGAGGTTCTGATCATATCCACACCCAGAGATCTTCCTGTGTTTGAGGAGCTCTTCGGCACCGGAGAACAGCTTGGAATGAGCTTCTCCTATGCAGTCCAGGATCAGCCCCGTGGACTTGCCGACGCATTTATCATCGGAGCTGATTTTATCGGAAGCGACAGCGTGGCACTGGTGCTTGGCGACAATATCTTTTACGGACAGAGCTTTTCAAAGCTTCTAAGAGAGGTTGCTTCAAGGGAGAGCGGAGCTACAATATTCGGATACTATGTAAGGGATCCGAGAGCCTACGGCGTTGTGGAGTTTGACGAGAACGGCAAGGCCATCAGCATTGAAGAGAAGCCTGAGCATCCCAAGAGCAATTACGCGGTTCCCGGCCTGTACTTTTATGACAACAAGGTTGTGGAGATTGCAAGGAACGTTAAACCTTCAGCAAGAGGTGAGATAGAGATAACCAGTATCAATAACGAATACTTAAACCGCGGAGAGCTGTCGGTGGAGACCATGGGCAGAGGCTTTGCATGGCTTGATACCGGAAGTCATGATTCTCTTCTGGATGCCTCAGACTTTGTATGCGCTTTCCAGAAGAGGCAGGGGCTTTATATCTCCTGCATCGAAGAGATAGCTTACAAGAGAGGCTTTATCGACAAGGAGCAGCTGCTTAAACTGGCAGAGCCACTGATGAAGACCGACTACGGCAAATATCTGGTAGAAGTTGCCAACGGTCTGTGAGCAGGATTGAAGCATGAATAAAAAAGTTTTTAGTCTGGCTATAATTTCCATACTAAGTGCGTTTATTCTTGTGCTGGTAATTGTATATGCCACCAACACAGCCAGGATCAACAGGCTCTTTGGCTGGGACAAAGGCGGCAAGACTGATACTCAGACTACGCAGGAGACAGCGCAGGATAATGAGGACCTCTCGGAGGATGCCTTCAGTGTCAATCAGATAGGTGATGATCTGGACGGTTTTCTTCTGGATGAGGACTTCTTTGACGAGACCGAAAAAATACCTGCAGTAGTGGTGATAAAGAAATCAACTGCGCAGACTGCAGGTGATGATGCATCCCGGATGTCAGGCGATCTTATTGGAGATGACGGAATTTCGGGAGAGAACAGCGATGATGCTGCAGAAGGAGGCACAAAGGGAACAGGAATGGCGGTGGTGGGAGAACTCACAAACCCCAATCCCCAGCTTCCTGCAGGATATCAGGACGATGCAACCGGAGCATCCGGGTATCTTTCAAGTGTTCCGCAGGCACCTCCCGGGGGCTTCGGGCAGTATATACCTGCTGATCAGACTATATCAGGAACACCGGTGGGAACACCGTGAACCGATCATTATATTTCAAGGAGAAAAACAAAATGGGCAAGATTTCTGTAGAGACATGTGAGATAGAAGGACTTAAGGTTATAACTCCTCAGGTATTCGGTGATGCCAGGGGCTACTTTGTTGAGACCTACAACAAAAACGACTTTGTAGAAGCCGGTATCACCTGCGAGTTTGTGCAGGACAATCAGTCCGCCAGCAAGCGGGGAGTATTAAGAGGACTTCATTTTCAGAAGCAGTTCCCTCAGGATAAGCTCGTAAGATGCATAAACGGTGAGGTATTTGACGTTGCAGTGGATCTCAGAAAGGGCTCTGAAACCTACGGAAAGTGGTTTGGAGTGATCTTAAGTGCTGAGAACAAAAAGCAGTTCTTTATTCCCAAGGGCTTTGCTCATGGCTTTCTGGTGCTTTCCGATTATGCTGAATTTGCTTATAAGTGTTCTGATTTTTACCATCCTAACGATGAGGGCGGACTTATCTGGAACGATCCGGATATAGGAATCGACTGGCCCCTTCAGGAGGGTGTTGAACTTAATTTCTCTGATAAGGATACCAAGTGGGGAGGAATACGAGAGCTTTGATGGGAGGAAAGTTGAAGGCATCCAAGCAGGTGGTGCTTGGGATTTTCTATGCGCTGGCGCTGTTTTTGGTGCTTCTTTTGGTTTTTCACAACAATCCCCTGGAGGATGCGGATACTGCTATGCTTAAAAAAATCTGCGGCTGTGTACTTATCGGTATCAGCTGCATTTTGGTGTTTTTGTGGTATGACAGATTGCTGGTCCTTCCGGTAGAGCTTTTTCATTCCAGGAACCTTATAAAGCGCCTGGCCATCAATGATTTCAAGAAGCGTTACGCAGGCTCCTACATGGGCATAGTCTGGGCTCTGGCACAGCCGGTGGTCACTGTATGTATGTACTATATTGTCTTTGATGTGGTGTTTCAGTCAAGGGCACAGGCTGTTTCGGGAGGGGCTGAGGTTCCATATGTTCTTTTCCTGACGGCGGGCCTTGTTCCCTGGTTCTTTTTCTCGGAAGCGCTTACCAACGGTACCACGTCGCTTCTTGAGTACAACTATCTGGTAAAAAAAGTTCTTTTCAAAATAAGCATACTTCCAATCATCAAAATAATAGCAGCCATGTTCATTCACGTATTTTTTACCTTGGTGCTGATGCTGATAGCCTGCATTTACGGATATTATCCGACTATATACTGGCTTCAGATCATCTATTACATGGGCTGCGAGTTCATACTGGTGCTGTCATTAAGCTATGCTACCTGTGCCATTGTGGTGTTCTTCAGGGATCTTCTGCAGATTATATCCATAGGCCTGCAGCTCTTCCAGTGGGCAACTCCGATACTCTGGAATATTGACATAGTTCCGGACAAGTACAAGTGGCTGATCAAATTGAACCCCATGACCTATATAGTAGAGGGCTTCAGGAATTCTATCTATGGGGACACCTGGTTCTTTGAGCACTTCTACTCATCCACATATTTCTGGATCTTTGTGGTGGCAGCTTTCTGCATCGGTACACTGATATTCAAGCGCAGTAAGCCCCATTTCGCAGATGTACTGTGATTTGATACAACCGGGGTGAAAATAAGGGAAAATAATGACTCAGGATACAGCAATAGAAGTTAAAAACCTAACTAAGATATATAAGCTCTACGACAAGCCCATAGACAGGCTCAAGGATTCCCTGGGGCTGTCCGGCAAGCATAAGTACAAGGAACATCTGGCCCTTAACAATGTGACTCTTTCCGTTAAAAAAGGTGAGACCGTGGGCATTATCGGCACCAACGGCTCCGGGAAGTCAACGATACTTAAGATCATAACCGGAGTTCTTTCGCCTACTTCCGGAGAGGTAAATGTTGACGGCCACATTTCAGCTCTGCTTGAGCTAGGAGCAGGCTTTAACATGGAGTACAACGGCATCGACAACATCTACTTAAACGGTATGATGATCGGATTCTCCCAGGAGGAGATCACAAAGCGACTGGATGCTATTTTGGAGTTTGCGGATATCGGCGACTACGTATATCAGCCGGTCAAGACCTATTCCAGCGGTATGTTTGTTCGTCTGGCCTTTGCGGTGGCCATCAATATCGACCCTGAGATCCTTATAGTAGACGAGGCGCTGTCAGTGGGAGATGTGTTCTTCCAGGCCAAGTGCTATCACAAGTTTGAGGAGTTCAAGGAGCAGGGCAAGACCATCCTGTTTGTATCACATGACCTTTCAAGTATCAGCAAGTACTGCGACAGAGCGGTCCTTTTAAATCAGGGAGTCCTTCTTGGAGAGGGAACTCCGAAAAAGATGATAGATATCTACAAGCAGGTGCTGGTGGGACAGTATCCTCTTCCCAAGAGTGATGTGGAAAATCTCCTGGATGATGAGGAGATAAGAAGTGCTGCGGCCAAAGCGGCTGATAAGGGCAAAAAGAAGGACGTCTCAGACCAGGAAAGCAAGGCACCAAAAGAGGAAGCGGCCAAGGCTGAAAATCCCGATCTTCTGGAGTATGGAGACGGCGCAGCCACCATCACGGATTATTATGTTACCGATGACTCTGGAAGACGGATCAATTCCATCATAAAGGGGACGGATTTTTCCGTGCATATGAGGGTTAAGTTTACCAGGGATATTGCAGCTCCCATTTTTGCCTTTACCTTTAAGAACATAATGGGAATTGAGATAACCGGCACCAACTCCATGGTGGAGAAGGCTTTTCTTGAACCTGTAAAAGCAGGTGATGAAAAGGACATTTCTTTTACCCAGAGGATGACCCTTCAAGGCGGTGAATACCTGATAAGCTTTGGCGTCACAGGTTTTGAACAGAACGATTTTACCGTTTACCACAGGCTCTATGATGCGCTTAATGTAACGGTGGTTTCCGATAAGAACACTGTGGGCTACTACGATATGGAGTCCAGGTGCACTGTAGAGGATGCAAAGAACTAAAACGATTTGTATTACCGGGGAAGAAACAGAACATGACAGAAGAAATCAAGATTGGGGGCGTTAGCCTTAATTTCAAGCATTACTCTGGGGTTGATCTCTACAGCGACGGCAGTGTGGAGAATGACCTTCTTGAGATTGTCAAAAAATACAAAAAAGAGGACTATCAGAAGGTGATAGAGGAAAGGAACAGCTGGCCGATCCTGTATCATCTCTCGGAGCAGCGCTCCAATATAGTTGAGTGGATCCCAATGGACCCAAATGCAAAGGTTCTGGAGGTTGGCTCTGGGTGCGGTGCGATTACGGGTATGCTCTCCAGAAAGGCAAGGCAGGTGGTGGCCTGTGATCTTTCACGGCGCCGCTCTGAGATTAACGCCACAAGGAATGCTGACTGCAATAATGTCACAATCCATGTGGGTAATTTCAGGGATATAGAACCGGACCTTGACAGGGATTTCGACTACATTTTTCTCATAGGCGTATTTGAGTATGGCCAGGGCTATATCGGAACAGACAGTCCCTATGAGAGGTTCCTTATGATGTTAAAGCGCCACCTTAAAAGCGGCGGCAGGATAGTCATAGCAATCGAGAACCGCCTGGGGCTTAAGTACTTTGCCGGCTGCGCAGAAGACCACCTGGGAAGCTATTTCACAGGAATCGAAGGGTACTCGGCTGATTCTGTAGCCAGAACTTTTTCCAGGAAGGGACTCATCAACATCTTCAAGAAATGCGGGATGAATGAGTATCACTTCTACTATCCATACCCGGACTACAAGCTCATGACCCTTCTTCATTCCGACAAATATCTGCCGGGACATGGTGAGCTTCAGGACAATGTCAGGAACTTTGACAGGGACAGGCTTGTCCTTTTCAATGAGAAAAGAGCTTATGAGAACCTGGTAAATGAGGGCATGTATCAGGAGTTTGCCAATTCCTTTGAGGTAATATTAGGACCCGGCTTTGATACCATTTACTGCAAGTATTCCAATGACAGGGTTGATGAATTCAAGATAAGAACGGATATTGCCATAGACAGGGCAGGCCGCAGGATCATCAAGAAGTATCCCTTAACACCACAGGCCCGTGAGCATGTGTATGGTATCAGGGACGCATATCTGGGACTTTGCGAGAAGTTCAGAGGCGGTGACCTGGAGATCAATGACTGTCAGATAAGCGAGCAGGAGGGCTGCGCCATCTTTTCTTTTGTCAATGGCGTTCCGCTTTCATCCCTTCTTGACCAGTGCATCGACAGGGATGACAGTGTGGCCTTTGAGGCACTGATCAATGAGTATATTAAGAGAATAGGCTACAAGCCCGACTATCCTGTTTCGGACTATGACCTTATCTTTTCCAATGTGATGGTCAACGGCCCTATCTGGACCATAATAGATTACGAGTGGACCTACGGCAAGTGCATTCCTGTCAAGGAGCAGGTCTGGAGGGCTCTTTACTGCTACCGCCTGGAAGACAGGAAGAGGGAACACTTTGATCCAAGGCCCATTTACCAGCGTCTTGGCCTTACGGAACAGGAGATGAAAGAGCTTCTGGAGGAGGAGTACGCATTCCAGAAGTATGTCACAGGCAATCGCAAGTCTGCTGTTGAGCTGTGGAAGGGAATCGGCCGCAAGACCATTGTTCCAAAGGAGCTGTCCGGCAGCGCGGATGCAGCACGTCCCGACGACTGTGTCCAGGTGTACCTGGATGAGGGTGAGGGCTATTCCGAGGACGATTCGTTCTTCCCTGAGGAACAGTATGACGACAAAAACGAGATCAGTCTCGATATAGCGGTGTCCGGCGAATGCAGGACTGTGAGAGTCGATCCGGCCTTTGCACCATGTATCGTTACAATACAGGATGCAACCTGGAACGACAGATCGCTGTCAGATTCTTCCTGCAATGTATCCATCCACCCCGTGAACGGTGAGTGGATATCCGATGACACCTTTGTGTTCAATTCCGATGACCCCAATATTGAATTCGGGGTGGAAAAAGAGATGGAGAGTGGCAGATCAAGGAATCACTTAAAGCTCTGCCTTCTGACTACACTGATCCCCAGAAATTCAGCGGATGCAATTGCTGAGTCCGTGCACACCGAAGAGCCTGTGGGGGGCTCCGGCAAGGGCAATATCCTTGGGAGGATCAGCAAAAAGATCAAAGAAAAGCGTGAAGCTAGGTTTTACAAAGACGAGGAGTGGGATTAAGGGGATATGATAAAAGAACTGGCTAAGTCAGCGCTGGTAAAGAAACAGCTAAAAAAATACAATAAGCTCCTGGCCAGCAAATCCTCGGCCTATGACAAATGGCAGCATGCCAGGGAAAAAGAGTCCGTGGATGCAGCATCTGCACCCGTATCCTATGAGGAAGCCGAAAACGGGGAAGTGGTATCGGGCAAGATGCACTCCCCTAATGTAAAAGTGGTTCCCTACGGCAAGGTTTGGGAGATTCAAAGCAGCAAGAACGATGACAACACAGTCTATCTCTTTGTGAGTCCCAAAGGAAAGCTTGTAAGGAAGGCTGCTGATGTTGTCAGGCAATATTTTACGGCTCATCCCGAGCACAATGTGGTATACGGTGATGAGGATGAGCTTGGAACCGGGGGCAAATACATCCACCCGTATTTCAAGCCCGACTGGTCACCGGATTCATACCTGAATGCCTTCTACATAGGCAGCTACTTTGCCTGCAGGGCAAGGACCATGCATGACTGCTCAGGAGAATATGAGAATGCGGTCAGAATGCTGGGAGGAACGGCCAACAAGAAGGGCTCTATAGAGCAGACAGGACTTGAGGCATCTCTTTTGTCTGCGGACGTACTGTTCTGCATGCTGGCAATACATGAGCATGCCTTTGCCAAAAGAGTCGGCCTGGAATTTCCCATCGGTCACATCAGGGAGGTTCTGTTTCACAGAAGTCCGGAACAGGATGTGTTCTATGGAAGAGCTTTTCACTCATCAAGACATATGTTACTTGCGCCTGCCACAGTGAGCATCATAATACCCTCCAAGGATCACCCGGAGGTGCTGCAGCAGTGCCTCAATTCCATAATAGAGACCACAGGCGATGACAATATCCAGTACGACATCGTGATAATAGATAACGGGTCAAGTGCGGCTAATCGTGTGAAGTACGGAGTATATGCAAGCCGGGCTGAGAGAAAGAACGGTCTTGTTAAGATAAACTATATCTACAAGCTTCAGGACTTTAACTTCTCATTAATGTGCAACCAGGGAGTCAGGAATTCCACCGGAGAATACCTGCTCTTTATGAATGACGACATAGAGTGTGTCAAGGAAGGCTGGATGAGGGAGATGCTCTCCCAGGCACAACTTAAGCACGTGGGAGTTGTGGGAGCCAAGCTTATATATCCGGAGACGGACCTGATACAGCACGCGGGAATAGCCAACGTAAGGAGAGGCCCCGTCCACAAGCTGCAGAAGATGCACGACAACAAGAGCCATTATTTTGGCTATAACAGGGGAATACATAACATGATAGGGGCGACGGCAGCCTGCCTCATGGTGAGCCGCCGCAAGTTCCTGGATGTGGGAGGCTTTGCTGAAAATCTGGCAGTGGCTTTTAACGATGTGGATCTGTGCTACAAGATCCATGAAAAGGGCTACTACAATGTCTGCTGCAACCATATCTATCTCAATCACCACGAGTCCCTTACCAGGGGCCTTGACAACCTTGATCCCAAGAAGATGGAGAGACTTGCCCTTGAGGGAGACATCCTCATGACAAGGCATGCAAGGCTCTACAACATAGATCCCTTCTACTCTCCACATCTGACTGAGGACGAGACCATATCGGCCATCATCCCCAGAGAGGATTACACACCCGTGCAGGACCTGCCCTACGGTGCAGTGAGCATCCATGAGAGAGGCATAAGAGGAGCCAGAGAGGATATGTGCCTCAGGGTCGGCTGTGAATACAACGGAACCATGGACAACTGGCTGTATGGTGTGACTGCAGAGACCAACACAGAAGGGTATTTCCTGAAGGGCTACAGCTTTGTCATCGGATCCGACAACGCCTGTTTTGAGAGAAAGATCTTACTTAGACTTGTTGAGAGATTTGAGGACGGCGCAGGCCCGGTAGGCCCTAAGGTATACAGCTTTGTGCCCTATACCTGGTATCGCCCCGATATTAAGGTGAGGCTATCCGACCAGGTAAATGTGGACCTGACAGGCTACAAGCTCAGAATTGAAAAGGGCCTTCTTCCCCCCGGATACTATCAGATAGGAATGCTGGCCATTGACAAGACCAGCCGCACCAAACTCATCAATTGGATCCCCAACGTGATGAGAATAAAGGACGCAAGGACATGAGGCACTGTGCTTGCACAAAGTGCTTCATGTCTTTGCGGACGAAACACGCATAAGGAAAGAAGCTACGCGAGTGAAGCGAGCGGAGCGATTTCCGCATGCGTGTAGGATTGCGAGAGCGCTTTTTGCGGAGCAATCCGTATTCTCATCACGAAGTAGAACATTCAATGATACGCAAAAACATAAGGCACTGTGCTTGCACAAAGTGCTTCATGTCTTTGCGGACGAAACACGAATGAAGTAATGCGGAACGATTTGGAGATATAATATGTCAGATGAACTTGACTACAAAGCCGCCTATGAGCGGGAAAAACTTAAGACTGCAGATCTGGCCGGTCGAATAGCCGAGCTTGAGGACAAGAACCAGGAGCTGGAGTTTAAACTCAACAGGATCAAGAACAATCCGATCTGGAAGGCTTCGACTCCTGCCAGAAACGCCATGCACTGGGTCATTAGGCAAAGAGACCGCGTAAGGAACCAGGGATCTTTAAAGGGAGTTATTGCCAAGATCAAATACAAGCAGGTCGAGAAAAAGGCCATGATCCATTACGGCACTGAGAGCTTTCCTTCTGAAGAGGTAAGAAGCCGTCAGGAGAGTGCTGTATTTGAAAAAATGCCTCTGATATCCATTCT